>SDBT01002344.1_pt1 | contig 33529 bp, 35 predicted proteins | sample 2277101 | NCBI WGS metagenome assembly SDBT01 (sample SAMN10404973, study PRJNA504765) | marine sediment metagenome | isolation source: marine sediment core GS10_PC15, 103 cmbsf | place: Arctic Ocean: Southern Knipovich Ridge | collected 2010
TGTTTCTTCTGAGAGACGTTTACGAGCTCGCTTTGGCTCGATTACCTCTTCTATAGGTAAAGGTCCTGTTCTACCACCACTTCTTGGAACCCCACTCCCTCTCTTCTCACCCATACTTCTAAACATAATTTCTGTAAGCACTTGCCAAGCACGATGACTAATCTCACCCTTACCTAATTTTGCAGCCCTCTCTAGAAAAGCAGCACCAGTCTTGGTCGTAAGCATTGCAACAATCATCTCTGGCCCTTGAGCACCTGCTACAGCACCAACTCCAGCACCTATCGGACCCCCAATAGTCCCTCCTAATATTGCACCAAGTACTGTACGACCTGCCTTTCTACCAATCTTAGCTGTCTGTCCTCTAAGGACAAGACCACCAGCCCCACCAGGACTACCGGCTCCACCCAATTGTGCTAACTGATCTACTCTCTTCTTTAAATCAGGTAGATGTTCTTTCAATGCATCTGTGAAATTCTTGTCAAATTTATCTACTCGCTTTGGATTGGTAACGTCACTAAGCCATTTCGATAAATTCTTAAAATTAATCTGTACATCATCAGGTCCGAGACCCTTGACATTTCGTTGAGTAAATTGTGCTATTTTATTCTCCAAAGATACTACAGAAAACTGCAACTTCGCTCTTTTAATACCCTCTTGGGCTAAACGAGCTTGACGACCCTTTCTAAAAGCACTCTTAGCAATCGTGTTAAGATCTTCATTCATGACCGCAAAGACTCTCTTGGAAACATTTAATTTTTTAGCACCTTTACCACCTGTTTTTATAGAACCAATAATATGACCTAGAAGACTTCGTGCTTCAATAAAATCTGTTAATAGTATCCCTTTCGGATTAGACAATAAAGTTTTTTTGATTTTTTCTAAAGCCTTTATAGCAGGAGCGATGGATTCAAGATCTGATACAGGATTAAGTTTTTTAATTAATGTATCGATCTCATTACGAGTATTTTTTATCAGTGGCAACCTAATACGAACTCCTGCTGAATTAACCGCCTTATAAAGCGAACTAGCAGAACGAGTTGATACACCTGGTGTATTATTAAGTATAGTTGCACCTATGTTCTCAAACTCTTCTACAGCACGATTGCCGAGATTACGAGCTCTAGCTACCCTGAAAGCAGGGAATTTCGTTGCAGCCAATCCCACCAATCGTCTGCCCCCTTTTAGAAGTAAACCTGCACCTGCACCCGCGCCGGCACCACCTACCGCGAGACCTAGATTGAGATCACTGCGTGGGGCTAAACCTGTCTCTTGAGCGAAGAGCTCACCAAGACCAGCTCCTGCCATTCCTCCGAGTACGCGTGCTCCTGGTATTGGTATGGGAGCAGCAAGAGCAATACCTATCCCTGTTCCAACAGCACTTGGTGTGATTTCAGTAGCAAGTTGGAGAAGACCAGGCATCTCTTCAACACCACCTCTAATCTTCGTTCTAGACTCAATGGGTATTAGACCTAGAGGACCTTCACGAGGGACTGGAGGAAGATCTTGTTGAGGGAGATCTTGTTGAGGAATATCTTGAGTAATTGTAGGATCTCCTTCAGAACTCCCAATAGTTTCGAGAATAGTTTGTAACTCCTGCTCATTAGGAACATCACCCTCAATTTCGATAAGACCAAAACCCTCAATAAAAATAGTTGACCCTTTTGCTTCATCTAGTGGGGGTCGCACGGCTCGGGGTGCAGACGGATCTTCTAGGACTTCCCCAGGCTCGATTAATCCTGCATCTTCCGTTACTGTTATTCCATTAGCCATTACTATTTCTACCTCTTAGTTTGAGTTTTCTTTGATAAACTTCTTAGCCGTACCTTTACCTTTACCTGTGTTATAGTGCTTTTTCCAGTACGCAGCTTGCTCTTTAAGTGTATCAGGAATTGGCTCGGGGATCGTAAGCAGGAATAACCGCGCTGCGAGGGCGGAAATTAGAGGCCTTTCCAATTCCTCGAACGATATCTCGTTCCAGTCGATTCCAAATTCCTCATTAATTTTTTCATGTGCCTGTTTAAGACCAGGATGTGATTCAACATCCTTAGTTGCTTCAAAACCTGTCTTTTGATTAATCTGCCAAATACCTCGGTCACCACTCTTTCTAAAGGTGCCTTTAGCAGTACCAAAATTACTTTCCACCTTAGCTACACGTTTGAGAAATTCACCACCACCAAATATTTGATCAACAGCAGTCACGGTTTCGTCAACAGTTGATTCACCTTGTGCTTTAGGAACCAAAATCGCTTTATTAGTAGACAAGTTAGCACCCTCTCCTCGTAACTCTCCTACACCTTCACTACCCTGTATCACTTCATCGCTAAAAGGGATTTCCGAGGAGTCACCCCCAGGAGACCCATCAGGAGTTACAGGAACTAATTTACCACCCTCAAATCGGAATCTAGGTGTGTCAGGTGGAATATCTTGTTCCTCAAAAGCTCCTGGTTCTTTTAATTCTTCTGGTTCTTGTAATTCAGGAAAACGTTTTGTAATACTATTCACACGCGGCTGTAGCATCCTATCATTAACAAACTTCAACCGATCTATGATCACCTCTGATCCACGTAATCCTTTCAAGCCTACAAGTTTGATAGACCTTTTTATGAGTTCAACTGGAATACGTCCAGCAGGTGTACTAAGCCGAGCTATGATAACACCGATAGAGTATTCAATAATATCCAGAGATGAAAGAACGGGATTCTCAAAAAACGACATTGTAAATTCTAATCCAGTTTCACCAGTCTCCGGATCAGGTATTGAGTCATTTATTACGAGATCATGGGCAGCCTCGATAGCGTCATTCATCCCTAGATCATCAATTAGGGTAGCAACAGATCTACCTGCCCCACGAATAGCGCCAAGAGCACCGACTAAAGTAGGATCTCCTTTATCTCCAGGAATATTAGGATCTCCCTCCAACTGCGTTAAAAGGAAATTAATTTGGTCCTGGGCTTCATTAACGAAAGATAGCTCCTTCTCAGCTTCTACCTGAGCTGTACCGCGCCTTCCAGCTATAGCTGCTTTCCGTGCCCGTTCCTCGGGAGTATCAGGAATAGCTGATCCCCTCTCTCCTGATTTTTCTCGTTCAGCTAAGGCAGCGTTCATCTGACCTACGTTATAGTGTGCGGGTAGTTGAAATTCACTTGCCTGAGCAAGAGTTATAGGTTTTAGATTCTGTTTGGCTAACTGCTGCTCTGATGGAGAGGGTAGTACTTTACCAACGATCTTTCGCAATGGATCTCCTACTTCCAGACCCAAAAATGCAATCGTATCTGGATTTGAGATAGGTCTATCTAATATCTTATCCCTCTGTATTTCAGTGCTATTGTCTATAATCATACGAGCTTGAGCTAAGTGAGCATTCGCCTCTTGGGTTTCACCAATAAGCAAAAGTGCTCGTGAAAAAGCCATATGGCCCATTACCTGTTGCATATCCTCACCAATTGCATTTTCAGGTTCAGAACCGTATGGAGCAGTAACAGCTTCTTCAGGTATTAATGGTACTAACTCTTCTGAACTGGGAGTTTTCTTCTTTTCCCCAGTTGGGGTAGATTCCTTAGTTAATGTATCCACTTCACCATCAGCAGGTGTAGTTGTCTTCCCAAATAGTTTTATACCAAATCTTCCAGCCATTGATTCCAGGACTTGCATCTTCCCCGTTAGCCTCGCTACCGTAAGATCTTTCTCCCGTTTAGCATCCTCCTCTGCAGTTGGGCCTGAAACAACTACCGTAGCTTCGAGAGTATCCTTATCAATCGCAGTGATCGTCCCATTCGATTCAAAAAGCTGAACATTATTATTCTCCCCAAGGTTCTTTAGTTCTCGGGCAGTAGTACGGATCTCCTCATCTGTTGCTGTTGGTGGGTTAAGAACTCTAGCCATTTCCATAAGTTCATCAGCTTCACTACTAACCTCATCTAATTTTCTTTCTGAATCAATTATTCTCTGTATAGCATCGCGGTGCTGACCAGGAGATAACACTTCTGCCATCTCATTACTTCTGAGTAGTACCTTGGCACGCTCAAATTGACCATTTTGGATAAGAGGTGTAATCATCGTCAAAGCAATTTCAGACCTTCCAGCCTGTCTTACTATACGAGCTTGATCTGGTCTAAGCTCAAGGAAATCTATTTCATCTTCGAGCTGACCTGCATGGAAACGAAATGCTTCCAACGGATCTTCTGATACAAGTACATCGGGATCAGTAAGCACGTCTCTAGTAATAGCTGATATTTTTCTATCAATAGTCATATTCAAACGGACATCAGCCGAATTAATGTTTAGTACTGCAAGTGTGTCAGCAAACTTATTGTGCATCTTTGTTAGGCGATCACCGAGCAGAGTGCTACTTATTTTCCCACCCTTGTGCTCACTCAGGATACGCTGCTTCTCCTGAAACATCTTTTCACCGACAGCTTCTACTATCGCCTTGTCTGAAAGATCAGCTGTTGCCTGAAGATCCCTAATTGTATCCTGCAATGTATCAGAATATGAAGTCTCGTCAGCGTCTCTAGCTAAACCCTCATCGCGTTGAACTACCTGTAAAGCTAGGTTAACACCCTGATCAAGTGCATTTCCTAAAGATTGAAGTCCCTGCCCTATAACATTTGCAACCTCACCCCCTGGAATTGGAATAAGGGGAACGTTTAGCCCAGGGTCTCTAGCAGGTGTTACAACAGGTACATCAGCACCTGCTAATGAGACGGCTCCACCCTTTCTACGAGTTCTGCCACCTGAAGGAGCGATCCTAACAACCACAATATTATCCTCTTCTATTAGAGTTTATTCGTCCTGCAAGATCTGAGCAGTACGGAAACCACCACTTAGGAGACTAGTACCAGCTCCAAAAAATCCAGCGGTACGTGCTGCTGAAGCCCCCGAACTACCTAACGAGCGTGTAGCTCCAGCCTGACTAGTTAAGAGACTAGCTTGTTGCTCTAGTCTTGTAGATCTAACCTCACCCCCCTCACGAATACGCAAAGCTTGAATTTCAGTCTGCCTAGCAAAATCTTCCGCTGATAATAAGATAGAACCTACGTCAACAAAAACGCCACGTGCACCTGCTGCTGCCCTTATATCAGAAGCAGCACGACGTTGTCTTAAACGAAAATCTCCCTCTTGTTGTGACGCAACCAGAACTTCGCGCGCAGCCTGCTCGCGATTAATTTTAGCTGTTGCCTCACTTTGTATAGCTGACGCTTCAGCTTGTCCTTCGATTTGTTTAGCTTGTGCGTTACCTTGAACGATAGATCCTACAACACCAACTACTGTAGCTATGCCAGAAACTATACTTGCTATTGACATAATAATATCACTCCATCGTCGAGGAAAGGGATCTTCATAGGCATCTTAAAATTATCCTTCTGAAACTGTAATAGTGATACCCTGGAGAGCAATATCGGTCAATACACCAGTGGTAGCGGTGAGTAAAATGTAGAAAGTCTCGTTGGCTGCTACAATTTCGGTAAGGCCAGTCTTGGCGGAGCTTATGATAGTATCGGCGGTGACTGAAATTTGTGTAATCGCTCCTACTGAAGCATCGGCAACGTCTGCTGCTGCAGCAGTCATCTTACGTAAATTGGCGTCGAGCGTTACCGTATTACCCCCACTCTCAATCTGTCCTACAACACTGAACGCAGTGATCTTGTCACCAACCGTAAGACCGGGAACTGGGATAACTAGAGTTGCCGCCGTGATAGATGCTTGACATGAAGCTGCCAAACCAAGGTTATCATTGGTTTGTATTATCCAACCAGCAATTGTGCCGATCTTGGCACCACTGTTGATAATTCGTTGTCGCGATTCGTGTTTGAAAACTAGCAATACCACTGTGTTGTCCGCCGTGGCGAAGAACAACCCCCGATCATTAGCGACCGTAGTAATATCTACACCGCCCAGATCGAGACCAGCACCATCGGTCATGGTTAGCGCGCCGTCGAACTGTAGCATAAACAACGTACCAGCCGTGCATGTAATCTGCGAAAATCCAGATGTGCCTGCTACATCGAAATAGTTTCCGTCCGTACCAAGCACAAGTGGTGAGGCTGAGGTCAGATCACCTCCCTTCTTCCAAATCTGTGTCTTGGTAAATGTATTAATAATCCCCGTACCGGCTGCTGCTAGGGCAGTGAGAGCCGTCGCAGCGGATGTAGAACCAGTACCACCATTTGCTACAGGAACGGGGAGGGTCACGGCGCCAAGAGCCACAATCGAAGCATATTGAAACCCATCCTCGGCAGGATTAACCTGTTGTAACAACCCCGCGTTGCCAGCAAGATCCGCTAAGGTAATATCGCTTTCAGCAGACGAAATTTTAAGCTTGAAAGACCTACCAACCTGCTCAGATAACTGCTGTACTTGACGGACGATTTGGTCAAGCTGCTCTTCCAGAACTGGGGACGGAAAAGGCCCACCTAACGGAAATGGACTGGGTTGTGTATTAGCAAGATCTGACAAGATTGTGAGAGTTTCACCCGTAGCAGGGGTATAATCAGTTGGTGAGGTAATAACCGTTAACGTACCAGTGGTTCCCGAACCACCTGATATGGTATACTGTGTGCCTCTAACCCAAGTCGTTTCCACACCATCGCTGTCGACCAGAGTAGCTTGTGTTTCATCAAAGTCCCAAAAGACGAACGTAATAGGGAATATAATGGTACTATCATCACCATTATATTGAACACGGGCAGTTGCAGTTTTTAAGGTCATTCAGATTTCTCCACCTTATTTAGAAGGATTAACCTTTGCTTCTGGAATCATTGCAAGAAGTGTGAAGGGAGCTGGATCATCCGATTCGACAATAATTCGTGCATCGGAGGTAAGACCACCATCAAATGACCTAAATTGTTCACCAGTAAACAGAGGTGCTCCAGCGTCCATAGGGTCACTAACCAATCTAAAATCTGTCTCAAAGAGGTTATCGTCGTTAGGACCAAAGGAGAGAGTATGACTATTATGTAGGACGAAAGTTATGCTATTAATACGCTTTTTCTTACCCATAGCAGTTCCTTCAGGATTTCCACCCTCTATTTTCAAAGTTTTAAGACGATGTTTATACGCCAATCCAATTTGTGCAACCTTTACAGCAGTTGCAAGTGTTATCTGTCCATTAGATACTACTACGTCTGGTAGGATAGACCCATCACCCCAAACTTTTACTGTCTCACCTTCAAGATGACTAAGACCAGTAATAGTATCAGTTAATACACCATCATAAGTAATAATAGAATCTGAATAATAAGCATCCTCTTGGTCGTGTATAAGATTATCATAATAACCCTCAAAAAATTCGACATATCGCTTAGTCTCACTATTTATAGTTCTCTTGACCATAGTCCAAACCTCATCACGATCTTCTGAGTTTTGCACCTGCCCAACCCCATCGTTTCCAGCGATTGTCACGACTGATTCAGAGAACACTATGCCAGTAGCGGTCATCGTAAATGTGTTATCATCAACATCTACACCACCAGATGTGATCTCTACGTCCCCAGATGTGGTAATTACCACGGGTTGACCGTCAAAAGTGTTATCAGTACCTGTAATTGTGACTGTAGGTCCATTCGAAGAAAATGTGTACACGATAATCGGAACAGGGAAAGAATATTGATAAATGGACGAATTCTGATCTCCTAACATAAATAGCTTACTGTGATCGGCGCTTATAGCAATATCACGTGGTCCTGTATCTTCTGGTGATACGTCTAGAGTATCATCACTCGCATCGGAAAGCGTAGTTATATCCCATGCGGAAAGAGAATACTGCAAAAAAGAATCATTACCCGCCTTGTCAACATGGAAAAACTGTGTGCCGTCTCGCGAAAATAAAGGTCCTTCTGCTCCAGAAACGAATGAACCTACACCTTTAAATATATTATCATAACTTAATGAGAACACCTCAAAAGCGGAAGTCGCGGAATATTGGTATAGAAAAAATGCGGAGCTGGCTTTGACCAAGATTGCCCTCAACCCATCATTGCTCCAAAAGCAATCTGTTGGTGTCAATCCGTCTGTGGCAAAGGCATTGTATTTCCCCGCGTATGATGCCCCCGCCAAGGTCCAAGGGGTGCTCAAATTCCACTGATGGACACTGTTGCTGTCGCAAATATAAAATCTCGTGCCGTCTTTGTCAGCCGACAGACTTGATACCGCATTAAGCTGGCCCGATAAATCTAACGTCGTGACCTTGGATGCAGTGGTGATATCTAACGCAGTGCCTAGATCATGCTGTTGCAGCTCCCAAAATGATTCCCCGTCTTTGTTCTCAATCGTAAATACTTTTTTCCCGGTGGGATCAATCAAAAGCCCATCGTGCTGCGTTGTAAATGCTTGAGGGGTAGGAGCGTAGCTTTTAATATCATATGCAGCCCCACTAATTACAATCGCGGGTAAATTGCCAGTGACAAAAAGCGATGCGGTGGTCGCTTCATCGGTAGTAAAATCAATAGCCACATTCAGCAATTCATTTCCGTCAACCGTTACTGATGTGATTTGATTTACGCCGAAGGATTCCGTACCTCCCGTAATGATAAAACTGACCTCTGCTGGCTCAGTCCCCTTACCTCCTATATTATGTTGTGCCCAACCAACAACGTCTTCATCTCTCCTAAAAGTCAGACTTAATAATCCCCCATCTGAGCGTGCTACCCATACTAGACTATCTGGTTCTTGCTGAAAAGCCATTTCACCTATACCAGGAGCAGTGATATGCTGAGCTAACCTAGTTATATCAGGTGCTAGAAAACTATCGATCTCAAAGTTGAATACGAACTCACGGATTTTACGATTGGCTCTCTGTACAAACAAAACTACGTGGTCAACTCTAAGTGGAGCAACCAAAGCCGATCCATGCGTAGTCTGTCGACGAATAGTAATATCTAAAGGTGTTATAACAATACCAGCTGCTGATGGAACCCACTCACCTCCTGCAGTACCAATAGCTAAAGTATCTTGTCCAGCCGATAACCATCGAATCTCCTGAACACTATCAGCTGATAGAGTAAAGTTAAGAGCATCATCATCTTCTACTGTACCAGTATTATCATCTGGTTTAAAATTCTCAAAGTCCCCAGTTTGAGATCCCCATAAAGTTTGCGATTGGAAATCAGTACTTGCTACATATAAACGCTGCTCAAAAAATCCACCTGTCTTTGGCCATCCAGTAGTATCTGACCACGCACCTAATCTCCAATCAATAGTTGCACTAGTAGTAGAGAAGGCTTTCTTAACATGAATATTAACAATTTTGGTACTTGTAATACCAACAATTATCCCCCATCCCCACTCTGAACCATTATCAATTCGTACTAGTCGTCCTACATCTGTTGACAAGAAACCTACACCACCATTGATACCTATAATAGAGGAAGCTGTTACTGCAACTGCAACCCCACTAGTCGCTGCTGGAGTTAAGGTAGTTGCCGTAGTATTTTGTTTAATATATGGACCATCTTCCCAAGCAACCCTAATCAAAGACCACGATGCAAGAGCACGTCGCTCTAACTTGTAAGGAGCTACTCCAGAACGGAAAAGATATTTAACATCATTGGACTGAGCCCCCATTATTTGAAAAAGTTGCCCTTCTACATAAGGAGAACCTATTTCTAATGCTGAATCATCAATAATGGATATATTATCAATTTGAACATCTTTATCAGCATTGATACCAAGATTACGAAATTGAATATAAAATGGTGATGTTGTAGGGGTAAATGCAACACAGTGAAAACCTACTTGCATTTCTACTGGGCTAAGTGTCTCTGATCCAGTTGAAGAAGAACCAACTTGAAACTCAATTTTATCACCCGGATCGCCAATCACCTCAAACTTTATAACCGTTTCTTGATTAAGATCTGTAGTAACAACATCCTGTTCTGCCCAACCTATATCATCTGCTGCTATACCACCAGTTTCCAACGTCAAACGATCATTAGTAGCATCATGACTAATCTGATTTCCCGCTCCGCCTGTAGAACGATCATCCCAATCAGTTATACCTGATGGAAATAAACCATTAGTAATTACAGCATCAGTATCTAGGGCAACCTGTTGGCCCTGACGAAAAAAGAACCTGATTATATTCTCACCCAATTCTAATACATGATGCTGCTCTGCAGTTGCTTCAAAACCAAACAATCGACCTTTTTTGGTAGAGTCTGCTGTTTCAGCAACGAACCGTGTACCCGGCCTACGGGTTACCCCACCCTCTGGTAAAGGAATAAGATTTCTACATTCTTCTAACCCAGCTGGATATTTAACAAAATCTGTCCTAGCATGTAGTCGTGGGCTTAACTCTCCAGCATTGAATGAAGCTTTAAGAGTATCTATCTTAGTCATAGTAATATCCTAATCACCAACAATTGGTCTCGAAGGACCACCCCTTCGATTTACCCACGAACCACGGGGTTGTCTCTCTGGTGAAGACCCCATTGCGTCAGAAGAGCGTGCTCTAGCTATAGCATTTCTGCTAAGTTGGTTAAAGTTGATATGCATCGTATTAGAACTACCAAGAACTATTGAAAAGTCACGAGCTAGAATCATACTAAATGCATTTCTAAAATCTGGTGGCATTAAGTTGGGGTCTGTAATCCTAACTATATAACGCAAATATACTTCATCAGCACTCGTGACTATCACTCGTTTATCATCGAGATGTTCCTCTCGATAAAACATAGTACCAGCACCCGCTGAGTTTGGATGTACCGATATTGTTCTAATCCAATTTGCTGGCATCGTATAGGCATGATCGAACTCAAAAGTAGGTACTTCTGATAATTGGGCTAATTTTGCTCTCTTCGTAGCAAAGTTCCAAGCGTGTTGACGTAAAAGATCATCCAAAACTTCACTATAAAGATCATTTGCAACATTAGCTTCTGCTGAACCGTCTGTTAGTGAGACAATACGCGCTGAACCCATACGCCGAAGAGCTACATTTATCACATCAATATCAGAAGTCATTGATACTACTCCTCAGCGGCCTCAACAAGATGCTTACGGATCGCCGTCACCATCGTGTTCTTTTTAGTGCCCATTGAAAATCCCTTTCCACGTAGGCTCTTCATAGTACTCTGGAGATCAGCTGTACTCATGTCTTTCAATTCCGTATTGTTAGTTTTAGTTTTCTTACCCTCAAGATTTTCACGTAATTGCTCACCCTCTTCATGGAAAACAATTAGATCTCCGATAGGTTCACACTTTCTATCATGAACTGTCTTTGACATTGTTTGATAGTGATTAATATCATTTACAGCTAATCTTTCATTCACCTCAGTGACAATGTAACGACGAATACCAAACAATCGTGATTTATCCATAGAAAGAAATTGTAGATCGAACGATGTACCTATAGTAAACTCAAATCGTGCCAATGAATGACCCAAAAGGGATGCAACGTCTATCTCGTCTTCTTCAGGTATACACTTTACCTGCACAACTGCATTGTCGAATACATTGATTACTTGTGGTTTTAACACTCGCTTCGCCTGTCGCATGATACTCATCCTTTTCGATTGTGATATGCTATAGTCCAAGCCTCATAAATAGACTTATCTCTGGTCTTATTCCACTTCCTATAGGTTTTATCCATCTTCCCCATCCTGTTTGAGAAATGTAAATGCGGGATCTGAACATCAGGAAGAAACCTTAACACGTTGCGTTCGGTCGCGATATCGTTCCAAACTGTATCTATATAAATCCTATCGAGCCCTGGTAATGCAATCCAACCAATTTCACGAGCAAGTTGTCCACCAACTACAAAATGTGTTGGTTTCACCCCTATCCCGTCATTACCAAAAGCTACACCGTCAGAACCAGCAGCTTCAATCAGAAGTATATCCCATCCTGGCGTCTTTGGCACTACGTCATCGGCAAAGAGACCATACCAATCAAGGTTTCGATCAAACACCTCGTTGTAGCAATCGCTCAAAGGCTTGCGAGGACCTACAACGAGTTCCCAACCATCTGGGCAGGTATAACCACCAAGATGGGGGTCATCGTCGTCTAGACGTAGTAGGACTGGCGTAGAGAAGCTAGTTTCCCGAAACGCGGTAGCAAGCCGTTTGATATTATGTGGTCGGGATCGTGACGGAATAATCCACACCGGCTCGCTCCAGAATTTCACCGTAAATCTGACGAGGATGATAATTAGCCTGCACATATTGGTTTAATAGATTAGCCGAGGCTTTAATCTGCTCGTCCGTCAGATTGTTAATCAACTCCTCCGCGTGATTAACATCACGGTAACTAAAGTAACTTCCTTCCGGCATCCATTTAGATATTGGAGACGCTTCCGGCTCCAGCAACGCACAACCCGCCCAACCAGATTCAAGAACCCTTCCTTTAATCTGATGTACATTCCCAGAACCAGATGCTGAAGTATTAAGAATCATCTGACATGACATTACGAAACCAGCATGTTCGGAATACGACCTACCTTTTACCCTTCGTTTCACGACAATCAAATTATGAGCTTCGAGACGATGAATAACCCGTTCACGAGTAATAGGAGGCTGAAAACGTTTCTTGAATGCATCTCTTGTCCTTCGGTGTGGTGGTACTATAGCACTGGACGCTCCCCCAGAAAAACCACAACGTACAGGGCGATGCCACTTTGACCACTTTACCTTTGAACGTTCCCACGGCCTCGGATCGACCGGAGTTATCGTTACTAGATCAACCGGAGCAGTATGAATACCATCGAGAGTAACTTGTAGATCAAAACAATCGGCAGCACGATAGCGCCGCAAAAGAGGATGCCAGGGCTCATCACCCGCATCACAACAAAGGTTGATAGACGGTGCCAGCTCGCGAAGCCGGCAGAGAGTTCTTACATCAGGATTGCCATCACCTTGTGCACCACCTATATAGAAAATAATATCTGGTGATATCTTCCTTGCTCTTGTAAGAATCTCATTATTCATTGGAGAACCCATGTGTGGAAACATCACACGTTCAGACTGAACGTCTTGCCAGCAGTCCCAAGCCCGTACAAGACTATCCACGTCGGTCGTTGCAGAGGTAACGAACAGAGCTTTCATAGCCGGTCCAGCATGCCCCCATAGACCTGCTGTGGCGTATAATGGGCTCTGACATATCCCTGAAGCAGACCCGCTTTCTCAGCAACTTCCCCTGTATTAAGTCCTCTAATAACCGCACTCGGACTCCTATGTGAAAATCTAGCGTCCTCATAAGTGAAAAAATACTCCGATGGTATCCAGTGATATGTCGGAGACTCAATATCCTCAAGTAATGCCGCACCCGCGAACCCAGTCTCAAACACCCTCTGTTTAACGTGATGAGTTTTGCCTGACCCGGTGAACGATGTATTAATAATCATTTGACAACGACGCATGAATGCTACATGCTCCGGGTATCCGTCTCCGACCTGATCTCTCAACCTCATTTTGATCAGCCCCTTTGCTAACAAAGGCTTGATAATATTTGTTCTCTTATCACCTTCGCTAATGTTACCTGAGATACCACAAAAAATGTCCTTTTCCGGTCCCTTACCATCAAAGAAACTCGTGTTTACCGGCGCAGTGGTATTCAGATCAGCAGGACAGTCTTTTCGTCCGTCGATATTGACTTGCAGATCGAAGCATTTTGCCCGGCGGTAGTCTTCGATCATCTCATGCCAAGGCTCATCACCACCATCGAAAATAAGATTGATCGAGGGTGACACTTCTCTCAATTCTCGCAGCGTTTTGAAACTCGGCAGATGTATAAACCCACCACAACCGCCGATATAAAATATCACATCAGGACGAACAGCACTAGCGCGTTCAACAATGTCGTCGCCGTCAATCGGTTCTCGATAGTCAAAGGTTATCCTGGTCGATTTAACATTCCAGAAATCCCACGCTGCAATAACATTAGCTACATCATTGGGTTCTGTTGTCACAAAGACCGCTTTCATAACCGAGCCAGAATGCTTTTGTAAATTGCTTGTGGGCTATAATAACTCTTGATATATGTACTTAATTCAGCCGCTTTATCCCGTATTTGTTCTTCGGTAACAGATTGAATTATATTCGTAGCATCATCTACATTATCATAGATAAAGAGACATTCCTCAGGAACCCAGTTGCGAGTCGGAGCCTCACGCATCTCCAATAATGCGCACCCAGCCATTCCAGCCTCAGTAATTCTCACCTTGACATGATGGGCTCGCCCGGACCCAGTATGGGAAATATTGAGCAGTATCTTACAACTCTTGAGATAAGCTGCATAATCACTATACGATCCATCAGTGCGCTCCCGATATTCGACCAATCCACACTCAACTAAATGATTCAACACATGATATCGAGGGTGTTGATAATTACCTCTAACAGCACAACCGGCGTTTTGACCGGCAAAGGCGCAGCGACGGTATCTGCCAATAACACGTTGCTTATATGGTCTTGGGTCAATAGGCGTTAGTGTAGCCATGTCAACCGGCGAATCTACCCCACCATCCATCGCTACCTGCAAATTGAAACACCTACCCTGTTTATATGCAGCGAGAGTAGTATGCCAAGGGATATCTGTCGCGTCCCAACACAAATGTACTGAAGGCGCGATAGTTCGAATAGCCCTTAATGTAGAATGATTTGGCAACCCACTAGCTTTATTGGCACCAACATAGAAAATAATATCTGGATTGCCATCTTTCGCCGTCTGTAAAATACCTTCATCGTCAGGTTCACCCCAAACATCGAATGTCCTGTGTACGGCTGGATCATTAAATGAATTCCACGCCTCAACAATTAAATATGATTCGTGATTAGAAGGAGTAATAAATAGTGCTTTCATTCCGGCACCAACATTGTTCCACTCTTGCGTCCCCACAAGATGGTCTCACGCGCCCAACGGTCAACGTCACCGTCAAACATTTCAATAGTTGGTATTCGTGACTTTTGATATTCGATTACTTCAGGTAAACTTCTTTTTATCTTTGAACGTTCACCATATCCATTTTTTCTCCAATAATCAAACATAAACATTTTAACTTGAAGATATAGATCTTCCCAATAAAAATCATGTGGGTTTCGCATACATCGGATGAAACTAGCTTCCTCAATATCCCAATAGGTATTACCACAATCCTCAATAACACAACCACGACCCTTACCAGCCAGCATGTCATCGAGCGTAGTATTGAAAATAGCAATCTCGCACCCAATTAAACCATTACCCTGACCTTTAGCAAGATGTTCTAGAAACTCAATATGTGGTACACCATGCTCATCATGTAGCCACTCCATTACGAAGTAACCTAACTTGAGACTATGCATCAACATCGTCACCCACGATAGCACGGCCATTTTTCGCCAGTCTTCAACCGTCATGCTGTTCGATGCAATAACGATGTCCTCATACTCTGTTATCCACTTCTCATCGTGAATCGTACCATGTATCTCATTAAGAGGCACCCGCTTAGTAACGATGCCAAATTCTTTCTGATACTCAGGATCTCCTAGATCAGTATTCGGATATACCTGACAGAAATAAACAAACAGTTGGTTTTTTAGACCAGCTCTCAATAATTCGTCAATACCATTCCGCCAGGTCTCGACCGTTTCCCCTGGTAAGCCAAGGATCAACTCCGAATAGATTGGAATATTTTCGTGGTTGAAACGCTCCTGTAGATTCTTATAGGTATCCATCGAGATGTTGCCACGCTTGATGTTCTTCAGCACTTGCTCATCATTGGATTGCCGAGCCAACGTGATACCCTTTTCCAACTTGTGTTTGTGAAATAATGAACCGATAGCAAATATCTTTTCGTCGGTATTCTTACCGTAACAGGTACGAAATTTATCAGGAAATCCGGTTCGTTCCTTAAGATCAACCAAAAAATCTGCAATCTCGGTATCACGCTTGTTCATACCAAAATTACTATCAGCATTGAAGATGTATTTTATCTCATGAGTAGCACACCACTCCAACTCGCGATAGACCCGATCAAGACCATAATATTTGTACTTTCTACTAAGGCCACCTCGTCCCCAATAACAAAATGTACAGTGAAACGGACAACCCCGGTTCGTTTCTATGATCGCCTGGAAGTTATCTTGCGTAACGAGATCATCGAATATTCCTTCAAGATAGGGTGAGGGAAACATATCGAGATCACGTGAAAATGGGCGCTCTTCCTTATTCTCTCCCCCTCGCCACGTCACACCTGGGATGCCGGAGAAGTCAGAACTCTCAACGAAACGCTCTAAGATTTCGGTAAATGTCTGTTCCCCTTCGGCACGAACACATACATCAATCCAAGGTCGTTCCTCCATATATTCTAACGGATGGTGTGGTACTTGTGGTCCGCCGAATACGATTAGACACTTAGGCCAACGCGTCTTGATCTCTTTCGAAACTATATGATTAAGCTGCTCATTCCACATAAAAGACGAGAACGCAGCCACGCTAGGATTATCATAACGATCAAGAATAGTTAGAGGTGCATCATTGACGTAGATAAAAGGTTTGAATGTATATTCCCGCTGAATCACTTCCGACGTCTCCGCATGAGCACGTAACAATCCTGATACCAAGGGCAGATATGATAATGACCCCATACGGATGTTATATTCATTAAAGTAAACTGCTTTATTGGGCATTTAGTATAACCTGACTCCCACTACTTTCAAATCGAACCGGGATATCAATTAGTCCATCTAGTGCTTCACGCACAGCGTCCTGACGTTCAAGAGGAACGTAAAGGAGCATAAAGCCCCCACCACCAGCTCCAATTATCTTACCTCCTAACGCTCCAGCGGCGCAGGCAGAAGTATACAACACATCAATCTCTGGGCTCGATATTTTATCACTTAGTTGACGTTTGAATCGCCAGGCGTCATCTAGGAGAGCACCAAATCCATCAAGATTATCCTCTTTCAAAAGCTTCACACCTTCTGTCACCTGTGCTGCGATAGATTGGAGGTAATCATCATTCCGATTTGATCTCTTCATCTGCGCCTTAGCAATTTCAGAAGCATGACGTTGAATACCAGTAAAGAACAACATGAGATGGTTTTCAAGCCTTGCAATGCGCTCAGCGGGTAACGATAGTGGTGATATAGCATAATCACCATTACGTTCTATCTTTATCATGCTAAGTCCACCCCACGCGCAGGCTATCTGATCCTGAATACCAACCGTCTCATGCAGAACTTCTTGCTCAACTATGATTGCCTCATTAGAAAGTTTCCCTCTCGCGGGCGACGGATCACCGCGAAGCGCATGTAGAGCAGATAACATACCAACAGTAAAAGCCGAAGACGATCCGAGCCCACTTCGGGCTGGGAGATCACCAGCATGATTTATCTCTATTCCTTCATCAATATTAAGAAATTCAAGACATCCACGCACACCAGCATGCTGAATATCATCACGCTGATTAACCTTCTCCATTTTTGACCAAAAGACCAGGTACTTGTTACCTAAAAATGGTGGCATACGTCTGAGCGATATATAGCAATATTTGTCTATGGTGGTACTCAACACAGCACCTCCATTCTCGCGATACCATGCAGGATAGTCGGTCCCACCACCAAAGAAGCTAATTCTATAAGGAGTACGTGTGATAATCATCTAACTGTCTCCACAAGTTTACTCGATGACTGCATCTTATCACCACCAACATTGAATAGTTCCTTAATACCGAGTTCTACACATACTACGTGTTCTTTTTCATTTGCCTTTATTCGGTCACCACCGTTGGCGAAGATATCTGGTTTGAATTCACGTAATGCCAAGCTGACTGTTCCGTCCTCATCATTGACAGGAAAGACTGCCCCCAAGATACAATGTATCGAGCCCAAGATTTCGGCTCGTTCATTCCAAGGCATGAAAACATAACCCTTTTTCCTTATCAACCATTCATCGGAATTTAATGCCACCATAACGGTGCCCCATTCACTAGCTTTCTGAGCAGCCACAAGATAACGTAAATGACCTATATGGAGTGGATCAAATCCACCGGAGACCAAGACCGTCTTCATCTAACTACCAGATGGGTCATCTTCTACTCATAGAGAATATTGAAGGAGCCGGCATCAAATTCAGCCGAGCCACCAATGGTAGTGATGCGAAGCTGCGTCAATTCCGCCGACAATGATTTTGATCCGGCCCCAAATCCAAGGTTCGGGGCGTTGCTATAACCGATCATAGATGTAGAAGTCCAAGTAAAATTAGCGGCATCTTCAAGTGTTAACGTAACATTGCCATGTAAAATAGCGCCATCGGACACTAAGCCCACCGCTGCCAAGCCGGTGGTGATGTTGGCCGCAGTGGCATTGACGGTGGCGATCCTAGCTCTTGATCCAAGATATCCCGTCGTTTCAATACCGCCCGAATCACCAAGCTGTACGATGATGGTTTGGTCGGTGCCATCCTGACTGACGCCAACAAACTGAACAACAATGCGCTTAGTCCCAGATGGTATGCCGGTGAAATCAACCGCCGTCCCAGAGGCAGATTGCTCGGTGCCGAGTGTTGGACCACCACCGCCCGCATTATCGTCCACATACTTCTTAATGGACTGCTGCGTCGCTAACTTGGTGGCGCTGTCGGAAGACATATCGTCTTCATCGAGACAGTCGGAGATATTTGATGTCGTCGGAAAATCAATATTATTCCCGTTCAGGTCTAAATCGCCCCCAAGCTGTGGAGAAGTGTCATTAACTACATTCTGTAAAGCAGAGACAGCTAAATTCCCCTCGGCCTCCGTCGCAAACGAGCCCGTACCTGGGGTTAGATCAATATCCACGTCCGCCATCGTGATAACGCGGGTATTGCCAGTTGTGATGTTGGTGTCCGCTTCAAGGCGAATCTGCTTGGTCGCGTCAGCGGAGCCTTTTGCAATGTTGGTGGTATCGACAATCGGCAGGCTGTCTCCCGAGCCCACGGGCTTATCGACCCACGAAAGCTGCCCCGCCCCGTCCGTCTGTTGGATTTGAGTGTTGGTGCCATCTAGTTTCGGCCATTTCTGAGCATGCAAGATGATTTCACCAGAACCATCCGGCGTTATAGGGATGTCGCCGTCGCTTGCAGATACAATGCTGTTGCCGTTGACATCCAAGTCACCACCGAGTTGAGGCGTCGTATCATCCACAACATCACCACCAGTAGACAGCGCAGCGATGGCTTGAGCGATCAATTGGGCAGTCCAGGTCCGTTTTGTAGTAGAGGTGCCAGCTTCCGCCTCTACTTTAGAAGGAAGACCATAGGCAGAAGATTGATCTCTACGTTTCGACACTCCTTAATCCCCCATCATCTTGTGAGATACACCCCTGTTTTAACACGATTTCTCCAATAGTCCAGCAAGTCGGTCATGGTTTGCTCAAACGATATCTTCGGCTTCCAACCCGTATGCTCCATGAACTTGGTACAATCTGGCACCTGCAGATCGGCATCGAGTGGACGCAACCGGCTCGGGTCAACCTTGACTTCGATATCCAATCCAGTTAGGTGAATTAGCGTATCGAGTATATCCCCCACCGTACAGGTATGTGTACCACCGATGTTATACACTTCCCCTCGTATTGGCTTAACGGTCAATAGCATATAATAGGCTCGAACGGCATCTCTCACGTCAGCCAAGGTCCGTAACGAGTCCAAATTACCTACTTTGACCACTGGGGGGATTAGCTTTGCTTCTACCATAGCAATCTGCTTGGCGAAACTCGATTCAGCAAACACGTCCCCACGACGCGGGCCAGTATGTGTAAACATCCGAGTAATTATTACATTCATATTATATGCTTCAGCATAGAACTGACCTACAAGATCAGTTCCGATCTTGGAGATTGCATAAGGTGACGCAGGATGAAATGGAGTTTTCTCAGTAATGGGTATATGCTCTTTCGACACACGCCCATAGACCTCACACGAAGAGCAGATATGAACCCACGCCTTTGGACAGAACTCCTTGATTGCTTCAAGCAGTCGTACAGTCCCCTGAATATTGGTATCTAGTGTATCCAAAGGTGAAGTAAAACTAGTTAATGGGTAACTTTGAGCAGCAAGGTGAAACACATAATCCGGAACTACCTCACGTATTACATTCCGAACAGCTACTGTATCTCTAAGATCGGCGTAGACGAATTGCACTCGACCACCATCAAGAGGAACAGTCTTTTCCATATTCTCCAATGAATCTTGCCAGCGTAGCAGACCGAAGATTTCCCAATCGGTATTATCAATCAAATACTCCGCAAGATAGCTTCCTACAAAACCAGAAATGCCAGTAATCAGAGCGGTTGTCATTGGATACGCTCCAACATGAATTCATCGAGCACATCCTGAATATAATCACATGCTTTCACATCTACACCTTGATGACAACTAATGACAAGACCGTTTGTCATTGCTCGGGTCGCATTAGCTAGATCTCCGATGATCCTGTGTGGATAATGCTTCATACCTGGTTGAAGAGCAATATTACCTAAGATAATAGGTCGTGTTTCAATACCTGCCTTGTCAAAGAATTCCCTCATTTCTTTTGCTGTAAACGGTGCGTCATCTTTAATTACTATAGGGAAACCAAACCAAGATGAACGAGCATATGGTATCTCGTGCTGACACATCAAATAATCTTCGTAAAGTCTGAAGGTTTGCAGAAGTGCTTTAGCAGCCGCGCGCCGGGCAAGAACGAACCCCGTCAGCTTAGGTAACTGTACCAATCCCATTGCTGCCTGCATCTCAGTCGAGCGAAGATTGTATCCAGCTCCAACAAACAAAAATCGTGGATCGATATCGGGGTAAGCATGGAGATCTGGATGATCATCAACATCCCGAACCCAGCCGTGAGATCGCAGAATGCGAAGCGTCCGGTCAATATCCTCATTATCTGTAATGACCATCCCACCCTCAACAGTTGTAATGTGATGTGAGAAATAGAAGCTGAAAGTAGCCAAAGTGCCAAAGTTACCGATAGATCTACCACCCCATGTTGCGCCTAAAGCCTCACAGCAATCCTCAATTAATACTAATGAATTATCACGACAAAGACCCATTACTGTCATATCGCACGGGTTTCCGTAAACATGAACTGGCATAATAGCACGCACATGAGAACTTACTGCTTTCTCAATCTCTTTCGGGTCCATGTTAAGAGTCAACGGATCAATATCAACAATGATTGGAATAAGTCCATATTGCACCAGTGGCCATATTGTTGTGGACCATGACAGCGCCGAAACAATCACACCATCACCACGTTTTAGACGATTGGGCGTTGCAGGATCGCACAGTGCTGCAATGGCTAATAGATTTGCCGACGAGCCTGAATTACACATCACAGCATGTTTGCCAGGAAAGGCTTTCTCAAATTCCTTGACCTTTACTCCCGAAGTCACCTGACCTGAACGCATCACGTCAATGACAGCTTGGATCTCATCCTCTCCGATAGTGGTTTCGTGTAGACTAACTTTCATAGAGGTCTGCAATTTCGACGAGGATACTTGGACCATCTCGCTCAAGCGCCTGTCGATATTCCGTAATGGCATCGCTCGCATTGTTCAATCTCCGAATATATGTATTAGGCATCATTAGTTGAAAGGCATCTGTAAGATCCGAAGTATGTTGTGGTCCGGGGTCGAGTGGCTTACTCGAACCCACTCCGACCCGGACAATAACCTTCGGTTGCATCTTATCAAGATGGTTGACTAGTTGATTTGCTGCTAGTAGCAGAAAATTCCATCGTGGGTAGATACTAATCGGTATAAAACCGGCTAATGCGAGACCGATACTCATACCCATTTGCATTTCTTCAGCTACCGGCATTTCAAGACGCTTATCGAATGACACACCCTGTAGAGTAGTAGACATGAACGTACCTGGATCGCGTACCCCTTGACCCAGGAACACCGTGCGCGTATCGGCGGCTAGTTCCTCCATAGCCTGCGAAAGCGCGGAGCGATAGGTCATGTTAGAACTGCACACGCTTACCGGCTCCGGCATGGGGATATTTGGATTGGTATTCATAACATCTGATGTTACCAAGGTTGAAGACCTTCGTCGAACTCTCTGGACCGCGTTCATAACTGAAACCCCAAGCCTCGCTTGTATTCGTGCAGACTGAGACACCATTATCCTCCACGACCCACGTAATTGGCAATTCGAAGTTGTTCGCATACGCTACACACTCGGCCGCGATGCCACTTCGAAACGTCATATCACCTAGGAAACACCAAACCTTTGAATTACCTTTATATCGCTTGATTGCCAACGCGACACCGAGAGCAATAGGAACCGTACCACCGACAATGGCTGAACCATAAACCCGCTCTTTCGGAAAGCGTAACGCCATAGACTCACCGCGTCGAATAGCTTCCTTAAGTGTTTCACGCGAAACGCCTTTGAGGAGGCACTTTAGATGAAGACGCCAACTACCAAAAATCCAATCGTTTGGTTGTACATCCTTAAAAATCTCAATAAGTTGTTCTTCATTACCACTCTCAAGATGTACAGGATATGGTATCTCACCAGCATTGAACTCGGTAGCGATCTCAGTCTCAAAAGCAATCAAGTCATCAGGGATCATGAGATAACAACCGAAACCGTTCCGGAAGCTGCACCACCCTGATTATGGATTTCATCAGCCACAGCGCGGGCGGCGTGATCTGGACAGTTACCAATCGAATCGGTTGGTACTATCCACGGTGTAACTTTTCCTTGGTCATCAGTCAGAGTAAAACCGATGTTTACATTGGAATCCAGACCATCAGCCCAAGTCATCGTAAAGGTGACTGCCATTACATTGTCCTTCCGTTCATGCTGCGAGTTTCTTTTTCAACAAAACTTGTGCTTGTACCCGAGAAATACCATAACGATAAAGTGGATTTGAAAGACGTTTTGCAGTAGACTTAATAATTTGTCGTCTCATTTGCCTATTTGGATTTGGACCGAACAAACACACCATCTCGGTAGCATGAGCTAATATCTCCTCAACCAACCTAAATTCCTTCTCATCTAAATAACGACGCCACCATCCCTCGATGTCATTGCCCTGCCGCCTTCCGTGTACCCGCTCATGTTCAATAAGATGTGGAGGGATACTCACATTAGATGGATTATATATCTTATTACCCCAAGCATAAATAATACCACCAAAACCAACCTTTGGAAACACAATCTTTATTTCATCATAGATTGGTGGATAATCAATTACTATTTCTGGTCTCATGTCACCTCCAATAGTTTTCGTGGTATCTTAATCGACGTCATACGTCTAATTTCTTCTACAACATTAGTACCAAATTTTTTATCAACCATTTCGAGATATCGTTCGCTAGTAAAATAATGCTGAAACGCTCTATCTCTAAAACTCAATACCTCTGCACTTGATAATGTAGCTGTTGGTAGAGGACACGTTTCATAGGAATGTTGCGAATATCCTATCCAACTATCCGGCAAATCCTTAGTTGGTGTTTCTTTAAATAATACACTACCTGGATATCCTTGAGCCGCATAAAAGTTCGCAAATTCGCAGTTAAGCTCCTTCGCCATATCCAGAGTAGATTGCATGGATTCTAACGTATCATCCGGCAATCCAAAAATAAAATTACCAATCACATTAATACCCGCTTCCTGAACCATTTTAACAGTCGCAAAAATATCATCTTGGGTAAATGATTTGTAAATACCATTCCGAACATGTGAACTAGCACTTTCAATACCTAATGCCAACCAACGAATACCCGCACGACGTAGCAATCCTAATTGATTAGGTTTTACTGTATCTATTCGCGCGTAAGCCCATATATTAAGTTCATCAACAAATGGTTTTTCTACCAATCCTTCACAAATTTTTGTCACATGTTGATCATTCAGAACGAACATCTCATCAGCAATCTTGAAAGTTCGTACACCATGATCGGTGTAAAGCATCTCAATTTCTGCAACCACATTTTTTGGTGTACGCATACGATAACGATTGACATGCTGGAATACATTAATCATGCAGAATGAACACTTGAACGGACAACCGAGAGAAGTATAAATTGAAGCGTAAGGCTGACGTGGACTACCATCAAAGCACTGCCAATTATGAGCACGATAGCGATCCATCGGTAAAAGATCCCATACATTACCATTAAGCTCATCTACTGGAATCAATGGAGCGCGGGGATTACAAACACGATCAAGTTTTGGATCAAACGCCCAAACTAGGCCAGGTACATCTGCGACAGATACACCATCCAAAATAGCAGAAATGGTTAGGGGGCCTTCACCATCACATACAAACTCAACTGATTCTTCCGCTAACGTGCGTTCCGGTAAAGCCGATGGATGGTTACCTACCATTATAGTAGTACATTGTGAACCAATAGCATCAGCAATAGCGTGCGCTCCTACCATCTGCTGTGTCGATGCAGAAGGTTGGTGTCCAGACACGACAATAGCAGTAAGTGGATTACCCATTTTCTCAAGTCTTATCTTAATATCATCTGTACTAAGTGCTTCTGCCTCTTGGTCAATGATTGCAACCTTGTAATCACGATCTCTGAGCCAGCCTGCAATCATGCGTACCCAAGTCGGTGGCTCAATCGCAGTAAACTCATCCGAAAGACCTTGATAGATATCTTTCGTAGCACCCGGATTGATTAAAACTATATCAGACAATTGCAGGAACCTCCCAAGGTTTTGGAGATCCGTGAAATACAACTATTTTAGCACCCGGTGGTACTGCACGGAACCTCTTAACTGATTTCCGGTATGACACACACCACTCTCGTGGGAAAACCTCCGCATGAGGCATCTGCTCGGCAATCCAGTTCTGATCACCATGCAACCGCTCCATATCGACTTCGGTAAAATTCAGGAACACATGATCCATGACCCCATAATCCCACACCATCACAGAGGAATTAATTGGTGTCTTCATCCAATTCTTTATGGCTGCAAATGGCACTGGATAATTGGCAATTTCGTCTAGCATCCCCACTACGGTCACATCAAGATCTAAATATAATACCCGGCCTTCAAAACGCCCTGGCTCGAATAGGCTGATTTTAGCCCACCAACCAGGAAAAGGTGAATCATCTAAACATACAAAGCGGTAGGATTGCGTCATATGGGTGTTAACCATTTGAGACAAGCGTGCCACATGACTGCGATCATAAGTTCGCTTCGGGCCTTTAGAAAATACACAGGCAACGGTCAACATGGATCGCCTAATAGTTCTCGTGTCCATCCACTCATAGAAGTTACACCTTCATGCCATTTCGTATCAGCTTCGATCTCCCGACGATAATTATCAATCACACCGGGTTTGTTCATCAACTTAGAAAGTCCACCACTGGCGTAGCCCCCAGGATTGAGCGGCATCCCACAGAGGATAACAGGATCGAAACCAAGTAAGTATGCCAACTTACGTGCACCCCAACCTGATCCACCACCACCCCTAGCTCCTTCCCAGAAATAATCAACCCAAGGCATATTCTCATGAAATGCAGAACCGTGGACGGTAAAATTCGTATGAAACCGCTGCTGCTTCTGAATCCAATAACCACCTCTTCCAACCATCCTCTCTGGATGTTTAGAATATAAAAACTCAACCTTGATCTCAGCAGCAGCACCGTTCACTGCAATGATTGGTAGTCCTTGCGGAGCCTTTGCCAAATCTTCATGGAGACACCAAGCATTTCCGGCTACAATAACAGGTCCATTATGTTCAAAATGATAGGGAGGGGTGGATTGTGCCACCACCTCCCTAGTTATCACGATATTAGTCCGTCGAGGACACAATACCAGTGACATAGATATCATCGGAGAGGTTAACCGCCCCCTCACTATCGACGGTAAGCACAACTAGCCGCGACACATCGTTGATTGTGCCTGTACGAACTGCCGTGGTCCAAGAAAAGACCTCGATAATATCGCCTACAGCTAGGTTGAGAGTATCGTCGCTGTTGTTAAAGTAGCCACCCGCGTCCACAACGATCGAGGCATCGGTTGAATCATATCGATAGAGACCGAAGCCATTGACCGAAGAGATGAGGGCTAGATTTCCTGGTACGTATGCCATTTTTCTGTCCCTCCTCTACGACGTAACGATTGCGGCTGTATCATCGAAGCTCGATTCGATGACGCCTGTATCGTCGATCATGACGGCGTTACCACTCATCATGTTATTGACAAAGTGGGCTGCACGATCACCATGCCAGGTGATATCTGCCGAAACAGACTCACGTCCAGCAACGTTACCCGCCGACCGCGCAATTGCGTAGCCGATAGCCATCTGATGCCAGACCCATGATTTGGCGTTGGCCGTAGTAGCTCCAGGAAGTCCTGTCTGCATCTTCCACTTGATGTTCATCCAGTTCTTCCACGCAGCAACACCGATTTGAGGGCCTTGCTTGAAGACCATCCCATCAGCACCTACGAATTCGGACCGACTAAACTGATCGAGTGTCATGGCTTGTGACCAAAGACGTGGTGTCATTATGGCAAACACCTGCCCATCGTTTGGCACGTCATTCGCCCACACCGCCTCAACCAGCTCCAACAGTGAGGCAAGAACATTACCCTTGTTGGTCAGAGTTAGGTTAACTGCAGCCTGGGTAGTAGTATCGAGGACCGTAGTAATCTGATCATCGACCTTCCTACCCAATGCCTGAGCACCACCTGAAGCGATCACATCACGATCATTGATGTTAATCTTCGCTTCGTCGAGCTTGTCTACCCAATCACCCGCATAGAAGTCTTGCAAAGTGACAGACGGTGCTGTATGCTCTTGGTTCATCGGCACGATTGTACCATGCCGAGATTTCGTAGTAGCAGTTCCCTTACCGACCTTTTGGAAGACGGCAGTGGCACCAACTACATCGGTTTTCAGACGGACGGCATCCTTAAGATAGGCTCCCTTCCGCTGAAATACTTCATGGACCTTGGCTTCAAACGACGTAATAAAAGCCTGGTCGATACTTGTCGACATTTTACATTCTCCTTGATCTATAGTTTACGGGATCAAGGAAAGCCTTTATGGGAGCAGCTGTATTAGACTAGTAGGAGCTCGGAATACGAGGATACTAATCCGATAGAACTGGGCAATAGGACTCCTTGGGGGATCCAGGTCGGGTTACTTAAAGCAAGGAGCGACCTAAGAAAAGATCCAAACTAATAGGTGAGACAAATATGAATAATTACAAGAGTAGACATAGAAAATATAAAATTCATAAGTCACATGCCAAACAACGTGGTATCTCATGGCGAATGAATTACACCATTTGGGTAAAGATTTGGCTTAGTAGTCAACATTGGCACGAACGAGGAAAAAGGCGTGATCAATATCAAATGGCTCGATTTGGTGATAAAGGTCCGTATGCTCCGTGGAATGTTAGGATTTGCACGATACAAGAAAATCAAAACGAAGCTCATCTCGGTAGAAAATATTCAAAGGAAATTCGTGATAGAATGTCCAAATCTAGAATAGGAAATAAAAATCGTCTTGGTAAAAAACACACTTCGGAGACTAAGGCAAAGATCTCCGTATCTAGAGAGGGTATAAAACCCACATTAGAGACTAGACACAAATTATCTATTGCACAGAAAGCTCGGTGGAGAAAAAGAAAAGCTCAAGGAAAATTTGGACCACTCGGGACCTAACTATTCCCCTCTAAACCTATTTTAGGACCGCCTCCAAGCCCTGCAGGCGGGCTTTAGACCCTTTAAGGGTAAAAACCCCATTAATTTAGTTTCTCTTACCTGCAGGCTTGTGAGACTAATAATTAGTTATACTAAATAGTGCGACTACCAGCACCAACAATTGGGGTTTTACCAACGACCTTTGAAAGAAGTGCCTGCTCTTCACCAAAGAGTTTATTAGCCAATCGTGTATTACCTTCATCTTTGGCCTCAGCAGCACGTTGCCTCACTTCCTTAATCTGATCGTCAATAGTTTCCTTTTCCGAATCGGTCATGACATCCATACTACCTTCATTCATTTCGCGACCAATTCGTGCGAGGGCGCGCAGCATAAATGTACTATCCATAAGAAGACGACCATCGGACATTTCTGCCTGCATAACACTATCATATTCATCCCCAAAAAGTTCTCTACTAGCTCTAACCGCAACTGTGCGGTTAACATCATAATCATCACCCCATTCAGCTTCGAGTTGTGCTGTAGACTTCTCAGCGAAACGGTCGTCAGCCTCCTTAACAGCTTCTTTATCTTCTACACTCTTCTTGGCAATCTGATTAAGGATAGCACTTGCCATAGGTTTAGGTAGATGTATCTGATGAAAGAAACCAGCCCACTCCGTACGAGACTGCTTCTCGTCATCTGTAAGTTCTACACCCTTCGCTAGTGCAGGAAATTCGTAATCTTCTGGCTTCTCAGGAACACCCAGCATTTTAGACAATCTGGATGCAAAGACTTCCTTATCTTCTTTACTAGCACTTTTACCAGGAGGGATCAGAGCCGAACTCAGTTTCTGACGCAACTCAAGGTGATGTTTAACTACATCAGCTGGTGAAGTAAAACGACTAGCATGTTCTTGTAGTTTTTCGTCTTCGATATCTTTTCGCCAGTCCTTAACAGACTCCACACCAAGAGCCTTTTGCAATCCACTCATAGTTTCTATAAGAGCGTCTTGGGTTTCAAACCCACTGGCAAACTCTCTTAATTTCAAATCTTCAATACCATCTTCAAACCACTTAGTATCTTCTTCACCCTTTTCTTCACCCTTTTCTTCACCCTTTTCTTCACCCTTTTCTTCACCCTTTTCTTCACCCTTTCCTCCGGCCTCTTCTTCACCCTTTCCTTTGATCTCTTCTTCACCCTCTCCTTTGATCTCTTCTTCACCCTCTCCAATGTTTAGAGCATCAAGAAGACTAAGATCTTCTGATGTAACAGCAGCAGCACTTCCAGCCTCAGCCATGATATTAAGTCTCCTTCTTTTTAGCTATTACGCTCTCGAGAGCAACACGCTGCTCCTTACCTTTTTTCAGAGCAGCAGCCATACGACTTTTATCTTTTTTGATCTTCTCAGCATCGATAAGTGTACGCATATCATGCTCAGCTTGAAAGTCTGTTTCTGAGGGCATCTCTGACGAAGTCTTCGTCTTTTTTGCCATAACTATTGATCCTCCTTTGATACTGTAGTTGTTTGCTTATCTGGCCTCTTAGGAGGCTCAACCAACATAACAGAAAAGATACGCAGTGCCAAATTACGTTCCCCCTCAAAACCGACTATAGAATACGGATCAATAGGACGAGGCATATTAACGAAATGACTCTTGAGTAAATGTCCCCATCCTAATACTTGCCTAAGTACCCTCCGCCCTTGCTCGGTTTCCAAAAACACTTTTCTAAAGTCATTATATCGATCTACTGGTTCATACTCTGCTGGCATCGAAAGGTCTGCAAGAATTTCTAGATATTCGTCCATCTCATTAACCGGCTTTCACTCTTATTTTTGGCTTCTCACCAGCAGCACCACTTATACCATGTTTCTCATCGATAACAGATCTTAGTTCCAGACTAGCTTCTGGACCTAATCTATCAACCATTTTTTCAAAATCGATAATGATAGAACCATCAGAACGTTCACGAACACCAAAATTCGTCTTAAATTGTTGCACCCGATCTTTTAATGGTTCAATACTTTCTCTGAGAGTAGCAAGTTTCGCCTCTGCTGTCTGAGCCCTATTTACCCAAAACCCTTCACCTGAGTCCGCCATATTTTTTCTCCTTGATTTATCTACTGTAAAGCTTCGGCAGGAATTCCCTCCATAGCTTTACTTAGGTCCCTAATCGTCTTACCACTAGTAGCCGAAACCTCCGCCTCTTGAACAAGTCTTTCTTGTTCAAGAGCAGCACTCTCTTCTTCTGCACGTTTGGTTCTTTTCTCTTCCACATCATCTCGTGACGTAACAACACCTACTGGTAGGTCTAGTGCACGGGCCGCATGACGAGCAACTTCGTCTAAGTTCGCCAAATCCATGATTTCTGGCTTGATAGGTTGTAACTCCATTAATTCCTGTACCCACAACCTGGTAGCAGCCGCTTCAGCCTGCTCACGAATCCTCTTAATTGGTGATGTGTACTCGAAACGCACGTTGAGATCTAATAGTATTTCTGGAATTGGGTCAAATTCTCCAGCTCTAAGTAATAGACTAAAAGCTGTCTCAACTTGAGGAGCTAAATAATCACTTTCAAGCCGACCAAATGTTGCACCCATCTCCCGGATAAACTCTTCTTTACGAGTAATCACCTCAGTAGCTGTCATCTCTGGCCCACGTATAGGCAGATTAAATACGTTCTTAAAAAATGCTGCTTCTATCTGTTGACGAACATCAAGTTGCATATCTCTTGTAATTGGTAAGTTATAATCATTTTTCATAGAGAAGAAGGGATTACCACGAAGTTGTACCGCAGTATCCACATCATAATAAGATATTCCACCAGAAAATGAATTTATGGCATCAAATGAACTATCATTCGGTGCAAAGAATGGTGGATCAGCAGCCTTTTGTCCCGCTACCAAAATAGTCTCAGACATAGCATTAGCTGTTTCACTATCTGGTAGAGCTATCATACCAGGACTGCGACCATAGACTTCCCCAGAAGAAGTGTCCCAACGAGGAATTACAAACGGGAAATCTCTAAAGCCCCCTTCACTTATTTCATGTGCTGAAGCGATCTCTAACCAATCATTTGTAAACAGCATATTTCGCGCTAAGGCAGCATCGGCCTTACCATTTTTACGTGGCTCTACGACACGTAAAAAATCATATTTCGTATCGAGATCAGTATCACTCTGATTATCAAGACGTCTTCTAAGATCCTCACTCAATTTAGCTTTAGTAAATCTCTGCTCCGCTTGTCTCAAAGTAAAACGTCGAAATTGAAAAACCGTGTCTGGATTACCTTCTTCATCAAGAGCTATGTCAACATCTTTAAGATCTATGGTAAGAAACTTTAGACGTCGTGCCTTACGTGATAGACCCACAAAATTAACAGCTGTACCAAAAACTACCAAGTCCATATCGGCTTCACCAGCAGCTTGTCTAAATCTAGCCTTGGGGTTGTAAATAGAATTAAGAAGTTTATCCTCAGACCTTTTTAACCAATCTTGGACCTCATCAAGATTATTCAGTCTGTCATCCTCAGCTCGGATAAAGAAAAACTTTTCTCCCTCAGGTCGCAGTAATTGACCTACAGCATTAGCTAAACCCCGAGCAGCGCGCATGGGGGTGCCGTCATAAATTTCTTCAGTACGGCGCTCTCCCTCTGTCATCTGAGTAATAAAACCCATACGTCTCGGCAACATAAGACGTGCAAGGTCCTCCCAGTGTGATAACCACTGACCTTTATTGGTTTTAAAACGCTTCCAACGTTCTATGCGACGTTTCGCTCTCACCGAATTACTAGCCATAGTTATCTATTCCTGACTATTACGCTGTTACTTCTATTTTATTCTAACCACCAAAGGTCAGTGTACCTGCTCCTGGACGCCTAACATTAGCCAACTGAGCCTCTTCTTCACTAATATTAGCTAAGATTGATGCACGTCTGCCTCTTCTTTTTTCCGCTGCTAAACGTACTTGTTCAGCAGCTTTATTTGATTCAACAGCACTATTTACCACATTCTCTGCATTGGCTGTTGCAGGTGTAATCTTTCCGAGTGCATCTGCAAGGAGAGTTGAACTTCTAATGCGATCACGGTCTCTACCTCGGTCCTTCCCAGCACCAAAGACACGGGTATCACTTGTATCAATAGCAGGAGCAGTTCCTTTTCCCCCAAGGACGCTTTCGAAGGCTCCTTGGATTGCTGGACCAAGTGCCTTGGCAAGATCAAACGCAAGGTCAGCTGCCCCAATACCAGGGATACCAGCCGATGAAAGAGCATTTAGACCAAGAGCTTCTGATGGGCTCCTTGATCTGGCGGCGCGTGCCTTGTTCGCATCCGTGCTACTAAAACCACCACCTACGTTCGCTGTACCAACACCACCAGCACGGCCTCTACCCTCATCACTAGATGATCTCGACTCGCGGCGGTCACGGGCTCCTTCTACTCCTGGTCCTGGCATGATATTTTACCCTTTCAGTTCTGCTGCTGACTACTACTAATGGACAACACTAGATTTAAGTTGATCCATCACAATCTCTAACCCTAACTTGTCAATAATCTGATCACACTCATAATCAGTTAAAGGATCACCACGAGGATACTCCATATGGTGTGCCCTACGTGTTATATATCTCAACCTAGCTATATCTTTCTTATCCAAATCTCCAACAATACCCATCGTTTCCTGACAAACACTACTCATTAATCGAGTTTTAGTAGTAGCTATGAGTAGTCTTGGTGTAGCATTCTTGGTCTTCTCCAACCAACGTGGAACAGATGGTACACGATCATCTCCTGGTTTCAAAATTTTATAATCTATATCACCATGGGTATCCTTAGTACCAGCACACATAATATCTATCATATCTTTAATTGATTCTGAACAATGTTTTATTGGATCTACATACTCATTAGCATCGTACCAAACAGCTACCTCTAACTCATTATCGATTTCAGTCATCCTCTCCACCTATGAGCATTATGCCAACCTTTAGTACGAGTTGGTTTTATCCTTTTTCGATGTAATACAGTATTCGACTGTGCTGTTTTACGCTCCTTAAAATAAATAGCGAGAGTTTCCGGTGTCCAACCATTACGAGCATAGTCTGGTTCTTCCTCAATATGCTCCTTAGCATCCTTGAGTTCTGCTTTTGAAACAGACCTACCTGTGACTTTACCAAACCAAGCTGGTCGGGAAATACCAACGAAAGGATTACTCTCCTCCGACAACAGCCTCATCCTCCATAGCGAAACGCACACGAGCATCTCTCGCGTCAAGTTTAGTCTTGAGTTTATTCAATGATTCCTTAAGATCACCCAGTGAGACCTGAAGATCATCCAGTGCTATCTTATCACTCTTGATATCCTCCTCACGGCTCTCAAAGGATAATTCAAGTTCTTTTAAAGCTTCTCTATCTTCTTTGAGTATCCTCTCCCTCTCTATAATCGCCTCTGTGCTCGTACGAATAGACTCTTGATAATCTTTCTGATCACTACTCAATTTATCTTCACGTGTATTAATATTCTTATTTTCCTCACTTATCCTGTTACCTTCCTCCTCCACCCTGGATTGAAGTTTCTCCTCCTCACTAACAACATCCGAGAGACGTTTAGCACATAATTCTTCTGCCTCTTTAAGATCTCGTTTGAGTCCAGTTTCCTTCTCAACAACCTCGGCGTCACGTTTATTGATCTTTATTCCTTCTGCTATAGCATTAGCTAACACGACCTCGTTGTGATCTTGAGCATCTTTTATCTCCATCAGCAGCTTTTTAGTAGTACCATCAGGATCACTACCGAAAGCTGCAAGGAGGTTGAGCGCATCCTGAATTACTAATGAATTAGACCGAGGCATACTCCTAACTACTCCAACAGATCCTACCATTTTATATGTTCCTCCACACTAACTAGTTAGCGTTGAATAACGGCAATCTTGTGTCCTGCCTCAATATCAAAGTATTCAGCAG
>SDBT01002345.1_pt1 | contig 33517 bp, 33 predicted proteins | sample 2277101 | NCBI WGS metagenome assembly SDBT01 (sample SAMN10404973, study PRJNA504765) | marine sediment metagenome | isolation source: marine sediment core GS10_PC15, 103 cmbsf | place: Arctic Ocean: Southern Knipovich Ridge | collected 2010
AGAACCTCGCCTTCGGCGAGAACCTTGATTCGCTATTGTATCAATATATAATCTTGAAATAAGAACCTCGCCTTCGGCGAGAACCTTGATTCGCTATTGTATCAATATATAATCTTGAAATAAAAATGAGAAAAGGTAAAATATGAATCAGGACAATCCAAAAATATAACTCAAAACAAAATGAAAAATACTTTTAAAAAACACGGTAAGGATATTTTAAAAAAATACCTTCCTCACTCTTTCTGGAAAAAATTACGAAGTTTTTACTGGTATGCAGATAGATACATTACTATAAAAAAGCGCGTCAAACGCCAGAAACAAGAAGATTATCAAAAGCGCCGGCTGCTGGCGATTTATGATTTTACGAGCCGGCCATTTACTTTTGATACTTCTACTTTTCTAATTAATGCTGAATTGCAAAGGAGAAAAAGAGGACTGGAAAAAATTGATGTCGCCTTTGTAGCTCACGCCAGCGACCCCGGTTCGTCTGGAACCACTAATGCTTATATAAACAAAGATAACTTCAGGCATTATCTGCACAACTTTGCTATAGAGATGACCAGATTATTTGATTCAGTCGGTAGCATTTTTGTTTTTGACAATCGCCGATTGTTTATAGATTTCTTTTCTAAATTTAAAGAGGAATATTTTATTTTTCCAGAGGATTATAATCCCTTAAAGCTAATGTCTATTACAGACAAGTTTACTCATCGTATTCCGTTTCACCTTTGGATAAATTCAGCAGAGGAGGCGAAAAGAGACCCAACTTTATTGTGTTTAACTCCGCCGAAAGAGCAGATAAATATTGTTCGAAAGTGGATATTAAGAAATATCTATCCAAATATACCCATAACAATAACTTTAAGGGAGTGGGGCGCCTTCTCCTGGAAAAATAATAATGTGCCAGAATGGCAAAAACTCATTGATTCCTATAAAGATACTAATATAAAATTCATTGTTTTGAGAGATTATTACAAGATATATGACGAACAAGTTTTGTCGGGTTCAAACATAATTTATTACAACGAACCTTTGTTAATGTTCTCTTTGCGGGCTGCTCTATATCAAGAATGTGTCTTAAATCTATTTTGCGTCGGTGGCTGCATACAGATGGTTAAATTTAATAGAAAATCTAATTACATAATATTTAAAGTTCCTGCAAATGCTCCCGGCGGAAGTGCCGAAGATGCAAAAAAAGATATATGGGCGCAAGAAAGGCTTAGGCCGGGAGATAATCTTCAGGGCTCAACAAAATATCAAAAATATGTTTGGGAGCCCGATACTTTTGAAATAATGAAACCGGCAATAGATAAAATGATTGAAACCCTTAAAGAAGATGGAGTTTTTGTGCCAAAATATTATGAAAAATTTAAAAAAAATGGGAAATAAAAATAAGAAAATTAATCACGCTAAAAATACTCTCGTTACGGGAGGGACAGGTTTTATCGGTTCTCATTTAGTGGATGAACTCTTGAAAGAAGGCCACAATGTTATAGTCCTTGATGATTTTTCTAATGGGCGGGAAGAAAACATATTACAATACAAAAATAATAAAAAATTAAAAATAGTGAAAGTTGATGTTTCTAATTTTCAAAAGATTAAAGATTATTTTAAAAACGTTTCATGGGTCTTCCATTTAGCCGCTCTTGCCGATATAGTTCCTTCTATCCAAAAACCATTAAATTATCATAAAGCTAATGTTGATGGAACTGTTTCTGTTCTTGAAGCAAGCAGGAAAGCAAATGTGCAGAAATTCGTCTACGCGGCTTCAGCATCGTGTTATGGTATTCCCAGTGTTTATCCAACTCCAGAAACCGCCGATATTAATCCACAGTATCCTTATGCATTAACTAAATATCTCGGCGAACATTGCGTTCTTCATTGGGTAAGGTATATAATTTGCCCGTTGTCTCCTTAAGATTGTCCAATGTTTATGGTCCCAGAACAAGAACCAGTGGAACTTATGGCGCTGTATTCGGCGTGTTTTTAGCTCAGAAATTGGCAGGTGAATCCTTTACTGTGGTTGGCGACGGCAAACAGACAAGGGATTTTATTTTTGTGACCGATGTGGCTGAAGCGTTTATTCAGGTGGCAAAATCAAAATTGGTATATAAAATATTCAATGTAGGTTCTGGCAAACCGCAGAGTATAAATAGATTAGTGGAGTTACTGCAAGGAGATGTTATTCATGTACCAAAAAGACCGGGTGAGCCCGACTGCACATTTGCTGATATCTCAAAAATAAAAAAAGAACTGGGTTGGCAACCCAAAGTCAGTTTTAAAAAAGGCGTCAAAATAATGCTTGATAACATAGACTATTGGAGAAATGCTCCAATTTGGAATACAAATTCCATAGCAAGAGCAACTAAAGAGTGGTTTACTTATTTATCAAAAAATAAAAATGGCAGACGTACACGACACACCTAAAATATTAAAACATTTAGATAGAATTTTGATGTGGCAAAAAGAAAGGTTTGCATGGCCGATTTTTGTAGATTTTGACTTGACAAATAATTGCAATAACCGTTGCCCTTTGTGCATTTCAAAAGACAGGGACACAACAACTGCAAGCTTTGAAGACATAAAAAGAATTCTTCTCGAACTAAAAGAAATTGATGTTAAGGCGATGATTTATGGCGGGGGAGGCGAGCCGAGTTGCCACCCTAAGTTTAAAGAGATACTTGAGTTTACAAAAAGTTTGGGAATGGAAGTTGGAATATTTACTAATGCTGGTCAATTGTCAGATGATTTAATCAATGCAATTGTTAAATACTGCACATGGTGCAGAATAAGCATGGATGCTGATTCTCCTGAAATGTACAGGAGGACTCATGGCATGGATGAAGAAGCATGGAGAAAAGTTGTTAAGAATATAAGAAAACTTGTTGAAGCAAAAAAGAGAAACAAAAGCAGCATTGTGATTGGAAACGGTTATTTAATTGGGTTGCATACAATCTCTGGAATTTTTAATTCTGCCAAGCTTTCTAAGGAACTGGGGGTCGATTATATAAGGCTCAGGCCGTTTTTCAGTTGGGAAGATAGTAAAAGAATGTCTAAAGAGGATAAAAATAAGATGGATTCTGAGTTTGAAAAAAGCAAAGAGCTTGAAAATAAAGAATTTACAGTCTCTTGTGCTCAACAAAGATGCGAGTCAGTTTCTAATGTAAAAAAAAGAAAGTATGGATCTTGCTCTGTGCATAATTTTATGACATCAATAACTCCTAATTTAAATATGTACGTTTGCTGTGCATTCAAAATTACCGGTGGAGACAATTATTGCTTTGGAAATTTAAAAGAGAAAAGTTTTAAGGAAATATGGAAAGGTGAAAAAAGAAAAAGTGTTTGTAGGAACATAAATTTAAAGGAGTGCCCAAATCCATGCCGATTTGAAAGCAGCAATGAGTTATTATGGGACATAATTCAACCGATGGTACATGAAAACTTTTTTTAATCAAAAAATAGACAAATAACTTGGAAATAATTGTTAAATAATAAAAAAAGAGAGCATCTGGGTGCAACAAGGGCTTAGGCCGGGAAATAATTTTCAGGGCTCAATAAAATATCAAAAATATGTTTGGGAGCCGATACTTTTGAAATAATGAAACCGACAATAGATAAAATGATTAAAACCCCCAAAGAAGATAGCGTTTGGTCGCTAAAATGTTATGAAAAATTTAAAAAAAATGGCAAATAAAAACATTTCTTCGAACAAAAAAAGCGAGACAGATAAATATAGAATAGACAGTCATAAATTGATATATCATGTTAAAAGAGTGAACGATTGGATGAAGGGGAAGCTTGTCTATCCAATTTATGTAGAAATATCCCTATCTAGGGCGTGTAACCATAGATGTACGTTTTGCGGATTAGATTTTATAGGGCACCAGCCGCGGTTTTTAGATAAAGAGATTCTTAAGAAAAAATTAGCCGAAATGGCAGCCCTTGGGCTAAAAAGTATTGTATATGCGGGAGAAGGCGAGCCCCTTTTGCACAAAGATATTGGGGATATAATCAATTATACTAAAAAAGCAGGTATTGATGTAGCTCTGACAACAAACGCCTCGTTATATAATAAAAATCTTGTTGATAAGACACTTGGAAATCTCTCGTGGGTAAAGGCGAGTGTAGATGCTGGAACAAAAGAGGTATATGCAAAAATACACAGAACAAGAGCTGAAGATTTTGATCAAGTAATAAATAATATGAGTTATGCAGCTAAGATGAAGCAAAAAAATGGTTATAAAACTACATTGGGTATGCAGTTTCTACTTTTGCCCGAAAATGCTGGCGAGGTATTGCAATTAGCTAAGATAGCTAAAAATATCGGAATGGATTATCTGGTTGTAAAACCCTTCTCGCAACATCCCTTGAGCAAGACAAAAAAGTATAAAGACATAAAATATAACAAGTATCTATATTTATCTGAAAAACTGTCAAAACTTAACGACGAAAAATTCAATGTAATATTCCGCATTAAAACAATGCAAGAGTGGGACAAGGGGGAACATGAATACAAACACTGCTTGGCTCTTCCATTTCTATGTTATATCGATACGGAGGGAAACGTATGGAGTTGTATCGACCGTCTTGACAACAAAAAGTTTTGTTATGGCAATATTTACAAAAATACTTTCGTTGAAATATGGAAAGGTGAAAAAAGAAAGAAACTGTTGCAATGGATGGAAAACAAAATGGATATATCTAAATGTAGAGTAAATTGCCGAACAAATAAAATTAATCAATACCTCTGGGAATTAAAACATCCTCCAGAACACGTGAATTTTATTTAGTAATTAAAATATAAATGAATACAAAAGAGCTGACAAAATTTGCCAGGAAAATAAGGAAAAGCATTGTATTGATGTGTTATTATGCTGGTGAAGGACATATAGCGCCGTCTTTTTCCTGTGTTGAATTATTAGTTGCTCTATACTTTAAAACATTAAAGTTAGATATGAATAATATTGATGACGAAAACAGAGATAGATTTATTTTGAGCAAAGGTCATGCCGCTTTAGCGCTATATGCAACACTGGCTGAAAAAGGTATCGTAGATAAAAAGATATTAAATACATTTTGTCAAAAAGGCAGTATTTTGGGGGCCCATCCAGAAGCCCATTTAGTTCCGGGAGTGGAGTTTTCCACCGGTTCTTTGGGGCATGGTCTGCCTTTTGGCGCAGGCATTGCTTTAGCTGGAAAAATGAATAAAAAAAAATATCGAACATTTGTTTTGCTTTCAGATGGTGAATGTCAGGAAGGAAGTATTTGGGAGGCGGCTATGTTCTCTTCGGCCCACAAATTAGATAATTTAGTTGCTGTGATTGACTACAATAAACTCCAATCGCTGGGCAAAATCGAAGATATTCTTTCGATAGAGCCATTTTCTGATAAATGGAGGTCTTTTGGCTGGAGCGTAAAAGAAGTTGATGGACATAATATTTCCCAGATTATTGATACATTAAAAATTGTTCCTTTCAAAAAAGATAGCCCCAGTGTTTTGATAGCCCACACCACCAAAGGAAAGGGTGTTTCATTTATGGAAAATACTCCAATTTGGCATAGCCGCCTTCCCAGCAACAAGGAAGAATGGGAAACCGCCTGCAAAGAATTGGGAATAGACAAAAAAGAACTTAAAAAAATATTCAAATGAGGCCTTCTTATATATCCACGCTATATAAATTAGCCAAAGACGATAAAAACATTCTGGCATTAGTGGCAGATATTGGCGCCATTATTTATGATAAGTATCGGAAAGATTTTCCAGATCAGTTTTTAAACGCAGGTATTTCTGAACAAAATATAACTGGTGTAGCAGCTGGCTTAGCTGCCTGTGGCAAGATTCCATTTATCTATACAATAGCTCCTTTCATTACTATGAGAAATTATGAACAGATAAGAAACGACATAGCTTTGTCAAAAAGTAATGTTAAGATTGTGGGGGTGGGCGCAGGTTTTAGATATGCTAGCCAGGGACCAACACACCATGCTATTGAAGACATTGCTATAATGAGAGTACTTCCAAATATGACTATTATTTCTCCGGCAGATCCGCAAGAAGTTAAAAAAGCAACTATTGCCGCAGCTGAATTTAAGGGACCGGTTTATTTACGGTTAGGTACTACCGGAGAACCAGATGTATATCAAGAAGATTATAAGTTTGTGATTGGAAAAGGGATAGAGTTAAAAAAAGGTCAAAATGTTACTATTATTACTACGGGGTCAATCGTTTATGATGCCTTAGAAGCAGCTAAAGAATTGGAAGAAAAAGATATTTCTACCAGAGTAATTAATATCCATACTATTAAACCGATTGATAAGAAAATTATTCTTAAAGCAGCTAAAGAAACCGGTGTTATAGTTACCGTGGAGGAACATAATATAGAAGGCGGTTTGGGAGGCGCTGTGGCAGAGATTATTCTTGAAGAATGCGACAGGCATATCAAATTCAAGCGTCTTGGTGTTCCTGATATTTTTTGTTCTTTTTATGGAACGCATCAAGAATTAAAAGAGCATTATGGTCTGGCAAAAAAAGATATTGTTAGAGAAGTCACAAAACTTTATAATTTAAAAAAATATATTGATTAAATGTAATTCAAAAAATATATTAGTTAAATATGAATTAAAGAATAAATAAAATATATGAACCCAAAAAACAAAATAGCAAAAGATAAATACGCAATTACTGGCCATAAATTATTATGGCATCTTGATAGAGTTAATCAGTGGCAGAAAGGAGAGAGAATTACTCCTTTGCATATTGAGCTTGGTATTACTACTGGCTGTAATCTGGCTTGTAAATTCTGTTACGGAATAATAATGTGGCGAACCAGCGCAGAAAAGAGGTTTGATATGCCCAAAGAAGCCATTCTGAGATTATTTAAAGATGCCAAAGGAATTGGGGTAAAATCAATCACTTTGATAGGAGAAGGAGAAAATACCTTGAATCCTCATTTTTACGATATTTTAGATTATGCCCGAAAAATTAATTTGGATTTGGCTTTAGCCACCAATGCGGTGGAGTTTAAAAAAGAGAAAATTAAAGACATGCTGGAAGCTTTAACTTACATGAAAATTAATATCGGCGCCGCTACTCCAGAATCCTATCTTAGCCTTCATGGCAGGAACAAATTCGCTGATGTAATAAAGAATATTAAAACTTGCGTGGAAACGAAAAAGAAATATGGACTTAAAACTACTATCGGAATGCAAATGGTTCTTATGGAGGAAAATATAAAAGACATTATCCCAATGGCTAAGTTAGGAAAAGAGTTAGGGGTTGACTATTTAATCGTAAAACCATGTTCAGATACGCCGGATAAAAGAATTAAAGCTCCCAGTGAGAAATATCTGGACCTAATGGATATTTATAAAAAAGCGGAAACCTATAGCGACAATAACTATACCGTGATAGTTAAATGGAAGAAATTGAGTAATTTGGGTTTAAATGAATTTAAGACGTGTTACGGAACTCAGTTTATAATTGCCATAAACGGAAAAGGTGATGTAGGACCTTGCGGTCATTTATTGGGAGATAGGATTAAGGAGTTTACTATGGGAAATATTATCAAACAATCCCTTAAGGATATAGTTTCCAGCGAAAGATATTGGCAGATACAAAAGAAAGTGCAAACGTTAGATGTGAATAGAGAATGCGAGAGCAATTGTTTACATTGTTATATAAATCAATTTCTGGAACAATTAAAAAATCCTCCAGACCATATAAATTTTGTTTAGGAAAAAAACTATGAAAATTTTACTTTTAGGTTCAACCGGCATGCTTGGAACGGCCGTAGAGACCGTTTGTCAAAAGAGGAATATTAAATGCATAGGTTTAGCGCATGCAGATTTAGAAATAACCAATAAAAAAGAAATAGAAGAAGCGATTAAGAAATATAATCCCAGTGTAGTGATAAATGCTGTGGCTATAGTTGGAATAGACCCATGCGAAATTAACCCTCAAAAAGCTTTTGACGTGAATACAATTGCCGTAGCTAATTTAGCCAAGATATGCGCAAAGGAAAATATTATTCTGGTTCAACCGAGCACTCATACTGTTTTTGATGGTACAAAGGACGGTTATTATACCGAAGAAGACCGTCCAAATCCTTTAAATATTTATGGCGTTTCTAAATTTGCAGCAGAATATCTGGCTAAAAATCTTTGTGAAAAATATTACATTGTCAGATTTTCTACTATGTTTGGCAGGAGAAGAAACAGTGAGGAGGGTTTGGGTTTAGGGTTTGTAGGCAAAGTTTTGAAGTGGATAAAAGAAGGTAGGGTTCTTAGAATTGCCGACGATAAAATTGATTCTCCTGCCTATACCATAGATGTAGCCAACACGATAATTGATATGCTGAAGGAAAAGAAACCTTTTGGGATATATCACATCGCTAATGCTGGAAAAGTAAGTTATTATGACTTTATTTCAAAACTGGTAGAAATTTTAGGATCTAATACAAAAATAATTAGAGCCAAAGATAGAGATTTTGCTTGTCTGGGGCAAAAGTCATTAAAAACAGGAATGAGGTCAATAAAATTAAAAGCTCTAAGAAGTTGGCAAGATGCCTTATATGAATATATTATTAAAGAGGTAAATAAACAATCGTAATATGGATAAAAAATTAAAGAAAATAACAGGAGATAACAAGAAAACAATGCAAAAGAGATGGAAAAAAGTAAAGAAAGTATTTGGTTCTCATTGTATGAGTTTGGGTCAAACCTATACATATCATATGTTTCATATGCCAAGATATCTGCTTTTTATGTATGCCAGATATAAATTTTGCGCAAAGATGGTGGGAGAAAATCCAAAAGTTAAAATTTTAGAACTGGGATGCGGTGAAGGAATGGGAACAATGCTTTTGGCAGAGCATGGTCATAAAGTTACGGCGGTAGATTTTGATAAAGATGCAATTGAATGGGCCAGATCTAATTTCAAAGAAAAGAAAAATATAACTTTTATGTATGATGATTTTTTGGGGAAAATATATGAAGATTATGATGTTGTCATATCGCTTGATGTAATAGAACATATTTCCAAAAAACAAGAAAAAAAATTATTCAAGACTATCATTGATAATTTACATAACGATGGTTATTGTATCATTGGCACTCCTAACATTACTGCCTTAAAATATCAATCTGAGCCAAGTAGAGTCGGGCATGTTAATTTATTTAGCGCGCAAAGACTAAAGAATACTATGAGAAAATATTTTAAGAATGTATTTTTGTTCGGGATGAACGACGAAGTTATCCACACAGGATTTTATCCAATGTGCCAATATATAATAGTTTTAGGATGTGGGAAAAAATAAGCCAGCGGAGAGTTAGAAAAATTCTACTATCCCAAAAGTAAAGATATAATCCGAGCAGTTAAAAAAATAATAAAAAGATGAATTTGAACGATTTTAAAAATATCCCTTTTAAAAAAAGAACCAAATGCGCAGTTTGTAAAAAAGAATTAGGCAACCCGCTTATAAAATTGCCTTCTTATCCGCTAACTGAGACCTATATAAAAGAGAAGTTAAAAGAGCCGGTAGGTTTTGTTGACCAAAACTTTTGTATTTGTAAAGAATGCGGACACGGCCAACTGACAAGTCTAATTTCTCCAGAAATTCTGTATGGACACGCTTATGCATTCAGAACAGCTAAAAGTACTTGGGGAGCAACAAAAGGAAACGATTTTTTAATTGCTTTTATAGATAAAATAACAAAAAAGAAAAAATTTAAAACAATAATAGAAATAGGATGCAACGATTTATATTTGCTCAATCTTTTGAAACCTAGAGCAGAAAGATTAATCGGAATAGATCCAATTTTGAAAGGCAGGGAGAAAGAATTTTCAGATGAGAAAATTACTGCTATTGGCGACTTCTTTGAAAATGTTGATTTGCGGCAATATATCAATTCGGGCGAGACCCTAATTTTAACCAGTCAAGTTCTTGAACATATAGAAAATCCGCGCTTGATGATAGAAAAACTTCTTGAAGTATCAACCGACAAAACCTTGTTTGCTTTTATTTTCCCTGGATTTGATGCTTTGCTTAAAGAGGGTAGATTTGACCAAATATTCCATCACCACCTTCATTATTTCTCTTTATATTCGTTTACTCATTTATTAAACAAATTAAGCTGTAAATTAATTGGCTCTGATGTGAATCATCATTATTGGGGTTCGTTGGCCGTGACTTTCAAAAAAGAGGCGAAAAAAAAGATTAACCCGTTGAGAAATACAGATAAAATGACATCTGAAAAGGTTGCTAAAAATTTCAACATATTTAAACAAAAAATGAACTTTTTAAACAGATATCTGACATCCGTAAAGGGAGAAGAACTATTCGGATACGGAGCCGGCCTGCAGTTAGCAGTCTTTGGCTATCATTTAAATAACGATTTTTCATCTTTTAACTGCATTATAGATGATGATGAGGCGAAAGACGGTCTCTTCTACCTTAACTTGCCTGTGTCTATTAAAAGTTCAGCAAAAATAGACATGAACAAATTAAAAGAGGCCATCGTTGTCATTACAGCTATTAATTTCTCAAGAGGTATTTTAAAAAGGTTAATTCCTTTGAATCCAAAACGAATAATTTTACCCTTTAACAATCTATGCTAAAATGAAAAATTTATCTTATTATAAAAAACTTGGCTTTGAAAACGCATTTTCTTGGAAACAAGAAGATTTTTCTGGATTTTTGGTTTGGGACCAAGTTGAAGCATTTAAACCGATAGGAGATCTACGGCCGGGCATATTGCAAGGCGCAAAAAAAATGACCCAAAAATATAATAAATACAAATTTATTTTAGATTTTTCTGACAGATTTTTCCAGAAATTGTGGCTTAAAAATAATAAAAAAGACAAAAAGATTTTGTTTCAGAACTCAAAATACCTTAAGCTTATTTTGGAAAGTAAAAAACATTATCCTATAGGATTAATGGTAGAGGGAAAAAAAGACAGATTGTTTGCATTAAAAAATTTTATTGGATATCTGAATATGAACGACTTAAGTCAATATGTTTATTATTATCTGAAGGAAAAAAATATAGATTATCTTTATCAGTTAGTCAGAAAAACAGAGGAAAAATTAGGAGTTTTAAAACCAAAATATGTAGTATTATGGAGTGATGTCTTTCCAATTGAAAAAGCTATTATATTGGTATGCAAAAAATTTGGTATTCCTACTTTAGAAGTTCAACACGGAACACCTCAATCATACACATCTTCGATTACGACTAGCGGAAAAATGGTTGATTATCTTTTAGTTTGGGGGCAATATTTTAAAGATTTATATATCAGGCAAAAGATAAAAAAGCCGGAAGAAATTTATATCTTGGGTTATCCTTACGGGATTTATGAATCTAAGCCCCGCACCTTTCTTGGAGAAAAGGTGCGGGGTAAATCAAAAGAGAAAAAGAAATGCATTGTTTATTATTTAGACGAAAACGATGAAAAATATAGTAAAGAATTATTAAATCTGAAATTAAAAACTTTAACTGAGTTAAATAGAATATGCGAAAAATTGAACATTGAATTTTTCTGTCGTCCTCATCCTCGAGGTGACAGAGAGCTAATGAAAAGTAAACTTCCAGAGGTACGTTTTACTCCGAAAGACGAAGAAATATTTGATACTATTGATAAGGGAGATATTTTTATTTCTTTGTATTCTACTTCTTTGATAGAGGCAGCAATGAGATCTAAAATTACTTTACAATTGATGAACTATCCTATGTCTGTAGATAATTTTGAGAAGTTGGGAGCCTGCACTAAAAGCTTTCAGAACATTGAACAATTGAGCGTATATCTTCAGAAGATAGTTAGAGCTTCCCATTTGAGTAAAGTTAAATTCAAATTTAATAACTATTATGTTGAAACCAGATATAATCCGGGTCAACGGTTTGTAGAGATATTAAATCAGATTAACAATAAAAAAACATGAAATGGTGTTTTTTAGTAAACCAGGCCCCTTTTGCAATAGAGTTTTTTGGTAAGCTTGCTCGTCAGGCGAAAAAAGAGGGGGACGAATATATTATAGTCATAAACAGCAAAATAGCTGAATATAATAAAAAGAAACATTTTCCTAAAGATGCGAAAGCTTTTTCTGAGGTTGATTGGTGTATTGAAAATTATCAAAAAAATCAAAAGGAATTTCAGGATTTATCTTGGAAAGAGTTCTTTCCTGAATTTGATAGATATAACCGACTTAAGGTGTATGATTTTAGTTTTTGTAACTCGGTAGAGATAGTAGCGCAATCCTATCAATTCGCTAATTATATATTCCAAAAAGAAAAACCAGATGTGATAGTTGGTGAACCATCAACCAGTGTTTTTAATGAGATTTTCTCTTTTTTCTCTAAAAAATATCAGGCAACTTACCTTGGTTTGATGACCTCGCGGATTAATGGCAGAATTGATGTTTATGATTTGGGATACACTTGCTCTCAATATAAGAAAAGTTTTAATGAATTAAATAGCACCAGTATGTCCAAAGAAGAAAGAGAGCTTGCCAAAGATTTTATACAAAACTTTATATCTCATAAAAAGCTGCCTTCATATATGGATTACCAGAATCAACGTATTAAATTAGGCGAGATCGGCCGGATAAAAGGCTATATCAAAAGAGAGAAAGAAATGATGCGTCATTATTTAAAGTATTTTTCAAAAAGGAGGCATTTTAGACCTTTTGACTACAACAGCGAATTTTTGATAAATTACATCTTCCGTTATCCCAGGGAAGCTTTAAAAAACAGGTTTAGGGTTTTGTCCCAGAGAAACATTTTTGATTCTTTGAGCGATAACGATAAGTTTTTTGTTTATCCGCTTCACCTTCAGCCCGAGGCCTCTACTGCGGTTAGGGCAATGTATTTCTGCGACCAGATAAATACAATAAAAAACATAGCATTCAGTTTGCCGTTTCCCTGCAAGCTGTATGTAAAGGAGCATCCTTCAGCAATTGGAACCAAGCCTGGATATTTTTATAAAAAGATTAAAGAAATTCCCAATACTGTTTTGGTTCCTCCTTACGAAAGCGTAGAAAATTTAATAAAAAAATCACAAGGGGTTGTGACTTTAACCAGTACCATAGGGATGGAGGCGGTGCTGGCGGGCAAGCCAGTTTATGCTTTAGGAGATGTATTTTATGATTACCATCCTTTATGCAAGAAAGTAAATAGCTTTGAAGAATTGAAACAAAAAATAAAAGAGGATATTGTTAATGGGACGGTTGTTAAGGACTTAGAAAACATTAATATCCGTTTCATTACCTCTTATTTTAGAAATACAATATCCGGCAATATAGTAGCAGCTAGCAGTAAAAATGACACTAATAATTATAAAGCAATATATAAAGATATTAAAAGATTGTTTTTTGGCGATAGAAGATGAATATCTAATGCCTCATTTAATGTTTGCTACTTTTTCATAAACCCTTAAAGTTTCTTTAGCAGCTCTCTTCCAACTAAAAATTTCAGCTCTTTTTAAACCTTTTTCAGTCAATTTTTCTCTTAGATTTTCATCTGTTAGAACTTTGTGCATTGCTTCAATTAATTGATTTTTGTCGTAAGGATTAATCATTATCCCCGCGTCTCCTATTACTTCTGGCAGAGAAGTCAGGTTTGAGGTTATTACTGGAGTGCCACAAGCCATTGCCTCTAAGGGAGGAAGGCCGAAACCAGCGTAGAGACAGGGGTAAACCAATAGATCCGCAGCATTATACCACTTTGGCAGCTCTTCTTCATTAACGAAACCGGTAAAAACAACCTCTTTTTCCAACCCTAATTTTTTAATTAAGCCCAAAAGATTATTTTTAGATTTAGTGTTCTGCGGACTCCCTATTTTCACTAGTATTACTCCGGGCAATATCTTTTTTAATTCGTGGAAGCTTTTTAATAAAAAAGGAATATTTTGTCTTTTTTGTTCCGATCCAACGTAGAGTATCACCTTTTTGTTTTCAGGAATATTATATTTATTTAGAATACTTTTATCTCTTTTTTGGTAATAGTGGCTGTGGTCAACAGCATCATTAATGACATCAATCTTGTTTTCGGGGTATCCTAAATATTTTACAATGTCATTTTTAGAAAACTTTGATACGGTGATTATCCTATCTGCTTTTTTGAGCCCGCTTATGTTTAATTTTAAAAAGGGCGAGCGATGTCTTTTTTCGTAGGCTAAAGGAATAAGGTCATGGCAGGTGACAATAACTTTTTTGAATTTAAGAAAATTTAACAAATAAGCAAAATCCTCAGAGGTTAAGTGGGTTATGTTATCTTTTTTTACTTTTCTTTTTAACTGGCAAGGAAGCCACAAAAATCTTCTTGCGGATCTTGCCATAAAAGAAAGTCCTGGCACACTAATTTTAGAAGGCGTATACTCTATTAAATTTAATTTTATGTTTTCTAACCTTTTCCGAATTTCTTTTTCGTAAACTACACGACCACTTCTTTCCCCTTTAGTAGTAAGATAATTGACCTCAAGCATATTTTATATTATAATAGTTATACTATATATTATAAAACTATTTTAAAAAAGTAAATACTAAATGGTTATGGACTCTAATCCAAAAAAAGTTCTCATTACCGGGATAACCGGTTTCGTGGGTTCTCATCTTGCTGAATACTGTCTTTCAAAGCCTGATCTAAAGATTTATGGGACAATACTTTCTCATCATCTTGGTGATGAGCTTTTAAGGGTGGAGCATATTAAAGATAAAATTGAGCTTTTGGAATGTGATCTTACTAACAGGGTTGCCGTAGCCCGGGTTCTTGAAAAATCAAGACCCGATAAGATTTTTCATTTAGCTGCCCAAAGCTTTGTTCCTGTTTCTTGGAAATCACCGGAGCATACTTTGTTTAACAATATTATTTCTGAATTGAACATTTTTGAAGTAATTAGAGAAATGAAGCTTGACCCGGTTATAGTTATAGCTGGCAGTTCGGAAGAATATGGTTTGGTTCGGGAAGACGAATTACCAATCAAAGAAATAAATCCATTAAGGCCGTTATCGCCTTATGGCGTTTCCAAAATTACTCAAGAAAAGCTGGCTTTTCAGTACCACCATAGTTATAACCTAAAAACAGTTCTTACCCGATTTTTTAATATCGAGGGGCCGAGAAGGGGTCAGGATTTTGTTACTTCTAATTTTGCCAGGCAAATTGCCGGAATAGAGAAAGAAAAGAGAGAACCTATAATTTATGTTGGTAATTTAGAAGCAAAAAGAGATTTTTCCGATGTTAGAGATATGGTAAGAGCTTATTGGTTAGCTTCGGAGAAATGTAATTTTGGAGAACCCTATAATGTTTGTTCGGAAAAAACAAGGACGATAAAATCTGTTTTAGATTTACTTTTATCTTTAAGCACTGAGAAAAACATTAGAGTGGAACAGGATTCTGCCAGAATGAGGCCGTCGGATGTTCCTATTCTTTATGGCGACTGTTCAAAATTCAGAAAGCAAACTGGCTGGAAACCGGAAATCCCATTTGAAAAAACAATGGAAGATTTGTTAAATTTTTGGAGAGAAAGAGTTTAGACTATGAGGCTTTAGATTTATGGAATTTAATAAAGAAAAAAAAATTGGTTGGATTCTGACCTCTTTAAGAAAATATGGAGGAAGTGTTTATGGAGAAAAAGCAAGAAAAGCTTTATCAAAAGAATTTAATGTGGAAATTGAAAATCTTGAAGCAAAATATCTTAAATGGAGGTTTTTAAAACCCTTGAGCTGGTTTTTAGGTTTTATAAAATTAAAAGGTTGTAAAGATTTATGGATAAGACATTCTTTTATAGATGTAGCGGCTTTGCCCCTAAGTAAAGCTAAAGGTAAGAATTTGGCTTTAATTTATCATATTGATAATTCTGTTTTTTCTCTAATTTTAAGGCCTTTCTTTTTTTTGACTGAAAAATTTTTTTACCATAGTTTGAAAAAAACAGATACAATTGTAACAATTTCCGAATATTGGAAAAAACACTTTTTAGAAAAAGGATATGCTAATGTTTATAAAATATATTGCGGTTTTGATTTAGCTGATTTTAAAATTGGTCATCAAGAAGTTTCAGAATTTAAAAAGAGATTTAAACTTGAAGGAAAACCAATAATTTATATCGGAAATTGCCAAAAAGCCAAAGGGGTAATGGAAACCTGGCAAGCTTTAAAGGACTTAGACGTTCATTTGGTTACTTCAGGGAAGAGAACGATTAATATCCCTGCTCTAAATTTGGACCTGGAACACAGAGATTATTTAAAGTTATTGAAGGCCTCTTCAGTAGTTGTAGCTATGTCAAAATTTAAAGAAGGTTGGTGCATAACAGCTCACGAAGCAATGCTATTAAAAACTCCGGTAATCGGCTCGGGACTGGGTGGAATGAAAGAATTGTTGGAAGGGGGCAGGCAGGTGGTTTGTGAGGATTTCCAAAACCTGAAAGAGAAAGTGGAGTATTTGTTAAATCATTCCGATATAAGAGAAAAAATGGGCGGAGATGGGTATAATTTTGGTGAGAATTTTACCTTAGAAAGATTTAAAAAAGAATGGATTAATTTAATTAATAAAATAATTTGATAAGTATGGTTCAAGTTTCAATAATAGTCCCTTGCCGAAATGAAGAAAAATTCATAGCCAAATGTTTGGACTCTATAATTTTGCAGGATTTTCCAAAAGATAAATTGGAGATTTTAGTTATAGATGGAATGTCAGAAAATGGGACCAGAGAAGTTTTAAAAAAGTATCAAGAAAACTACCCCTTTATTAAAATTCTTGACAATCCTAAAAAAATTACCCCGTCTGCCTTAAATATTGGTATTAAGAACTCTAAAGGAAAGATTATTATTCGGATGGATTCCCATGCTGATTATAAAAAAGATTATATTTCAAAATGTGTTAGGTATTTGAAAAAATATAATGCAGATAATGTTGGAGGGATAATAAAAACTCTTCCTGCCAAAAATACCATTATTGCTAAAGCTATTGCTTTTTCTTTATCTCATCCATTCGGGGCTGGCGGCTCTCAATTTAGAGTAGGAGTCGAAAAGCCAAAAAGGGTTGATACGGTTTTTGGAGGGTGTTATAAAAAAGAAGTTTTCAAGAAAATAGGGCTTTTTAACGAAAAATTGGTAAGGAGCCAGGATATGGAATTTAATTTGCGACTTAAAAAAACTGGTGGTAAAATTCTTTTGGTACCGGATATTATAAGTTATTATTATCCAAAATCTAATCTTAAGGATTTTTTTATTCATAATATCAAAGATGGAATTTGGGCAATTTACCCTTTAAAATTTGTTAAACTTCCCTTGCGCTTGAGGCACTATATTCCTCTTTTGTTTGTTTTAAGTTTGTTGGGGGTAGGATTATTGGGGATTTTCTTTCCGATTTTTTTCTGGCTTTTTATATCTATAATTTGTCTATATCTTTTAGCAGCCATTTATTTTTCAACCAAAACCGCTATAAAAGAAAAAGAAGTTGGTTTTTTGTTCATCCTACCAGCGGTTTTTGCCGTCCGACATATTGGTTATGGCTTAGGATCTGGTTGGGGACTTATTAAGTTATTTAAGAAATAAATGGAAGCAAGAAAACAAAAAGAAACAAAGTTTCACAATAAAATAAGAAGTGGTTATTTGGGAAAGGATGTTAATAGATATTTAACGTCTAATAAAAAATTTTATTCTATTGCTCGGAAAAGCCGGAAATTTGTTAATAATTATTTAATCCAAAACTGTTTAGAAAAGAGAGTTTTAGATTACTGTTGTGGTAATGGCGGGACAACCCTTTTTTTGGCTGGGCATGGAGCTCAAGCTATAGGAATTGATATTTCAAACACCTCAATCAGGAACGCTAAAAAAGAAAGCATTAATAAAAGATTAGCTAAAGACGCCACCTTTTTTGTAATGGATGCTGAAAATTTAGACTTTAAAGATAACTATTTTAATTTAATTGTCTGCAACGGAGTCCTTCATCATCTTGATGTTAAAAAAGCTTATCCCGAATTAGCAAGGGTGCTTAAACCGGATGGAAGCATTATCTGTGATGAACCCTTAGCATATAATCCTATTTTTCAACTATACAGGAAAATAACCCCTCACTTGAGGACTGAATGGGAGATGGAGCATATTCTATCTAAAAGAGAAATAGATTTGGCAAAGGAATATTTTAGTAAGGTTGAAACCAGATTTTTTCATTTAGTCGTTTTATCAGCCGTTCCTTTCCGTAACCTGCCGGGATTTAAAATTTTACTGAAATTTTTAGAAGGAATAGATTCGCTATTGCTAAGATTGCCGGCTTTGAAATGGTTATCTTGGCAGATTGTTTTTCTCCTTTCAGAGCCTAAAAAATATGGAACCAAGAAAACAAAAAGAAATTAAATATTATGACGAAAGAGCAAAAAAGCAGTTAGAAAATCTCCAAAAAGAAAAGAAGGAGATTGATTTCGAAGGATTTAGCCCTTTTGTATTGAGTAGTTATAAATTTTTACAGAGTTTCTTAAAAAACAAATGCAAGGATGAAAAGATCTTGGATTACGGTTGTGGGAATGGAATTCATTCTGTTTGGTTAGCTGGGCGCGGAGCCGAAGTGGTGGGAATTGATCTCTCCAAACCTTCGCTTCAGATAGCTCAACGCGAGGTAAAAGAAGCAAGAATAGACGATAAGGTAAAATTTATACCGATGGATTGCGAAAATTTAAATTTCCCGAATGATTCATTTAATATAGTTTTTGACGGAGGAACGTTTTCTTCTTTAGATTTAAAAAAGGTTTTTCCAGAATTAAGAAGAGTGCTGAAACCGGGGGGATTTTTAATTGGAATTGAAACATTAGGTCACAATCCTTTGACCAATTTTAAAAGAAAGATTAAGAAAAAAAGAGGCAAAAGAACAGAATGGGCTGCTGACCATATTTTCCAGATGAAAGATTTAAAATTGGCAGGAGAGTATTTTGACAAAATAGAAACACATTTCTTCCATTTTATTTCCTGGATTGTTTTTCCTTTTTTAAGTTTACCCGGAGGCAAAATTTTACTAAAACTATTTGAGAAAATAGATCGTTTTCTAATATTTCTATTTCCGTTTTTGCGAAAATATTCTTTCAAAATAGTTTTTATTTTTTCTCAGCCAAAATAGACCAAGACCGAGATAACAAACGGAGGTCCGCCCTCTGTTTTTACTTGAAATTAAGCTAAAAAAGAGGTAAATTAAAAATGTATGACTAAGCGATTATTTGACATTATATTTTCTTTTTTGGGAATAGTAATAACAAGTCCCTTGTTGGGGTTGGTTGCTCTTTTAATAAAAACAGAGTCATCGGGACCAGTTTTTTTTCGAGGAGAGAGAATTGGCAAAAACGGGAGACCGTTTAAGATATTTAAGTTTAGGACAATGATTCTTGGCGCTGAAAAGTTAGGCGGTCCTTCTACTGCCGAGGACGACCTTCGTTTAACAAAAATCGGTAAATTTCTAAAAAAGTTTCAACTTGACGAATTGCCCCAATTAATTAATGTATTTAAGGGAGAAATGAGTTTTGTCGGTCCAAGACCGGAGGTGCCAATATATGTTAACATGATGTCAGAGAAGGAAAAAAACATTATATTATCTTTAAGGCCGGGAATGACCGATTTAGCGTCTTTATGGAACTTTCACGAAGGCAAAATTCTAAAAGGGAGTTCAGATCCTGAAAAGACCTATATGGAAAAGATAAGGCCCGAGAAGCTCCGCCTTCAGAAAAAATATGTTGAAAATCATTCATTCTGGGTTGATATCAAAATAATTTTTAAAACTATGTTTAAAATATTTTCAAGATAAAATATTTCAATGGAAGAATTAGCCAAAAAAATTAGGAGAAAGATAATAGAACTTCTTTATAAGCACAAGGCTTGCCATTTGGGCTCCTGTATGTCCTGCGTTGAAATTTTAACGGTTCTTTACTTTAAAATAATGAAGCCAGAAGATAAATTTATTTTAAGCAAGGGTCATGCTGCCGCCGTTTTATATACTGTTTTGTCAGAAAAAGGAATTATTGATTGGGATGAATTATATGAGAAGTATTACGAAAAAGGGCACGAATTCTGGGGATTAGTTCATCATACAGTCCCGGGGGTAGAATTCAGCACAGGAAGCTTAGGGCATGGCTTGCCCGTAGCTTGCGGGATGGCTTTGGCAATAAAGCGAGATGAAAGCAAAGGAAAGATTTATTGTTTAATGTCGGACGGTGAGATGGATTCTGGGACCACCTGGGAGGGCGCTTTATTTGCGGCTCATCATAAGTTGGATAATTTGGTGGTGATTGTAGATAGAAATTGGTGGCAAGCATTTGGTAAAACAGAAGAAGTATTAAAATTAGAACCATTAAAAGAGAAATGGGAAGCGTTTGGTTGGGCGGTTTCTGAAGTAGACGGGCATAAATTTGAAGGTTTATTAGAAGCTTTTGAAAAAGTTTCATTTATAAAAGAAAAACCACATATAATTATTTGCCGCACCGTAAAAGGCAAGGGAATTTCGTTTGCTGAAAATAAAATGGAGTGGCATTACTTCAATTTATCTCAAGAACTTTATGAGCGAGCTAAGAAAGATCTTCGTTGAAGAATTAATAAAATCAGCAGAAAAGGATGAAAGGGTCATGCTTCTTAATGATGACACCGGTTTTAATTTATTTGAAGATTTTGAGAAAAAATTTCCGGGCAGATATATTAATTGCGGAATAATAGAACAAAGCTATATTGGGATTGCTGCCGGCTTGGCCCTAATGGGCAAAAAACCCTATGTTTACGGAATTATTCCTTTTTGCACGATGAGGCCTTATGAGCAAATAAGGAATGATGTTTGCTATCACAATCTTGATGTAAAAATTATCGGAGTGGGCGGACTTCAATATTATAAATTTCTTGGCTTTACTCATAATCCTGACTTTGATGAAGACATTAAAATTATGGAAATTTTACCGAATATGAAAGTTTATGTCCCCAGAAATCCAGAAGAAACAGAAAAAGCTTTCTTAGAATCTTATAAAATAAAAGGCCCGGCTTACATAAGGCTTTAAAAAGTTTTTGTTGAATTATGGAATATAAAGTTCCCTTTGTGGGCTACAAATTACAATATAATAATTTAAAAGAAGAGATTAATAAAACTATTCAGCGCGTTTTAGAAGAGGGAGATTTGATTTTACGTGAAGATGTAAAGGAGTTTGAGAAAAATTTAGCTGATTTCGTTGGTATAAAATACGCTATAGGTTTAAACAGCGGGACAGACGCTTTATTTTTATCTTTAAAAGCAGCCGGAATAAGAAAAGGGGACGAGGTTATTACTGTTTCCCATAGTTTTATTGCTTCTATTACAGCAATAGTCCAATCAGGGGCTACCCCGGTTTTAGTTGAAGTAGGAGAGGATTTTTTGATGGATATAGAGAAAGTTAAAGAAGCAATTACTCCTAAAACTAAGGCAATAATACCAGTTCATTTTAATGGCAGGATGTGTGATATGAAAAAGTTAATGAGTATTGCTCAAGAGCATAATCTGATTGTGATTGAAGATGCTGCTCAAGCCCTTGGAGCAAAGTTTGCTGAAAAGAAGGCTGGCTCTTTTGGTTTAACAGGCTGTTTTAGTTTTTATCCGGCAAAAATTCTTGGTTGCCCTGGAGACGGAGGAGCTGTGAGTACTAATGATTTAGAAATTGCTGAAAAGATTCGGCTTTTAAGAGATCACGGGCAGAAAACTAAAACTGAAATAGTTTGTTATGGCTGGAACTCCAGATTAGATAACTTGCAGGCAGCGATATTAAATGTTAAATTTAAATACCTTCCAGAATGGATAGAAAGAAGAAGGGAAATTGCCGAAATTTATAATAAAGGATTATCAGGTATTGCTGGAGTTAAACTTCCTCCAGCTCCTGATTTAGATTCTAAGCGTTTTGATGTCTTTCAAAATTATGTTTTGCGCGTCCTCACACCAAATTTTGGTAGTGATGGACGGATCAAGAATAGAGATGAATTGTTTGAGTACTTAAAAGAAAAAGGGGTGGAAACTTTAATTAAAGACCCTATTCCTAATCACTGGCAGAAAGGACTTGACCTTTTTCATTTTCAATTACCTTTTACCGAGAAACTTGCCAAAGAAGTTATTTCTTTGCCAATGTATCCCGAATTGACCATAGAACAGGTTGAGTATGTAATAAAATGTGTTAAAAATTTCTACAAAAACTAATTTAAATTAAAAATGCATCTTTCTATTAAAAGAACAGCTGCAAATAGAATATTATTTTTTTTAACAGCCGATATTTTATTGATTGTACTTTCGGTTTTTTTAGCTTTTCTTTTACGATTTGAAGGAGAAATTCCTTTTTGGTATTGGCAAGAGCAAATTTTACAAAATCAGGTTTTACTGACTTTGATTTTTTGTCTGCCAATTTTTTATTTCTTCCGGCTTTATTCTTTTTCCTGGCGGTATGTAAGCGCCAACGAATTGATTTCTCTGCTAAAAGCTCTTATCCTAAGCTTTATTTTTCTGAGTATTTCCCTTTTTGTTTTAAAAAGCTTTAAGGGATTTCCCAGATCCACTCTTTTTATTAGTTATTTTTTGATATTTATTTTTACAGGAGGGCTTCGTCTTTCTAAAAGGATTTATTTGGAACTGTTTAAAAGCAAAAGAGCAGAAAAGGAAATGGAGAGAACTTTAATTGTAGGAGCCGGCGATGCTGGCGAGCAGATTTTAAGGAGTATTTTGGCATCAAAAAAAAGTTCTTATTTGCCAATTGGATTTGTTGATGATAATTCAGCAAAACAAGGAATAACAATCCATGGCCTAAAAGTTTTAGGAAAAATCGATGATATTCCACTAGTGGTCCAGGCCCAGGATGTAAAAAAGGGAACAATGATTATTGCTTTACCCTCGGCCGGTTCTCAAACTATTAAAAAAGCCGTTGAATTGGGAAGAAAAGCCGGCCTTAAAAAGATAAAGATTGTTCCTCCGATTGGCGAGATTATTAATGGAGAAGTTTCTCTTAGAAATATTCGGGAAATTCAAGTAGATGATTTATTGGGTAGAGAACCAATCAAGTTAAATACAGCAGTGATTGAGACCTTTATCAAGGGTAAAAACGTTTTAATTACCGGAGCAGCAGGTTCCATAGGGTCTGAACTCTCAAGACAGACAGCGAAGTTTAAGCCCTCTTTAATTTTACTTTTAGATCAAGACGAGACAGGTATTTTTAATATTTCAAAAGAGTTAAAAGCTAAATTTTCTTATTTAAAAATTCAAAGTTTGATTTGTGACATTAGGGATGAAAGAAAGATAGGTCAGATTTTTGAAAATTTTAAACCAAAAATAGTTTTTCACGCCGCTGCCTATAAACACGTCCCTTTAATGGAAAAGCATCCCGATGAGGCAGTAAAGAATAATATTTTGGGGACTAATATTATAGCCGAGGCGTCGTTAAAAAATGGGGTAGAAAAATTTATTTTCATTTCTACTGATAAAGCGGTTAATCCGACCTCAGTTATGGGGGCAACCAAAAGAGTAGGCGAGATGATTTGCCAAACTTTAAATCAGGAAAATTTAACCAGGTTTATTTCTCTCCGTTTTGGCAATGTTTTAGATAGCAGGGGAAGCGTTATTCCTATTTTTCGAGAACAGATAAAAAAAGGAGGACCGGTAGAAATTACTCACCCCGAAATGAAAAGATATTTTATGACCACTTCCGAGGCCTGTCTTTTGGTAATGCAGGCAGGAGCTACGGGACAAGATGGGGAGGTATTTGTTTTAGATATGGGAAAGCCGATTAAAATTTTAGATTTGGCGAAAGAAATGATACGGCTTTACGATTTCGAGCCGGATAAAGATATTCCCATTGTTTTCACTGGACCTCGTCCTGGCGAGAAGTTTTTTGAAGAGGTTTTAACTGCCGAAGAGGGAACTATAAGTACTCAGCACCAAAAGATTTTCAGGGCGAAACTTTCACCAATAGAGAAGAGAAAAATAGAAGAGAGTTTAGAAGAGTTAAGAGAAGCAGTAAAGAAACCTGGATCAAAAGAAATAATAAATATCTTAAAAATATTAATACCGTCTTTTAGATCATAGTTGTTTTGTTAGTCCCATCTTTCTTTTACTCCACAGATAGTTTGTTGAGATTTATTTTTTATGTTAGAATAAAAAAATCAATCTATGAAAAAATTTATCTTTGTTGCCAATTTAATTCTATTTTTAGTTATTGGCTTTGGAGTGAATGCCGAAGCTTTAAATGAAAAAAAGACCTTTTATGTTGAATCTTCTTATGATTTATCGGAAAGAGAAGAGCTGACCGCGGTTTTAGTGAAGGTAACTCAAAAAATTTATTTTTATGTTGATGAAACATGGTGGAACTTTAATCCTCAAGATGAAGTTTATCAAGCTCTGAGCGACTTAGGGGAAGAATTCCAAAATAAAATTTACCCTGCTTTAACCTTTGCGTTTGGTCCGGAATGGAATCCCGGTATTGACAAAGACCCAAGAATAACTGTTTTAATTTATTCAATGAAGGAAGGTAATGGTGGGTATTTTAGTTCTAAAGATGAATATCTTAAACTTCAGGTGGCCAACTCTAATGAAAAAGAAATGATTTATCTTAATGCAGATTATATCACAAGCCCTTTGGCTAAAAGTTTTTTAGCTCACGAGTTCACTCACTTAATTACCTTTAATCAAAAAGAAAACACTTACGATATAACTGAAGAAATCTGGTTGAATGAAGCCCGAGCAGAGTATGCTCCTACTTTGATGGGTTACGACGATATTTATGAAGGAAGCAATTTAGAAAAAAGGGTTGAAATTTTTTCTGAAAATCCCTCAGATTCTTTGTTAGAATGGGGAGGTACAAAACATGATTATGGAAGCGTGAATCTTTTTACTCAATATTTAGTTGACCATTATGGAATTGAGATTTTAATAGATTCTTTACATTATTCAGAAACTGGAATAGAGAGTATAAATTATGCCCTGGAAAAGAATGGATTTAAGGAGGATTTTTCTCAAATCTTTCTTGATTGGACAATCGCTGTTTTAATTAATGATTGTAACTACGGAGAAAAATATTGTTATTTAAATCCAGAGTTAAGAAAATTTCATGTTTCTTCCCAGCTTAACTATTTACCCCGAAGCAGAGAAACCATTTTGACTGTTACTGATTTAACCCAGACATGGACAGGAAACTGGTATAAAATTATTGGAGGGAGAAAAACTCTTAAGGTTGAGTTTAGAGGAGACCCGGAAGCAAAATTTCAAGTTCCTTATATTGTAAGGAGTCTAGTGGGTGCCTACAAGGTAGGTTTTTTGGATCTTGACAGCGAACAAAAAGGAGAAATTAGAGTAGAGGAGTTTGGCAAAGAGGCAACCGCTCTATATATTTTGCCGTTTGTTGAAAAACTTCAATCACCTAATAGTTTTTTTTCTTATTTTACCTGGTCAGCTTCAATTGAAGAAAGTCAAGAAGAATCAGAGCTAATTAGCCGGCTTTTAGCTAGAATTGCCGGATTAAAAGCAGAGATTGTCAGAATTCAGGCAGAAATTAATGTGATTTTAGCTACTAGAGGAGAAGAGCCTTTAGGAGAACCCTTGTGCCAGAAATTTGAGCATAATTTATATTACGGCTTAATAAACAATCAACAAGTACGTTGTCTCCAAGAGTTTCTGAAAAATCAGGGACCGGAGATCTATCCCGAAAGGTTGGTCACTGGTAATTTTCTTTCTCTAACCAAAACAGCTGTTATCCGTTTTCAAGAAAAATATGCTTCCGAAGTTTTAGTCCCTTTGAGTTTAGTAAGGGGAACGGGCTTTGTAGGCAGTGCTACCAGAGCTAAAATTAACAGTTTGCTGAATCGATAAAACTTGCTAGTAAAAGATAAAAGTAGTCAAGGGCAGATTAATTTCTACCCTTGATTTTTTGTTTGAAATAAGGTTAAATAAACCCATAGTGTTATAAGTCAACGGTAAAAACATGGAGAAACAACCAAAAGATTTCAAATTAGGAATAATGGGGGTAGGCATGGTTGGCGGAGCCCTAAAGGGCTATTTTGAAAAAGAAAACCTAAGGCCTTTTTTGTATGATGAAAGAAAGAATCTCGGCTCTTTAGAAGAAATCAGCCAAGCAGATATTATTTTTATTTGTGTCCCCACTCCTTTTGATAAAGAAAAAGGATTTGATTTATCTTTTGTGAAAAGGGCCTGCCAGAATATTAAGGGAGGAAAGATTATAGTGATTAAATCAACTATTCTTCCTGGCACCACTGAAAAACTTCAAGAAAAATATCCTCAACATAGGTTTTTATTTAATCCCGAATTTTTAACGGAAGCTACGGCCCAGGAGGATATGGACAAGCCCAATCGCCAGATTATAGGTTATACAGAAAAAAGCAGGGAGGTCGCAGAGGAAATTTTGGGACTTTTACCCTCAGCGCCTTTTCAGAGAATAATTCCTGTTTCCGAGGCTGAAATGACAAAGTATTTTAGTAATACTTGGTTTTCAACCAAAGTGGTTTTCGTCAACCAGATGTATGGGTTGTGTAAAAAACTTGGTATTGATTACGAAACAGTCAGAGAATGCGCCTCAGCTGATAAAATGATAGGACCTAGCCACTTGGATGTTCATCATAAAGGACATTTTGGATATAGAGGTGGATGTCTTCCCAAAGATATTAGAGCCTTAATTCAGTTTGCTAATGAACAGGGGCTTGATTTTAAGCTTCATAAAACAGTTGAGGAAATTAACAATCAGTTGATGAAAGAACAGGGGATAGACGATTCAGAAAAGCTTTAAATATAAAAGGCGTTTTATTATGAATAGAATTTTAGCCGTTTTATTAAAAGTTTACAATGAGAGAAAATTGCTATTGGTTTCTATTTTTATTGCTTCTCTTTTATTTTCGCTGATTTTTTTAGTTTATTTCCAAAAAGTAGGTCCCGAAGAACATAATGTGCCTACCACGGATTATCTTAATTGTTATAGTCCTTTTGCTGATAGTATCCTTCAAGGAAAAATTGTTTATCTTGATAAGGACCAGCAGATTTGTGCTCCGCCCGGCTACCCGATTATTTTGACAGGGATTTTTAGCTTATCTTGGCTGCTGGGAATAGATAAGCTGTTATTGATTACTGTGTTTAATCTCTTTATGGCGGCTGGGGCTACCTGTTTTCTTTTTCTTATAACAGAATTGATTTTTAAGAAAAAAATTGCTCTGTTTGCCTCTTTTCTATGGATGAGTTATCCATTTAGTGCATGGTTGACAAAGAATTTCCAAACCGAAGTTCCGTTTATTCTCTTTTTGTATGCCGGAATTTGGCTTTATCTGTTTGCTCTAAAAAAAAGACATTTCGGATTTATTTTTTTATCAGGAGTTATTTTAGGTTTCGCTATCTTAATTCGCCCGATAGGTTTTTTTCTGCCTGTTCTTTTTGCTTTAATGATATTTTTCTTATTAAGAGAAATTCCTAAAAAAACACAGCTTGTATTAGCTTTGCTCTTTCTTACGGGTTCTTTATTAATTATTTTTTCCTGGGAGATGCAAGTGTTTTTTGAAACCGGTCGTTTAGTTTTTCTTGATGCAAGAGGATATCATAATTTTAACGTTGGCCTCACTTATGTTTTAAGAAACACAGCGGGTGAGGGATGGCCGTCTATTCCAGGTGACGTTTTAATGTTAATGAAACAGATAAAGACAGCGGAATTGAATACTGCTTCTGATATATTTAACTTTTTTATAGGAAAACTAACAAACAATCCTGTTCCGGTTTTTAAATTATTAGGCTTAAAGACGGTTAGAGCATGGTATGCTACTTCTCAAATGTGGTTTGAAAAGAGGATATTGGCAGTCCAGCTTTTTTATCTTATTTCCGCTTTTGCCGGAATAATATACGCGTTTAAAAAATATAAAGATAAGATTAAAAGTATAATTTTTCTTTTAAGCATAGTATTTTGTTTTTGGGGAATAACTTTTCTTGCCCTTTCTATTATGCGTTATATGGTACCGGCTATGGGGGTAGTGATTATTTTTTCAGCAATTTCAATAAATCTTGTGGTAACCCATTTATTTAAAAAAATACCCGTGAGATGAACAATAAAACTTATGAATAGATTTTCTAAATGAAAAAATGTTGCATATAATCGATAAAAATCAAAAACATAAAGAAATAAGATTAGCAGTTGTGATTCCGGCTTACAATGAGGAGAAACTAATCGGCAAGGTTTTATCTACTCTGCCCGGATTTGTTGACTATATTGTTGTGGTTGATGATTATAGTAAAGATAAAACAAGTGATATTGTGAAGAAATTTCAACAAACTGATTCCCGAATAATTTTAATTCGTCACCAGAAAAATCAGGGAGTGGGAGGAGCTACTTCTACCGGCTATCAAAAAGCTTTTGAGCTGAGAGTTGATGTAACAGTGGTCATAAACGGAGACGCCCAAATGGATCCAAAAGATATGATAAACTTGGTAAAACCAGTAGGTTCAGGGGAGGTGGATTATTGCAAGGGTAATAGATTATTTAGAGGAGAATCCTGGAAAATGATTCCTCATTATAGATATCTTGGTAATGCCTGTTTGTCTTTATTGACTAAAATTGCTTCGGGCTATTGGCATATTGCCGATTCTCAATCCGGTTACACGGCTATTTCTTTAGCGGCCCTAAAAACGCTTGACCTCAAATCAATTTATAAGAAATACGGCGTGCCAAACGATTTGTTAATAAAATTAAATATTTATAACTTTAAAGTTAGGGATATCCCCATTAAACCTATTTATGGACAAGGAGAAAAGTCAAATATTAAATTATGGAAAGTTATACCGACTATTTCTTGGTTACTGATTAAGGGATTTTTTAGAAGATTATGGCGTAAATATGTAATTAATGATTTTCATCCTTTAGTTTTCTTTTATTTTCTGGCTTTTTCTCTTTTAACGCTGAGTATTCCTCTTTTGGTTCGACTGGTGTATATCTGGGTTATAGCAGGTTTTGTTCCCAGAACCACTGTTTTAGCTCTAATGTTTTCGATAATCACTGGCCTTCAATTTTTACTGTTTGCGATGTGGTTTGATATGGAATATAATAAGAATTTGAAATAAAAAAAAAGAAGGCGTTAAGGTTATTTTTTTTGTGTTCGAAATTTTTCTACCGAGTATGATAAATAAAAAGAACATCATTAGTAAAATTATTAGTTTCGTAGTTGTTGTTTTAATTTTTTATTTTTTAGGAAAGCAGCTTTTTTTGAATTGGGATCAAATTAAAGAATATAATTTTGATTTAAACTATTTTTATTTACTGATTTCTTTTATTCTTTTAACTGTAGGTATTTTAACTCTGGGTTTGGTGTGGAAAAAAATCGTTAATTTTTTACAACCCAATAACGATTTAGGTTATCTGGAAGCCGCAAGAATTGTTGTCTATTCTCAACTCGGAAAATATCTGCCGGGTAAAGTTTTTTCAGTAATTGGCATGATCTATTTAGCTCGTAATAAAAATATATCAAAAAAAAATTTATATTTGAGCGTTATTTTCAATATTATTTTCTTCATTATTGCCGACTTTGTCCTTTCTTTATTTTTGATTAGTTTTTTCCTCGTTTATAGTATTGATTTCTTTATTTTTTATTTAATTGGGATTTCGGCTATTGTCGGCGGATTGATAGTAATGCACCCTCGAGTATTTCGATATTTGGTTAGGTTATTTTTTAATAAAATAAAAAAAGAACAGATTGATTTAGATTTTGATTTAAGTTGGTTTGGCAAACTAAAAATAATTTTTTACTGTTCCATTACTCGTTTTTTATTTGGCCTCGGGTTTTTTTGTTTGATCAATTCTGTTACTTATTTATCTTGGCAAAATTTATTAAGCATAGTTGGAGTTTATATTTTAGCTATGGTTTTGGGACTTGTAGCTTTTTTTGCTCCCAGCGGTTTAGGAGTAAGAGAGGGCGTCTTAGTTTTATTTTTACAATTTCATTTTCCTTTAAATATAGCTATTTTGATTTCCTTGTTAGCCAGAATTTGGACTACCATCGGGGATTTATTTTCATTCACCGCTTTTTACTTTTTAACTAAAATTAAAAATATCATCAATGAGTAGTGAAAAAGATTTTAACGATAAATATCTGAATAATAATTTTATTATTCGATGGCTTATAAAGAAGTTTTTCCGTTCAATAGAAAAAATTCTTTCCAAGACCGAAACAGCTAAAATTTTGGAAGTCGGCTGCGGTTCTGGTTTTTCTACTCGGTATTTGTCAAAGATGTTAAAAGGAAAGGATTTTCAGGCATCGGAACTGGACATAGATTTTGTCGAAAAAGCAAGAAAAAGAAACCTGGGCTTGGAAATAAACCAAGAATCTATTTACGCGCTTAAAAGACGGTCGGACGAGTTTGATTTGGTAATTGTTTTAGAGGTTTTGGAACATTTAGAAAATCCAGAATTGGCCTTGAAAGAATTACATAGAATTACTTCTCGCTACTGTTTATTAAGTGTCCCTCGAGAGCCTCTTTGGAGAATTTTAAATGTCTGTCGTCTAAAATATTTAAGACAATTAGGCAACACGCCAGATCATATTCAACACTGGTCAAAAGATAAATTTATTCGTTTTTTGAAACCCTATTTTAATGTAAAACAGATAAGAATGCCATTGCCTTGGATAGTTGTATTAGCTGAGAAGAAAGGGGTTGACAAACACCTTTTAATTTGCTAATATCAAATTAGTGAGTGACCCTTTCGGGGGACTCTATCTAAGTCGGCAAAAGCCCGCGTTTTACGTGGGTTTTTGCTTTTAGTTGCTTTAATTTTTGAAGTATATTAAAATATAATTGGGTCGGGAAGCAGCACTCACTAAAGACTTAGTTAGGAGTAAACTCTCCCGGCCCTTTAAATTTCCTTGCCTTAAAACTGCGGGTCTAAGCCCAGATATTTTAAATTTGTTTGGTTGCGAGGATTGACAGATTTTGAATAATAAGTATATAATAGGATAGTTCGTTAAACAAAAAAAGATGAGAAGTTTGAATAAATGAAAGAAGAAAGGAGATAACCCATGTCTTATATCCCGAAAAACTTGGGGGAGATGATAGAAAAAGATTTAGCTGGTTTTCAACTGGTTAAGGGGTATTTTTTAGAGCTTGAGCATGGTCTTATGGGATTTTTCCCAGCTATTATTGCCTCAAGTGAAAAAATTGTAGTCTGTTCGGATATATTATTGCTTAAAAAAGTTTGGGAGCTTTTACCAAAAAGACCGGCAAAACTTAGAGAGGTTTTACTGTTAGCAGATGTTGAGCAACGTTTTGGTTTCGATGTTCAAAGTCAATATAGAGAAAAAGCAGAGCCGGTTCATATTTTATCAACAGGTGAATTTTCCGAGTTGAGCCAAAAGCCAGATTCTTTCAAGTGGTCGCCTGGTCTACTATCTTTAAAAAAAGAGTTTGATGTAAGGTCACCTTTCGAACAAACTTAAACAAAATGAAACCCATCCATTTTAATATAAACAGGATGGGTTTTTTTCTTTAGGGCGTGAAAAGTATTTTTATGCCGCTCTTTAGCGCGAAAGTACGAACCCGCCCCGCTCGCGGCGGGGCGGGGGCTTTTGAGTTTTAGAAAATTGAGTTAGAATAGGAATAGAGCTTAAGGCTTTAGTTAAAAAAATGAGAATTGAAGAACATTTACCCAAAATTCAAAAAAATATTTCTTTAGCCAAATATACTACTTTTAAAATTGGCGGGCCGGCTCGTTATTTTTTTGTTGCAAAAAATAAAGAAGATTTAATTAGAGCAATTAAAACAGCAAAAAAACTTAAACTGCGATTTTCCAATTCAAGATTAAATATTCATACCTTAGCGAATCAAGGTTCTGCCGAGCGGAGAGATAGCGGAGCGAGGCAGGTTCTTATTTTAGGCGGAGGAAGCAATGTCTTATTTTCTGACAGAGGATTTAATGGCTTGGTTATCAATTTTCAATTTTCAATTTTCAATTTTCAGAAAGACGGAACTATTTATGCAGGAGCAGGGACAAAACTAGAGGATATAGTAAAGTTAGCTACAAAAGAATCATTAACTGGATTAGAATGGGCGGCTGGAATTCCGGGAACAGTTGGCGGCGCGGTTTATGGAAATGCCGGCGCCTTTAATTCAGTAACCGGTGATATAGTTAAAAGCGTTGAGATTTTAGATTTTAAAACCTTAAAGATTAAAAATTTTTCTAAAAAAGATTGTAAGTTCTTTCCCAAAAACACTATTTTTAAAAACAGAAAAAATTTAATAATTCTTTCTGTTGTTTTTAAGTTAAAAAAAGGAAACAAAAAACAGGTTCAAAAGAAAATTAAAGAATATTTAAGTTATAGAAAAAAAAGTCATCCTTTTAATCTTTCTTCAGCAGGCTGCGCATTTAAAAATTATAAGTTAAAGATAAAAAATAAAAAGTTATTAAAAGAATTCCCAGAATTAAAAGAATTTAATAAAATGGGAATGGTTCCAGCTTCTTATTTGGTTGAAAAAAGCGGGCTTAAGGGAAAAAAGATTGGGGGCGCTCAAATTTCTACCAAGCACGCTAATTTCATTGTTAATTTAGAGAAAGCAAAAGCAAAAGATGTGATAAAATTAATAAAATTAGCCAAGCAAAAGGTAAAAAAGAAATTTGGAGTTAATCTGGAAGAAGAAGTGCAGATAATTAATTAAAAATTATTTATTAACCATTGACATAATGTGTTGAAATGAGAGAATGTATTAATAGAAGGTTTTTTAAATTCTTTTGTGAATAGTGGTCGGCTATTTGCAAGTAATTTTCTAAAATAATTTTGCTCAAATAATATTTGAGCATAAACAAATGGCCAGAAAGAAAAAAGCTAAGAAGAAGAAAGCTAAGAAGAAAAAGAAAAAATAATTTCTTCTGACCGAGCACTCAATTTTTTGAGTGCTCGGTTTTTTTATCCCTACGAATTACGAATCAATACGAATTTACAAATTCATTAGCCTAAGGTATAATAAAAAGACTAAACCAATTTGTTTTTATCCGTAGGGATATGAAAATTGTTATCAAAGCAACAAATTTAAAATTAAACAGAGAGCTGAAAAATTATATTGAAGAAAAGATCAGCAGTTTGGAAAAATTTGCTGAGGTTTTCCAAAGCGAAAATTACTACAATCATTTTTTCGCTAAAGGAAAACCCCGAGTTGAAATTTGGGTAGAAATTGGAAAAACAACTCGTCACCATCAAAAAGGAGATATTTTTAGAGCCGAGATTCAAATGCGTTTTCCCGGAAAGAGTTTAAGAGCTGAGTCAGAAAGGAAAAATTTGAAATTAGCCATCAATGAAGTTAAAGACGAATTACAGCGAGAATTAAAAAAATATAAAGGGAAAGCAGGGGCTGTTACCAAAAGAAGGGCAAGGGTTTTAAAAAAATCACTTCGTTTATCTCCCCTCGCTAAATTTAAAAGAGAAAAAGGAGAAAGAACAAGAGAAGAAGGGATATAACGACAATGACCGATGACAATGGCAAAAAAGCGGTTTTCTCTGAAAACCGCTTTTAACTTTAAGGGAAATACGCTATGATA
>SDBT01002346.1_pt1 | contig 33514 bp, 19 predicted proteins | sample 2277101 | NCBI WGS metagenome assembly SDBT01 (sample SAMN10404973, study PRJNA504765) | marine sediment metagenome | isolation source: marine sediment core GS10_PC15, 103 cmbsf | place: Arctic Ocean: Southern Knipovich Ridge | collected 2010
TATTACAACGAGAACTACCTGCATTCGGCCTTGGGCTATCGCCCGCCGAATCAGGCCGAAGAAACCTATAACCTCAGCCGCAAGACTCTCTTAAGATCAGCTTGACTAAAGGGGGGCAGTACAAGCCCCCACCCTACGCGAGCCAGAATGGTGATCTTTTGGGACAACCTCGAGTCGCCTGATGCCACTGTGAGAAGTCCAGTAACAAAACCTTGGGCAACGTTCGAACTACGCCTTCCCTGAATCAACGCGGCGTTGGAGGATCAGGTTCAGGTGGTAGAACCATCGGCTCATTTTTGAGCTTCTCTAAGACGTATTCGATAGCACGGTCAAGCTGGTCGTCATATCCGCGTGCCAACCGGCTGGGCGAGTTCTCCACTTCGATGTCCGGCTCGACACCGATGTTCTCCATAATCCATTTGCCCTCAAGGCTGTAAATGCTGAATTCCGGCGCCGTGAAGTAGCCGCCGTCGACAAGAGGACGATAGCCGCGAATCCCGATAACCCCGCCCCATGAGCGCTTGCCCATGAGTGGGCCGAGTTCATATTCACGGAAGAAGTAAGGGAAATAATCGCCGTCGGAGCAGGAGAACTCGTTAAGCAGGGTAATCATATGGGCGTTGATTCCGGCGCTCGGCGCGGGACCTTCGGCAAACGTCCGCGAGGCGCCCATGGCAACTACTTTCCGTCTTAGCCGCTCCAGAATAAGTCCTGAGACCCAGCCGCCACCGTTGTAGCGAACGTCGATGATCAGCCCCGGTTTGCGCAGTTGATGGTAGAACATCTTGGTGAACCGCACCAGACCATAGCTGTCCATATCAGGAATGTGTACATACCCGATCCGCCCGTTGGACACGGAGTCGACATGCCGCCGCCTGTGTTCCACCCAGTTGTAGTAGCGCAGCGCCTCCTCGGATGCAATCGGTTTGACGGTCACCTCACGCGCGCCCTCCAAGGTCGGCTTGCTGTTCACCGTCAGGGTGATCGTTTTACCGACGCTGTTTTCCGTCAGGGAATAGGGGTTGATATCGGCGGTTATTTCCTTGCCGTCGATGGTCAGGAGGTAATCTCCCGCTTTGACGTCAAGACCCGGCTCAAGCAGGGGAGACCGTAAAGCATCATCCCAGTTTTCGCCCTGAAGGATGCGCGCCATACGGATATGATTATTTTTGTGATCGACCTCAAAGTCAACCCCCAGCAAACCGACCTCGCTGGAGGGAATCTTCGGCCTGTCTCCGCCGCCGATGTACGTATGCGAGCAAGCCAACTCGCCGATCATTTCACCGATCAAATACGTGAGATCGAAGCGGTGGGCAACGTGCGGCAAAAGGACTTTGTATCTCTCATAGATTTTATTCCAGTCAACCCCGTGCATGTTCTCATCGTAGAAGAAATCGCGCTCCAAGCGCCAAACTTCATCGAACATCTGCCGATACTCAGCCGTACGGTCCAAGCGCATCTCCATGTGCGAGAGGTCCAGCTTGGTATCGTCCAGTTCGGCCTTCTTGTCGGAGGTTGAAGAGACATAAAAGTCACTGCCCTTTCTGAGCAGCATCTTCTTCCCATCCGCTGAGAGGGTATACGAGTCTATACCCGTGGCAAATTCATGGTCCTTTATTTCTTTGATGTCATACTTATGCAACACCCTTTCTTCTTGACTTACTTTACCTCGCAAGCCGTAAATTGGGCGCGAGGTGTAAAAAACGGCGCCGGATACGGCCCATAGCGACCCATAGTTGCCGGCCGGGAGGTCGAACGCCACCTGGCGGTCAAAGATTCCTTCAAAGTCTATTTTTACCTTGACCGGCTCCTTCTTTTTTTCTTTGTCTTTTTCCTTTTCATCCTTCTTTTCTTCATCCTCGTCAGCTTTTATCTCCACCTCGTCGCTTTTCGGGGCAAAGGGTGATTTCTCATCGTCGGCCAGAGGAATCAGAAAAAGATTGGTGATAGCGTTGTTCACAAACTGGTTCTCATAGGCACTCATGATCGGGTTGAAGTTTCTCTCTGAAAGAAAGTAGAGATACTTGCCGTCGGGATCGAAGATCGGCCGATAATCTTCGGTGAATCCGGGCGTCACCTGGTGGATGGATGCATCATCGAAGCAGTATATAAAAATGGCATTTATTCTGTTCTTTCCACGCTTATTATAGGCCAGATATCTGCCGTCGGGAGACCAGGCGAAGCGACGCACCTCATTTCGGTCGGTCTGGTCGATTTTGACGAGTTTCTTGCTTTCCACATCGACGTAGTAGAGGTTAAGCTCCTTGTCGGAAAAGGCGAGCCTTTTGCTGTTGGGTGACCACTTGGGAGCATACTTATGGCAATAACCATCGGTGGTGAGCCTGACAGTCTCCTTGCCGTCATAAGAAACGAGGTACAGTTCTTCCTCGCCCGTAACGTCGGAGATATAGGCGATCCACTTCCCGTCAGGCGAGCATCGAGGGCGCCTTTCATTCGAACCCGAGTTGTTGGTAAGGTTGCGAGTATTGCCTTCTTTGGCCGGGACCGTAAATATCTCGCCGCGAGCGGAAAAGACGGCTCGCTTGCCGTCAGGAGAGATATCCATGCCGCGGACCTTATCGGATACCTTGACAAACTCGGTCCGCATCGCATGGTGGTCCGTGGACAGACGTATGGAGACTTTGTCCAGGGATTCGGACGGCAGGTCAAGCACGTAAAGATACCCGCCGTTTTCGAAGGCGATACCACCTGAGCCAAGACTCGGCCAGCGGACGTCATATTCTGTAAACTCCGTCACCTGGCGGGTTTGCCCCGTGTTCACGTTGTAGCAGAAAATGTTTAAGGTGCCGGTACGGTCGGAGTTGAAATATATTTTATCTTCGTACCACATCGGCATGTTGTCGGTGCCGACCCAGTCCGTAATCTTTTGCGCGTCATAGCTGTTTAGATCGAAAATCCATACATCCTGTGCCATCCCGCCTTGGTATCGCTTCCAGGTCCGAAAGTCGCGACAAATGGGACAGTACGCTGCCTTTTTTGCATCCGGCGAAAAGCTGGTAAAACCGGCGGTTTGCATCGGCAGCGGCTCCGGCAAACCACCCACAATGTCAACCAGGTACGCCCGGCCATCCCACCAGTCGTTCGTCTCCTTGCGGGAGCGAAAGAGCACTTTCCGTCCATCGGGGTGCCACCCCATGACGACATTCTCCGGGCCGAAACGGTCGCTGGTACGCTGTATACCGGGATGGTAGGTCAGGCGCGTTGGTTCGCCGCCGTCGATGGACATTACATAAACCGCAAAATCGCCGTCATATTGCCCGGTGAACGCGATCTGCTTGCCGTCAGGGGAAAACTTGGGGAAAAGTTCCAATCCCTCGTGACCGGTCATCGGCAGAGCCTGACCACCCACGCGAGGCACCACATAAATATCACCGGCATACACAAATGTGACCTTATCGGTATGGACATCAGGAAAGCGAAGCAGCCTCGCTTCTTCGGCGCCGAGGGCGCTGCTTACTAAAACGATAGATGTCCAGAAGAACACCAACAACATCTTCATAACTCCTCCGGATTGTTTTAACTCCAGTAAACTATGATGATTAAACATCAAAGCTCCAAATCGCATGAAGTTACAGATATTCGGCGCAACACGCAAGTTGTATGATTTCTTGGTTGCGCATAATACGAAATAAGAACACCGACATAATGAAGACAGTTGTTTCGCATGCAGGAGATGTCCCCGTCAGCTGTGTATTAGACGGAGTCGGTGCACGAGGAGAGGCTGTCTCACAAGTCTCCGTCATCGCGAGCGACCGAAGGGAGCGTGGCGATCTCAGCAGCGGAACTGTTTCGGTAGCAAGAGATTGCCACGTCGTCCGGCAGCTGCCGGACTCCTCGCAAAGACGTCCTTGGGAGTTAACGCGATCGAGAATAACACTTTGGGGACAGCCTCAGGACGTACGCCGACCACGGAATGCGATTAGTTTGAAGGTCGGGTTCCGAGAAATCCGACCTTCGTTGCCGGAAGGTATCACTACGCCCCCAAAAAAAATACCCGCCGGTCTTGAAACCGGCGGGTCTATGTTCAGAAACTGAACCAGTTTACTGATGCATCGGAGGCGGACCGTCGTTGAACAGATACTCGACCAGATAGGTCAAATCTCCAACGTTCGGATTGCCGCCGGAACCGTCTACGTCAGCCACCTCTAAAACTTCTGGGGCAGGACCGCCAGCGAAGAGCCATTCGACGAAGTAGGTCACGTCAGCTACGTTGACCGATCCGTCAAGGTTCAGATCACCGGAGGTATGGCCGATTATGATCACCTGACCGTTCATCACTTGATCGGGTGAACCGGGCATATCATAGTAGACGTCAAAGAATGACTCTCCTACTCCATAGATCAGCTCACCGCCCTCTTCGCACTCGATGTATTCCGTGATACCGAACGTCAGTTTCAAGACGTCGCCCGTGAGTTCACCGTAGCCGTCGATGATCTCAGTCGCCGTGATCGGCACCACGCAGTCATCGACTTTCAACTCGACGTTGGTCATGTCGCCGACATCACCACCAACAGCCTCGCCGCCCAGGTAGATGTAGCCGTTCATCGGATCGATGGCGAACTTGTACAGCACGTATACCGGATCCGGCTCAAACAGGTAGGTGACTGGCAGTTCGCCGCCGACATTGATAGTGTAGTCCTCGACCTCACCCCAAGAGGTGGCACCGCACGGGTCCATCTCCGCAGGCGTACCAGAGTAGCTGAGGCGGATTCTCATGCGGGTCTCACCCTGCTCAGCATCCATCGGAGGTGTGATAGTACCAAGGTACGGACCATAGCCGGTCTCGGGATCCAGAGGAATGCGCTCACCGTCATCATAGAAGTCTAAATCCTGGTTCCAGTCAACCCAGACGGCGCCGTCATCCACGGAGTAACCGCCGTTAATAGTGATCGTAATCGGATACCCGGTACCTGGAACCATATCCGTGGATAGGGCGGTGAAGTCACCGTAGCCCTCACAGACTGAAGTGTTGTCGATAGTGCCGACCTCCACCCGCTCGATGTACTCGTCACAGCCACCGCTGGCATCACAGTACATCGGCACAACCGGTCCGCATTCGAGCGTCATATGGTACATCCATGGCCCGGATGCGCACGGATAATCATAGAAGCTCTGCTCGCCAGCCCAGGCCCAGTAAGTGCCGGGGGGAACAATCATCACGATAGAACCTTCGACATTCGCATCAACCACGAAGCTTCCTAAAATCGCATAGTCAACACAGTCGCCGCTGTTAGCCGCAATGAGCAGTACCTGTAGTGGGAGGCCGCCCTTGCCACTGAGTGTAACGAGGGCACTGTCAGCGAGCTCAAAGGTGTACCAGTCGGTGTCACGGCTGCCGCCTTCGGACCAGGCCTCACCGCAGACTGTCTCGCCACAGCTTATCGCGCCAAAGATCGGCGTAGGGGAGTTGCAGCCACCGTTAATGTCATCGCCACAGGTCTCACCTTCCGGTGTGTTGGGTTCAGGGCACTCATACGGAGGCTGCGGGCAGGGGTTCGGATCACAGTCCTGGCCGCCCATCCAGCTCGTACCGCCGCTCGCATAGCAGGCCTCTTCCTCCCAACCCGGCGAACAGGAGCCATCCTCGTAGCAGCAGGCACCTTCAGTGAGAGGTTGGCAGGTAACAGCAGCCCAATAATCATTATTCATACCGCACGGGTAGCCGTCGTAGAGCTGATGACTGGCAAAGAGCCAGTAAGTGCCGGGACCGCAGACACGCGAGCATGAAATGAGGTCAAGCGGATCACCGACAGCGTAGGGATCAATAGCCGCAGCTAGGGCGCAGTCAGAAGTGTCGACGAAACCGATAACAAATGGGAAACAAGCCATACCGCTCCAGGTGACCAAAGTCGCTTCTTCCAGGACCAGCTCATACCAGTCGGTGTCGCGCGTGTCGCCGTTGGCCCAGACCGTACCGCAAACGGTATCGTCGCAGTTGATCGGCTCGAACATGGGAGTCCCCATGTTGCAGCCGCCGTTTGCGTCTTCGCCGCAAGCCTCGTTCTCATAATGGCCGCCAGGCGGGCACTCGAGCGCACACGGCGGAGGCGGCTCCTCAACCCAAATGTTCAGAATACCGCTGCCGACATTGCTGCTGTAACCGCCAACCTCGACCAGGTAGGAGTTACCCGCAGTAACCGGGATCTCAACGGTCGACTGCAATGCCCTCATGAAGTCACACGGTGAGTCGTCGTTACAACCGAGCTCGGTTCCCAGTGGATCACAGGCGCAGCCGTCGTAAACAGCCATCTTGGTATCATAGCCGGACCCACACAGGGTGATAATGGCGGTACCGGTTTCGGTGGCGGTGTAGCAGTACCAGACGTTCGGAGCAGACTGGCAGCTACCGCCACCGTCAAAGGTTGCCGCGTCAGTCGAGAAGGACAGATCGGTCACTTCACCGACTGGGGTAGCATCGGCGCAGTTGTCGTTCTCAAGGGCTTCACAGGTCGTATCGACAATGCACAGATCGAAATCCGGAATACAGTTCGGTGACGCCCAGGTATCGATCATCAGGTAGTAGACACCGGGATCGAGACTGACGCAGGTCATCGACTTCGGCGAGCTCGAAGAACTGGTCTCATAGTCGATGCAGTTGTCCATGGTCGGCGGGCACGAGGAGAACAGGCCCATACCGGAGTATGTGGTGCCCTTCGGATCCAGGTGGAAGTTCACCGTCACCGCTGACGACACGGTGATCTCGTAGAAGATGTCCTCACCGTTGGTGTAGTAGTACATGCAGATGTCGTCATCCGGGTCCTCATAACTGTTGCCACGGCCGCAGGTAGTCTGATCGAGATCACACCACGGCAGCGACGACGGGATGTCGACCGTGAGCGGATCGAGGCAGTTGTCACCCGGCTGACCCGGCTGCGGGCACGGGTTCGGCGGGCCACAATCCTGGCCGGCAAGCCAGCTCGTGCCGCCGCTCGCATCACAGTCCTCTTGAGACATGCCCGGCACACAGGAGCCGTCCTCGTAGCAGCAGGCGCCCTCGCCCATGCTTACACACGAAATAGACAACAGACCGTCGCCGGAAGCAGAACCGTAGCCACCGACCTCGATGAGGTACTGGTTGCCCTCAACAACGGAGATTTCAATCTCAGACTGCAGGCTCCTATCTCCCTTGTCACACGGAGCGTCGTCATTGTTGGCAAGTTCAGTTCCCAGCGGATCACAGGTGCAACCGTCATAGCCCGCGATTTTCGTGTCATAGCTGGAACCACACAGGCTGATGGTAGCTATGCCGTTACAGGTGGCGGTGTAACAGTACCAGATGTTCGGCCCGGTTGTATAGCCATTGCCATCGGGGGTTGCCGAAGAGGTGGAGAAAGGTTTATTGGTGACATCGCCGACCGCTTCGGCATCCACGCAGTCGTCATTTTCAGGCGCCCCGGGGCACGGTGTGCCGTAGACGTATAAATCATAGTCACCTATGGCGCCGTTGGCCGGATCAAGCATAACGGGATAATAGTAAGTACCGGCCTCAAGACCCAGGAAGTACATGCGTGGATTGCCATTGGCGCAACCCCAGTCAAACGACGTGTAGCTGATCAGAGCGCCGTCCGGGCAATCGCAGTCCGTTACCAGGTTCAGCCAGCCATTGGCCCAGCCAGCCGCGGTAGGGCAGTACTCGATCGTAATATCCATGCACTCATCGATAGTAAACCCATGCCAAACATTCGGGTAATCGCCGAACCACTGGCAATACGCATCGTAGGTAGCGCCCTCGTTGTTGCCGGTCCAGTGAACGGGCAGCGCATCCGGGGTTACGTCATGACAATCATCGTTCTCAGCTATAAAGGTCCCCGCAGGTACCACCTTCTGGAGGGGGGGACCCGCAATACTGTTCGGGCCAAATTCATCGCGCTTTGTCGGACGACCGGCTTCTTCCTTTGGAGGTGCCGGTGGGGCGGTAGCAGAGAGCAGCGCGCGGGGATCTCCATCAAGGCGACCAGCCTTAGCCGCATCGCCTCCGGCCTCAAGAGCAGCTTGCTCTTCAAGACTAAGTGTTCGGACAGCAGAAGTGAGCGCGCCACGGTCGGCTTTTATTTTCTCCGCCTGCAACGCTCGGAGTTCTTTGTCCTTCTCCCGGTCAAACTGTACGGCGCTGATAGTCATTGCAACCAGTGCCAGGACCAGCGTCAGTACAAGCAGGATAGGAATTCGTTTTCTCCATTTGATCATTAGTTTACCTCTCTCGTGGGTGATTAGTTACTCTCACAGTTACCTGACCATTTGGCATGGTCAGCAGTCTTATTGGATCACCTAATACGCATCACCTCCTCCCGCAACTCTTCAACGTTAACAAACAGGTTACTTTGGTAACATCTTAAGGAATACTTAATTTAGTATAATTCTCACACTCCACACGTTTGCCTAAAAACAAATACCCGCGTTCGCGCGTAGTTATTCTTGACTCAAAGACGAGTACCCTGATTATATTAAGTAAATTAACACTTTTCGCATTATTAGTCAAGCAAAAAAACCATAATCTGACAATATTCTTCGCTCTGTTGAGTTGAGATAATGCAAAATTTTAGCGGTGCTTCCCCAATGTGATTCGTTTTAGTATCTAAGGTGAGGTGAAGTATATTGATTGTATCAGTATTGGCTTGCCGTTCGCCACGCGTAAGCTGCAGGGACACAATCAAATACCAACGTTTGCCGCTCCAGAGACCGCGGACTGGCTGTATTACTAAGGTGGGGTAAGTTGTGAGATTTGCCGATAGCGCTGATGGTTGCCCTTGTTGCCGGTAGGGCGGCATTTTACGTAAGTTAAACTCTTGCAAGAGAATATGGGGCGCCTCGTGGCGTCCTTTTGCAGGGATATGAGATATGAAAGGATAACCCGCGCTTTTGCTTTTCATGCTGGACTGAAGGAAGCCAGGTGCTCCGGCCGGAAAAACTCATTGCCAAATCTCGTAAATGTTGTATATTTATTCGATTAGAGAAGCAAATTTTCCCCGCCCGCCTGGCTGGCTGAAGCGAGAGATATGGTTTACCCAATTGGAATTGATGTCCAAATAGGGTGTTTTGTAATAGCTGGCTGGACTTTGTCGAATGCTGAGAGGGCAGGCTTCATCGGGCAGATAACTTCTGCTTAGTTATTTGCGGGAACTGGCAGCTAACAGGTCCTGTTAATTTCAACGGAGATACAATTCTTCAGCCGCTGTTGTGGATGAAGTAACGTGCTACGGATACGAAGAGTAGAAAGCAAACCAACGACTATGAATAATCCGATTAGGAAAGGTAGTGTGATGTCATACGTAAACAAGATTGTTGCAGGCTTGGGCGGTAAGTCTGTTTGCGGGGGTTACAGAAGAATCTTCAATGCAAGATTTGCGACTGTTCTGGCGCTGGTTCTCTCGCTTTGCGTTCTCACCTCATTGGGGGTGCAGGCCGAGAGAGCAACCCCCCAGGAAATGGAACGGGTTTGCCGGAACTGGTTGACCTACATGGTCTCTGAGAAAGGCGCCTGGGCAGGGGAAACCAATCCGCAGATAACGGATATTCAGGACATGATCGTGAATGACACCGTCCTGGCTCGCTGTTTCTCTATTGCTCCCAACGGCTATGTAGTTGTGCCGGTTCTCAAGGAACTCCCACCGGTCAAGGCTAACTCAGAGGAGTGTAATCTCGACGTGAATAAAGAGTATGGATTCCCGCAGCTTCTGCGGGAGGTTCTGCTCGACCGAGTCAGGGCCTTTGTTAAGACCTACGGCAGCCTGGACGCAACTCAGCCCTCCAAAGGGGATGTCCTCTTCGGCAGGGTTCATGGGCGGCAATGGGATCGCTTCTCAGTCGACCCGGATGAGTTTGAAACCAGCCTGAACAAAGGCGTGTTCGCTCCCATGGATATAGTAGGTCCTCTGCTGACTACCTCCTGGCATCAGAGCGCGCCGTATAATAACGACTGCCCGTGGGGAGACGGTGGCCGGTGCCTGGTCGGTTGTGTGGCAACGGCAGCGGCGCAAATCATGGCTTACCACCAGTGGCCTGTGGCAGGGTATGGCAACCATACGTACTATTGGCCCGGTGACAATTCCTGTGGAGGTAGCACCCCCGGCCAGTGGCTGACCGCGGATTTCTCCGATCCCTATGACTGGGCAAACATGGCCGATGATTGTCCCCCCTCTTGTTCTCCAGCCGAGGAGGATGCGCTGGCTGAGCTGAACTATGAAGTGGGTGTTGCCTTCGAAATGGATTACGGTCGCTGCGCGTCGGGTGTTTTCGCTTCACAGATTCCTTCCTGTATGAACGCGTTTGAAGAAAATTTCCGGTATCACGATCAGATGGTCCAGAGCCAGCGTCTCGCATATAATTCCGAAAACTGGTTCAACCTCATAAAAGCGGAGATTAACGAGGATCGCCCGATCTGGTATTTCATGACCAGTCACTCTGTCGTCTGTGACGGATGGATAGAGGACGGAGACGAGAAGCTGTATCACATGAACTATGGCTGGGATGATTGGCACACTACCTGGTATGCCCTAGATGACTATCACTGCCCGGGCGGTGATCCCGACTCCTGTTATCAAGAGCATGAATTTATTGTCAGGAATATAGCCCCCGACAAAGGAATTTGGTTAAGTGCCGACACGACCTTTGGTTGGGCGCCCTTTGACGTACATTTTACGGGGTTGTCAGAGTACTCGGTTGCTAGCTGGACCTGGGATTTTGGAGATGATAATGGTGCTACCGTGTATGTGGATACCGTGACGCATACCTATGATAGCTCCAGCATGTTTGATGTCTCACTTGCCATTGACACCGGTGGAGGTACTCTTACCCTGCAACGATCTGATTATGTTATCGTCTTGGCCGATTCTATGATTGCCGTTGATACCACGGGAAGCAAGGGCGATACGGTCGAGGTGGTTATTCGCGCGAGAAATACCATTCCTCTGAAGAAAATAATAATCCCCATCGAGACTTTCGGCAACCTGAATGTAATCTACCCCTCCGAAGGCTTTTCAACGGCCGGCTGCCGAACAGATTATTTTGAAACACAATCGTACCTCCACTATTTTCCACCTGGTAAAACCTACACGATTAAATTGGAAACTTCATCTATTGATTTGCAGCCCGGAGAAGGTCCTATCATAAAACTCTATTTCATTATTCCAGGGTCGGCTTCCTCGGGACAGACCGACACTGTAGAAGTGGACGGATACAATACATATCTGCCTTTGTTTTCCGGCAGTATCGCTGAATATCAAGCGGTTCCGGTGGCCGGCACGATATCTTTTTCATGCTGCAACGATGATGGGCTTCGCGGCGACGTTGACTACAGCGGTGGTGCTCCCAACGTTGGTGACTTATCCTACTTGGTTTCGTACCTATTCGATCAACCCCCTGGTCCTGCACCTCCATGCTTCGAGGAGGGTGATATTGACGGCTCGGGTTCTATTAACGTGGGCGACTTATCCTACTTAGTTTCGTACCTATTCGATCAACCCCCTGGCCCGGCCCCTATGCCGTGCCCGTAATGGTGGAACCGACCGAAATCATGGATTCCTTCTGGTACTTGGCCACCCCCGCCTTGGCGGAGGTGGGCCTTTCCGTCCAGGCGGACAAGACGCCGGAGCATTGATCAGATAAAACCTCTGGTAGAAGTTTGGGAGGGCGTATCGGCCAGCGATGGTTCTAAGGCGCTTCGACTAAGGAAGAAAAGCGACAACACTTAATAAGCTGCTTATAGAGGACGATACAATGTCAGATGGAAATAACACTACTAAAAACTTGAGTGGTGAGACTGTGCCTCTGATTTCGACGAGGGTCTTTAGCCCAAGATGTGCGATGCTTCTGGCGCTGGTCCTCTTGCTCTGCGTTTTCACTTCTTTGGGAGTGCAGGCCAAGAGAGCAACCCTGCAGGAAATGGAACGGGTCTGTCAGAACTGGCTGACCCAGGTGGTGTTTGAGAAGGGCGCTTGGGCCGGGGAAACCAGTCCACGGATAAGGGATGTACATGAGATCATTGCGAATGACACCGTCCTGGCTCGCTGTTTCTCCATTGCTCCCAGCGGCTACGTGGTGGTACCCCTTCTCAAGGAGCTCCCCCCGGTCAAAGCCTGTTCGGAAGAGGGTAGTCTGGATGTGAATCAGATAGATGGCATGCCGCGGCTTTTACGGGACGTTCTGCTGCATCGCCTCAGGCTCTTTGTCAAAACCTATGGGAGCTTGGACGCAACCCAGCCGTCTCAGGGCGATGTTCTCTTGGATCGAATTCACGGACAACAGTGGGATCGCTTTTCAGTGAGCCGGGATGAGTACGAAGCCGGTCTGAACAGGGGCGTGTTCGCTCCTGCGGATCAGGCCGGTCCTCTGCTGACTACCTCCTGGCATCAAGGTGCACCGTATAATAATTACTGCCCTTGGGGAGACGGTGGCCGGTGCGTGGTCGGTTGTGTGGCAACGGCAGCGGCGCAAATCATGGCGTACCATCAGTGGCCTCCGTTTGGGTCCGGCAACAAGACCTACTATTGGCCCGGTGATAATTCCTGTGGAGGCAGCAGCTCCGGCCAGTGGTTGACCGCGGATTTCTCAGATGAATACGACTGGGCAAACATGCCCAACGACTGTTCTCCCTCTTGTTCTCAAGCAGAGAAGGACGCGCTTGCCGAACTGTGCTATGAGGTAGGCGTTGCTTTCTCCATGGATTACGGAGCATGCGGTTCGGGTGCGTACACGGCCGACGCCGTGAATGTATTCCCGGGCTATTTCAGGTATCACCAATGGATCGATAAGGAAAACCGCTCAGCACATAATTCCACCTCATGGTTCAACCTGATAAAGGCTGAGATCAACGAGGGCCGACCGATGCAGTATCGTATTCATTCACACTCCATCGTCTGCGACGGCTGGAGAGATACGGGTGGTTTGAATCAGTATCATATGAATTATGGCTGGGATGACGGTCACACCAACTGGTATACCATAGATAACCTTCACTGCGACTGGGAGGGTTGTGATCCGATGGTAGAGTTCATGATCAGGCACATAATCCCTGACCGAGGAGTTATGTTTGCGGCCGACACGACCTTTGGTTGGGCGCCGTTTGACGTGCATTTTACGGGATCGTCGGAGTACTCGGTTGACGAGTGGATCTGGGATTTTGGGGATGGTGATTCCGCCTTTATCCAATCTCCACTACATACATACAATACCGCCGGCATGTTTAACGTTACACTTGCTATTGACACCGGTGAAGGTACTCTCTCCCTACAACGATTTAATTATATTATCGCCTTGGCCGATTCTATGGTTGCCGTGGATGCCGTGGGAGGTAAAGGCGATACTGTCGAGATGATAATCTATGCAAGAAATACCATTCCCCTGAGAAAAATAATAATCCCCTTCGAGACTTATGGTACCCTGAATGTGACCCACGCCTTCAATGCTTTTTCAACCGATGGCTGCCGGACTAATAACTTTGAAACACAATTGTACCTCCACTTTGATCCAGGCAATAAACGCTATACGATCAAATTAGAAACTTCATCTGCTGATTTGGAGCCCGGGGAAGGTTCTATCTTAAAGCTCTATTTCATTATTCCAGGGTCGGCTTCCTCGGGACAGACCGACACCGTGGAAGTGGATGGATATTCGGTGGTTTCCAATCAATATCTGCCTTTGTTTTTTGGCCGTATTGCCGAGTATCAAGCGGTGCCGGCGGTCGGTACGATATCTTTATCAGGTTGCTGCAACGATGATGGGATTCGCGGCGACGCTGACTACAGCGGTGGATCCCCCAACGTTGGTGACTTATCCTACTTGGTTTCGTACCTATTCAATCAACCCCCTGGTCCTGCACCTCCATGCTTCGAGGAGGGTGATGTGGACGGCTTGGGTTCGATTAACGTAGGTGACATATCCTACTTGGTTGAATACATATTCGGTGACCCTACCGGCCCGGCACCTCTGCCATGTCCGTAATGATGGTAATGACCGGAATTTAGATTCCTTCCTATATTTGGCTGCCCTTGTTTATGCAAGGGTAGCCCTTTCCATCCATGCGGACAAGGTGCTGAATCATCGATCAGATAACGCTTTTGGTAGGGGCCTAAGCAGGAGTATCGCCCCGAAGTCGCTTTGCAGCTTCTCGACTACGGCGTTGCAACCTCTGCCTGCACGCGCTCGGCCAACGGGAAGTCAATCTGAATTTTTGTGCCCACGTCAGGGGTGGAGTCAAGGCTTATCTTTCCGTCATGGCCGTCAACAATCCGCTTGCAGACAACCAGGCCGAATCCGTGGCCGGATTCTTTGGTCGTGAATTTCTCGTTAAATAGTTTCGTCAAAAGCTCAGGTTCGATACCGGCCCCGGTGTCACTTATATGAAAACTAAAGGTCTCGCCGTCCGGGTTGAGTTCACACCACACTGTGATATCCCGCTTCTGACGGCCCGCGGTGGCGTCGGCAGCGTTATTAAAAAGGTTGTACAAAAGCTGCTGGATATGTACCCCGTCGGCTTTGAATGGGATGGTGTGTTCAACGGGCAGGAGCCTGATATTCACACCCTGGAACCGTCGCTGGGGTTTCAGGTAATCGATGACCTCCCCGAGCAATTTATCGAAGTACAGGATGTCCTTCTTGGAAGAGATAGGGGTAAGTTCCATCAGGTCGCTGGTGAATGTCTTTATCTTTTCAATGTTGTCGGTCATGGCTTGTACGTACTTTCCCAACTCATTGTAATTGCCTTTTTGCAGTTGGAAATCCAAGAGCGACAGATTGCCGGTTACCACCCCCAGGAAGTTATTGAGCTCGTGCCCGATTTCAGCCGACATTTCGCCCCGGGTGGTCATTTTTTCCAGTTGGATGGTCTCGTCCTGAAGCTCCTTGAGTCGAGTGTAGGCCATCTGTGTTTCTTCCAGCAACTCAAGGTTTTCAAGCGACAGGGCCAATTGGCTGGCGCTGATGCTTAGAAGCTTAAGGTCCGCCCCCTTGACGATCGAAGTATCGTCAGGAAATCCAACCATCAGCACCCCAAGCAGCGAATCGGCTCGCTTTACCGGTACCGCGACCATCTGCGCCTCTGCGGTCATCCAGCGAGGAAAAAGACACCGGCGAAGATCTGGCTCGGGGTAGGCTTTACATAAAGGGTGTTCATCAGCTCCGGAGACGAACACCGGCTCTTGAAACTGCCCAACTGGCACTTTGTCAAGACAGTCGCTCAACGGCTGCAAAGGTAAAGATTCTTCCTCAATTCTATCTTCGACAATTGTAATCATACTGAAAGCGGTTTTGGCTCTATCCCAAAAGACAATGGCGCCGTGGTCAGACTGGCACTGCATCATGGCAAAGCGCAAGGAGACAGTACTCAGAGTAGAGCGATCCCCGACGGTGATGAGCATCTGGTTTAGGTCGGAAAGATGGTCTAGTTGGTGGTCCGGACTTTTATCGGTCGCTTCTTTCTTGATTTTTCTAACGGCGCTTTTAACGGCCCGACGAATTTCATCAAGTTCAAACGGCTTCAGGATGTAGTCGAGCGCTCCCTGCTTGATGGCATTTTTGGCTGAGTTCAGGTTGGCGTAACCGGTCATGAAAATGGCGCCTAAATCGGGTTGCACCACTCGTGCTCTTTTGACCAGATCAATGCCGTTGATATCCGGCATCCGGATATCCGTCACGATCAGGTTGATCTCTTTGGATTCAATGACCTTGAGAGCTTCCGCCCCCCTGGCGGCGGTTTCTACGTCATAATCTTCATCTTCAAGAGCATCACGGACCAGGGAAAGGACGATGCTTTCATCATCGACAATGAGTATTCGAATCTTGCTGTCTTGAATCTCATTCATGCTGTTGAGCTTGGTGTCAGGATAGCTTTCAGCACCTCTTTTACCTGTTCGAGGTCAAACGGCTTGGTCAAACACTGATGAGCCCCCTCCTTTTGAGCCATTTCGGCCAGCGGGCCGGGTAAGGAGTCCGTCATGACGAAAAAAAGCCCTGGTTTCTCAGCTGAAACTTCGCGGAAGACCTGATACCCATTCTTCTTGGGCATATGGATATCACAAAAAACCACCACATAATCGCCGGTAAGCGCTTTTTTGATGCCCTCCCGACCGTCTCTGGCCAGGTCGACAGCATACCCCAGATCGGTCAGGTATTCGTGCAAGAGGTTTCGAATTACCGCTGAATCATCTATGACCAGTATCTTCATCATCTGAGTAACCTCATCCGTTTACGGCATTGGTAACTGTCTGCATCAGTTTCTTAATAGTGAACGGCTTCGACAGAAACGCACACGCCCCGTTGTTGATGGACTGACTGACCATATACAGGCTCGAAAACCCTGAGATCACTATTACTCTGGAGGTGGGGTCCTGCTGCTGGGCAAACTTGACCACTTCTTCTCCCGGCACCCGAGGCATCTTTAGGTCCGTTATGATCAGATCAAACCTTCGCTTCTTGATCTGTTCAATAGCTTCATCCCCGTCGCTGGCCAAACTGACGTCATACTTCTCGCCCAGTACTTCCAATAGGAAATTGCGTATTATCTCTTCGTCATCAACGATGAGAACGGATTTTTTATTTGGATCATTCATCGTTACACATTCGAGTTTCTCGATAACTCACCCAGAAGTTTCTTGTTTCGATTATCGGATTTCTCCGACGGTCTCTGAACCGGTAAAACGACCGTGAAGGTGGTTCCCTCACCAACCGTGGAATCGACCTTGATTTCGCCACCGTGGCTCTTGATGATACCGTAGCTGACCGATAACCCCAAACCGGTCCCCTTCCCGACCTCCTTGGTAGTGAAGAAGGGTTCAAACACTTTCTTTATGTTTCCCGGCGCTATACCTGAGCCTTGGTCGATAAACCACAGCTCCACGGCACCGTCAAACTCTCCCATCGGCGGACTGTAGCGGGAAATGATCTTGATCTCCGACTCGGCCGCCGAGGCGTGCATGGCGTTTATGATTAGATTAGTGAAAACCTGCTGCAATTGTCCGGAGTTGCCCCGAATTGGGGGTAGGTTGGGATCCAGCGCCACCCTTAGCTCTATCTGGTTCATGTGCAACTGATGTTCCACGAACGCTATGGTATCCTCGATGACTTTGTTCACGTCGATTTCCTCAAACTCAGCGATATGGGAAGCGCGGGAGAAACGAAGTAGGTTTTGGACGATGCTCTTGCATCGACGCACCTGCGTTTCAATGTTGGTGAGGTAATGAATGTATTTATCAATATCCTTAGAGCTTGTTTTATCGGGAAGGCTCTTTTTCATTTTTTCCAGCGCGAACTGAGCATAGCCAAGGATTCCACCCAAAGGGTTGTTCAGCTCGTGAGCTACCCCGGCCGCCAGTTGTCCAATGGCGCCCATCTTTTCGGACTGGATGAGCTGTGCCTGAGCCTGTTCCAACTCCCGAGTTCGGGCGACGATTCTCTCTCCCAGAGTACGGTTATGCTCTTCAATCTCATCCCGTGATTGCTTCAAGGACTCGATCATCTTGTTGAAAGTGTTGGCCAGATGACCGATTTCATCATGTTGCTTGATGTCTACCCGCTGATTCAAATCACCGCGGCTTACCTGGTCGGTAACCTCGACCAGCATTTCGATCGGCTTGGTCACCAGTCGAACGAAGAAGGTCAAAATGAGTATTGCCAGAATAAGGACAACGAGCATAAGTAGAATGGCAGTGTCCCGCGCTTCGGCGATTGACTCGTTGACCTTGGCCAGCGACATGATGAGTTTGATCGACCCGATTTCCTCGGTCACCTTTTCGTGCGCGGCCGACCCTTCCAGGCCGCCCGTGAGACCAAGGTTTTCTCTGGCGAGTTTTTCTTTTCGGGACAAAATCGGGTAGTTCATTTCGATGTACTCTTCTCCAGAACTGCTCTTAATGAAGTAATCGCGACTCAGACCATCGGTCGGTTCATTATGCTCGAGGACTCGTTTTACTTTTGTGTGTTCATCACGCCACTCACCAAATCGAGAGAGAATCGTGCCCTCGTTATTGCTAATGGCGCCGTACGTGACCGCCTCAAACCGGGAGAGGATAGCCAGCAGTTCGTCCAATTCATATCTGGACTCAAACAGGACGCCGCTTTCGGCGTTCTTGGCGATAATTCGTATCATGGTCTCTCCGCTGGCGCGCAGCTCCTGCCGGATGCTGTCAGCCTGGCGCTTGGTCAGGTAGCCGCTGATAACCAGGATACTGAGGATGAGCATGGCCGACACCGGCAAGACAAACTTGGTCCGAAGGTTGCAGTTCTTGATTGTCCGAAGGAGGTTCATCGGTACACCTCCTTGGCCACCGCGGATAGCTCTTCCGGGATCACAATCCCGATATGCTTGGCGGTTTTCTCGTTGAAATGAAACCAGATGACATCGGCGGAGGTTACGCTGATGTTCTGTGGTTTTTCTCTCTTGATGATGCGGTTGGCGATTTCTCCCGCCTGGCGGCCGACCGCTTTGTAGTCAAAATCCAGGGCAAACAACGCCCCCGAGGCGACGACGTGGCGCGAAAAGCCCATGAACGGTATCCCTTTACGAGCCGTATTAAGAAGAATGTATCTCGTTGAACGGGGATCAAACAGGTTTGGATCGGCCAGCGACCAGATGCCCTCAACGACCGCCGCCAGCGAGTCTAAGGCTTGTGGAAGTTCCCTGGTGTCACTGACCTTGACGGGTACCAGCTTCAGATTCAGGCCTTCTGCCACCGCCGCGGCCGGCGGAATCAGGCTGGCGGTACTGTCAGTATAGAGCACCCCGACTCTTTTCAGGTCAGGTACAATCTTCTTGAAGTACCTAAACTGCACGTCGATAGGGACATCTATTGAGGCGCCGGTGATATTTCCGCCGGGCCGGGCCGTCGATTTGACAAAACCGGATAACACCGGATACATCACGGCCGCGAACACCGTCGGAATGTCCGGGAAATTCTCCTGCGCAAACCGGGTCGCCGAGCTTCCGATGGTCAGCAACAGCGTCGGCCTGATGGTGCGGACAGTATCGACTATCTGTAATGTTTCATCTGAAGACCAGTTGATGTGAAAGTTGTGGAAGGTCGCTTGAGAATGCTCGCGCCTGATCACCTTCTGGGCACCATGCAGCGTGCGCATGGTGGAGGTGAGACTGTCGCTCATTAAAACGGCAATATGGACTCTGCCGGATGCCGGAGAAGCGACGCCCGGCAGGCACAAGAGCGCCACGGCAACAATCCTGAGAATCTGTCTATGACCGTATCTCATCAAACAAGACGTACCAATTCATTAGGGGCTTCCGAACAGGATGGAGACGTTTTTTCCCCACCAGAAACCCACACAGAGTAGATATTATCCCTTCTATCGGTCACAACGGACGAGACTTTATGGAAGAACGCCGGATCAGTTTGTCCTGGTCCCTTTTTGAAGTGTTCAGAATTTCACCGGGGTGTCGATAATGAATAAATGAATAAAGAGCCAACGAGAAGTTAAACTGAAACGATTCATTCCGACAATGAAGGAATCGACAATAACCACAAGTTGGGAGGAGGAATTGCCTTGCGTAAGCGACTGAAAATGTCAGCGGTCCTTTACTCTGTCGTGCTGTTGCTGATCATTTCTTCTCAGGTTCTAGCAGCCGTCAGCGGCAAGATTTCCGGCTCCGTGATTGACTCCAAGACCGGTGAGCCGATTGTCGGGGCCACAGTCAGAGTGGAGGGGACCAATATGGTTACGAAGACCGATGATGATGGAGAGTATTTCATCATCAGTCTTCCCAGCGGCAAGTGGAACCTCGCCGCCACTCACGTCGGCTTCGAGCCGATTACTAAAGAGGGGGTACGGGTACTGGTGGACTTGACCACACCGGTCGACTTTGCCATGGAACCTGCGACCGTCGAACTCGGGCGACACATCGTCGTCCGCGCCACTGAGCCGATCATCAGGAGAGATTTAACGGCTTCAAAGATCATCTTCACCTCTGATCGGCTGAGTACGCTGCCCAACATTATCACGGTGCAATCAGTGTTGACCAACTATCCGGGGGTGGTGATTGACCGCGACAACAGCATGCACGTTCGTGGAGGGCGCTCGGGGCAGGTCTCGTACTACTTTGATGGTTTCTCGGTACAGGATCCGTTTGTGGCCAATTCCGGGATTCATATCATACCCTCCGCTCTTGAGGAGCTGTCGCTCACCTCTGGCGGATACACCGCGGAGTACGGGGAGGCTCTCTCAGGAGTAGTGAGCGCCGTGACTCGAGAGGGTGGTTCGCAGTACCACGGCGGGCTGAAGATGTACGAGGGAGGCACCCACGCCTATGACGTCACCACCGGCGAGTGGTGCAACTTGAAACGGGTCGGGAACCGCGCCGTGGCTTTCAATCTCTCCGGTCCGATACCCGGAGCCGACCCCAAACGGTATACCTTTTTCACAGCCGGGGAATACCTGACCGACGCTACCCATCTGCCTCATAACGGAACCGTTTCCTACACCGGCACGGCCAAGGTGACTGTCCAGCCCACCCCAAAAATGAAACTAAAGTCCAACGTTACCCTCTACCAGGCTGACGGAGACGTATACACCCACCGTGACGTCAATGGACGCTCATACGATTTCAATCTCGACGGTCTCCGCGGATTCAAAAAGGAATCGTATCTGGTAGGCGTGACCGGCAATTATGCCTTTAGCGAAAAAGTGCTATTGACGACGTCCTTTAATACGTTCTCAACCTATACCAAGTCAGCGCCCAACCATCTGATGGATCTATACTGGGATCAGTGGCCCGGCTATTTGGAAGATCCCGACGGCAACTATAACGGCACTATTGATGACGACAACTATGGCAACAATCGGGACTTCTCGGATCCTCAGCAGGTTGTCGGTTTCACTACCGGTGCCGACTTCGACCCGACCTACAGAAGGCGGGAAGCGAAATACAATTCGTTCATGGCCAGTCTGTTGACTCAGGTAAACAAGTGGAACCAGATTAAGGGCGGCGTGGAGTATCGCAAGTACGATATCAACTGGGACTTCAAACAATTCTACAACGACAATCCGTACGGGGAGAGGTATACCAGCCGGCCGATGTACGCTTCCGCTTACATCCAGGACAAGATGGAATACAACCACTTCGTCATGAATCTCGGCCTTCGGTATGACTATCGCGACGCCGACATTTCGTACAATGTCACCCCCGGGAACACTGTTGCCACCTATAAGAAAGCCGACACGAAGTCGCGTATATCGCCGCGACTGGGGGTTTCCTTCCCGATTTCCGAGAAATCGGTTATGCATTTCAACTACGGCCTCTATTACCAGGTCCCGCGATACACCTACCTGTACTCCAACCTGCAGGGGGACATATCCACCGGCTATCCCCTGCTGGGCAACCCGGACCTGGAGCCGGAGCAGACCACCGCTTACGAGTTGGGTTTGGATCACCTCATCGGAGAGGAGCTGCGTCTGGACGTAACCGCATACTATAAGGATATCGAAGACCTGGTGACCACCCGGTCCTCGTTTAAGGTAGCTGGAATGGCCGTAACGCACTTTACCAACGCCGACTATGGTTCCGTTAAAGGCATCGACGTATCGTTGGAGAAGCTGCCCATCTCCGGGCATTTCGGTGGGTCGATCTCATACGGCTACATGGTCGCTACCGGCAATGGCTCCAGCGCTCTGGAACCGTATTATACGTTTCTAACCTCGACTGAGGACACCCTGGCTCCGGTTACGGAGTATGCTTTGGATTTCGACCAGCGTCATACCGTCACGACGGTGTTGAGCTACCGCGTGCCGGGCGACTGGCAGGGCCGGTTGTTTGGCGTAAAGCTCCCCAGCGCGTGGGGACTGACCATGGTTGGACATTACGGCTCGGGACTGCCGTACACGCCGACCGACGCCTTCGGCAATCGCCTGGGTGAGCGCAACGAGGGACGGCTACCGGCCAACTATACGGTCGACATGCGTTTCAACAAAGATTTCCCGTTTGGAGCCGGCGGCTATCCCTTGAGCCTCTTTGTTGAGGTCGATAACCTGTTTAACAGGCGTAATGTAATAGACGTTTACTCGCGGACCGGCCAGCCGGACAACGATGGTTTTCAAACCGGAGCCGGGGTCGCACTCGAGGATCAACAAGCTCAGTTGGATTGGTATGACCAACTCTATGACCATGACCCACAACATTATTCACCCCCCCGGACTATCCGGGCCGGGTTTGAACTTAACTTCTAAGCCGGAGGCCAACGCATGAAAACGTACAAAAAGATATTCTGGTGCTGCCTGTCAGTGGCCTTCCTGCTGCACCTTCATGTAATGGTGGCAAGCGCCAGGCCGCCGGTTGGCAGCGATCTGCCGCCGTTTGACAGTTTGCATGGCGGCCCTCAACTCATGCCTCAGCCGGAGACGGTCGATCAGGTGACCCACAATAAAGGGAACATCATTACCACCATTGACAACTGGGGATATATCGGTGGCTATTCCTACTACGGTTTGCCGTCCGGCGAGTGGCCGCGTAATTCCGGGCATGACTACCTGGCCGAGATCAGATACTGGATGGGGGCAGTAACGGCCGGGGACGATACTCTCGTGGCCAATACTTACGACGACTTTCAAGCTATCCCGGCATTGTCGTCGGCTGGAGACCCATATAACATACTGCTGTCAACCGACACTACTCGTTATTATCTCGAGTACGACCCCTCTGACACAATCGGGCTCGGCATTGGCCACCCGGCTCATGGATGGAGAGTCTGGAGCGACAGTCTGTCGGACTGGGTGTACAACCAGGTCTATGATCCTCTGGATTCGGCTTTCTTCTCCGGCGGCCCCACTTCGCTTCAGGAATCATTTTACCGGTTCAACGATGTCGCCGACCATGACACTCTGCTGCAGTTGGAGATGACCCATAGAGTCTTACAGTGGAACTACTGCTACAATGAGGACTTTCTATTTGTCATTCTGGAGATAGCAAATACGTCTACTCAGGATTACAATGACTTTGCTTTCGGTATCTATATTGACATCGATGTCGGGGGACCGGATGGGACTGGAGAAAACGGACGGTTGGAGGATCTGGTGGCGTTCGATTCCATCGAAAACCTGGCCTGGATTTATGACAATATCGGCACCGATCCCGGCTGGGGACCAACCGTCAGAACCGGCATCATGGGCACCAAGCTGCTGGAAACACCGGACGACATCGGCATGACGGCTTTCCGAACCGATTACTGGGCCTATCTGCCTGAGGATGACCCGGGAAGGTTTGCCATGATCAATAGTCAGCAGTTCGATGATCCGTTGGAACCGGAAGATCAGTTCTATCTGCAGTGCGTGCGTGGTATTAACTTAACTGCAGGGAAAACTGTCCGGGTAGTTTACGCTCTGGTCGCGGGCGCTGACGAGGCAGACTTCCGTACCAATGCTTCCTTGGCTCAAGAATTGTATGACAACTACTTCGTCGGGCCGCAACCCCCGCCGACACCGAGATTGAGAGCCAAAGCAGGGAATGAAAAGGTATACCTGTACTGGGATGACACCTCCGAGGTTGGCCTCGATCCGCTGAGCAGCACCAATGATTTTATCGGATACAAATTGTACCGCAGCGACAATCAGGGAAAAACATGGGGAGTGCCCAATTTCCAGACGAACAACAACTGTCTTGATGTCGATTACTCAACTCTGGCGTTGTATACCGTCAACACTCCCGGTGACCCTATTCCGCGCTCGTTCATCGATGCCGGTCTGTACAATGGGGTAGAGTACTGGTATTGTCTGGTCGCCTTCGATGCCGGCGATACGGTAGCGGGAGTCGACGCGCTGCAGTCAGGATTCGGCATTGCCGGGGAAGTCTCGAACGTTATCGCCGTCACGCCTGCCAACGACCCGGCCGGTTTCTATGATGCAGCCGGCACCGTCACCCACGAATACGTGGGCAGCGAGTTGCCTTCCGAGGGGGAGGTGATTCCCGTGGTGTTCAATGAGGATGCTCTGCAGGGGGCGCAATACCGGGTGGTGTTCGAGGACAGACCCGAGCAGACGTACTGGCACCTCATCAACGAGACCACCGGCGACACCGTGCTGGTCGACCAGACGAAGATCACCGGAGACCCCGAATTATACGAGGTTGCCCAGGGACTGCGAGTAGTGGTCAGAGACGGCGACCATGTCCCCCGGGGTTACGGGCAGACAGCATTTGCCGGCAGCGACACCACGCTGGTAATAGGAGCCTTCTACGGACCGGCTATACCATATTTCACCTGGAATGATAATGACGTCTTCGGCGGAGCTCATTTCCGTTCCACGTACGAACTACGCTACACCGGAGATTCCACCCGGGCCTCGTGGGTGCTTGACGGCTTTTATGGGACGGACTTTGCATACTGGGTGCCTTTCGAGGCTTGGAATACAAGCACCAATCAGCGTATCTCGCTGGCGGTGTATGACTTCGAAGATGATGGCGATTGGGATCCGTATGATCTGCTGACCATTGTCAACTATCCCTATGACTCCACTGCCACCGTAACGCCGGATGCTTTTCCTTACTGTTACGGTTGGATGTTCGGCTTTGACGACTCAGTGTACAACCCGGTGGTGGGCGATGTCTTCACCATGCAGGGAGCGCCGTTGAACGGCCCGGATGACAATTTCGCTTTCAAGGTCGATGGGATCAACGCCGCCACCGCCGCCGTCAACCTGAAAGACATCCGCGTCGTTCCCAACCCCTACTTTGCCCATTATTCGGCTATGGTTGAAACCGGCGAAGGGGAATCGGTGGTGGAGTTTCAGAAGATTCCCGACCGATGCACCATCAGGATATATACGCTGGCAGGCGATCTGGTTTCGACGATTAGTCATAACGACGGAACCGGTGCAGCCAGATGGGATCTGTTATCAGAGCGCGGTCTGCTGGTGGCGTCCGGGATATACATTTATCACGTTGAGTCGCCCTATGGTGAACACCTCGGCCGCTTTGCCATTATCAAGTAGAGGAGGTGAATGGTGAAAACGTTTGTACTCATATTGGTTTTGTTGTTGTTGGCCTCCGGCGTCTCCGCCGAATTTTCCAAAGTCGGTGCCAGCGGCGCCCAGTTCTTGAAGATAGGCGTCGGGTCGAGATACCAAGCTATGGGGGAGGCTTCCGTAGCGGTGGCCAATGACATCTATGCCGCTTACTGGAACCCGGCCGGTCTGGTCGAAATTGAAAACGCCGCCGTTGGTTTCACCAATGTCAACTGGATACTGGACATAGATCTAAACTACGTCGCCTTAGCCAAATACTTTGAAGACGTGGGAGTTTTCGGCCTCTCCGCAACCGTTCTCTCGATGGACGATCAGGAGATTACCACCTTTGAACAGCAGGACGGAACCGGTAATTTCTATTCCGCCGCCTCTTACGCCGTAGGTCTCTCGTTTGCCCGGCAGCTTACCAGCAGATTTGCCTTTGGCACCACCTTTAAGTACGTCGGGGAGAAAATTCACAAAGAACACTCACAAGGATTCGCGTTTGATTTCGGGACTATGCTGTATACCGGTTTTCGCTCTCTCCGTTTGGGCATGAGCATAACCAACATGGGGCCGGAGCTGAAATTCTCAGGCCCGGACCTCTCTGTCGGCTATGACCCTCGGGAGGGTGAAGGTTCCAATTACGATGTTGGCGCCGAACTCAAGACGACCCCGTACGACCTTCCGATGACCTTCCGGGTAGGGTTGGCCTACGATGTTGACATGGGCCCAAAGTCGGTCCTGACTCTGGCCGGGGAACTCAAACATCCCAGCGACAATGTCCGGCAGGGAGCCCTCGGAGCTGAGTGGGGCTTCTCGGAGCAGTTCTTCCTGCGGGGAGGTTACAAGTTCAATTACGACGAAGAGGGGCTGACCCTGGGCTGCGGTCTGTCGACCCGGGTTTCAAACAGCGCCAACCTCGTCATCGACTATGCCTGGCAGGACTTTGGTCGGCTTGAGTCGACTCAACGGTTTTCCGTCGGATTCGTGTTTTGAGGATATACGCGTCCCCTTCGTTTCCAGCGCCCCGATACCGATACCGGGGCGCTCTTTTTTTGCATATCAGTTATGGACAATGAGTGTACAACAGGTATATTAGATGCCAATTTTGCACAATAACAGGAGACTGACGATGACAAACATTCTGTGGCGGCCGACTCGAAAAGCTTGCGTTGTTCTTTGCCTAATTCTTGCCAGTAGCGCCGTAGTTGCGGCGAATGAGGCGGTCGAGGCATTAGCCCAGTATTTTGACCTACTGGCGACGGGTAACCTGGAGTCGGCTTCAGGCCTGTGGACACAGGCAGCCATTGAGAGATCGTCCCGATTTGGCATTGAATACTCGGATATTCCTCTGAAAATGGACTGCGCTTCGCCGATCGTGCGTAATCTGGAGCTGATGCGTAACCACTTGCAGCCGCCGGTCAAACAGGTCAGGGAACTGCCCGGGGGCGACTTTTTCAGACTTCAATACTCGGCCATAGCCGAAGGGAAGCTGGTGGAGCATTTTTACTACGCCCACTTTGACGGCAGCTATTACTGGCTGACTTACCCCCAGGATTACTACTGCCGGGACTGGAAGGTAAAAGAGAGCGAGTACTTTCGTATCCATGCCCACCCGGACGTTCAGAAATATCTAAACCCGGCCGCTCTCGATGAGGCGGATCAGTTCGTCGAGCGTCTGGCCGATTCCCTTGATCTCTCACAGTCTGATTTGAAAACCATCCGCGAAAAGAAGATCGAATACTACTACTGTGGTTCAGACGAAACGGTGCGAGAAATTACGGGAGTTCGGACTAAGGGAACGTTCGATCTGCCGTCCAACGATATTATTTCTTCTCTCTTCCCTCATTACCATGAAGTAGCCCACCTGCTGGTGAACGTTAAACTTGGACACCTGCCGCTGGCTACCCATCCCCTGCTGCGCGAGGGGCTGGCGGTCTATTACGGCGGACGGCGAGGCAACGCATTGTCGGCACTGGTCGGCCTGGGCGCCTTTTTGCACCGCGAGAAAATTGTCGAGATTGATTCCCTGCTGACCATGAGCAGCTTTGACAGCAACGCCAGTTCAGATATCGCCTATCCGGTAGCCGGGTTGTTCACCGCCTACCTCCTTGACAGGATCGGGCACAAAAAGTACCTGGAGCACTATCGGGCCCTCTCGGGAAGCCTTGACGAGGTGCGCGCGCTGCCCGATTCAGCCGTGCGAAGCAAGCTTCTGGCGGCCGTCGGCATGTCGTCCTGGGCCGCACTGCTGAGTGACTTCAACACGTTTATGCAGCAGCAGACAACGGAACGGGGACCTCTCCTGCCCGGTCGGATAAAGAATGCTGAGCCCCTTATGAAGACTGATGGTTTTGCTGTCTCAAGCAATAAGGAGTGGCTGATTTTTGAGTTTACCGCCAACGCCTCCGAGCCTCCTAACGGTAACCTGTTGTTTGGCCATGACGCCCGTTTGACCGAGGCCAGTTCTGTCATGTTTGAGGAGCAGTATGCAGACAAACGGCCGTTTGAGGGATACCGCTTTGGGGTTCGTTTTGATGCCAATGAGGCCGGTCTGTATGACTATGCCGCCAACCACGTCCTTGCCAAGTACATCCTGGGAATTACCCCCTCGGATGAGTACTTCGATCCCGACCAGAACAAAATTACTATAAGACTAAAGAAAAGTCTGGTAGGAGACATGCTCCCCTCCGAGAATGACTGCAAACTGGTCCCGCTCTAAGGATAGTATGGATAGTAACCGTAGGGCAGAACCCCTTGTGGTTCTGCCAATTTATAGCTTGAGTAGGCAGAACCGCTTCGGGTTCTGCCCTACTTGAACTCATTCGTGCAACTGTCTCGGCTGCACGAGATTGCCACGTCGCCTGCCGCGGGCGGACTCCTCGCAATGACGCAGTCATTTTTTTATGAATAATCCGGGAGGAAAGTGTTACTCCTCCTCTTCCATTTCCCATATCAGTTCGTTCAGCCGTTCCTGGATGGCCGGGGTGTCGGGTTCATTCGGTGCCAGTGCAATGAACTTCTTGAATAGAGAAATGGCCGCTTGCCGCTCATTGCGCCTCTCAGCGATAAGCCCTTTGATCAAGTATGGATAGGGCAGAGTAGAATCTGCCGCCAGCAGGACATCGGCCAGGGAATCGGCTGTCTGGGGTGCGCCGCTGCGATAGTGGACAATCATCAAATCGGTTCTCGGTTCGAGATCATCAGGAAAGATTTTCAACACCTTCTTGATACTTTTCAGAGCCTGGGGGTAGCTCTGTATATCTCGATAGTATCGGTAGAGGTTCATCAGGTACTCTTTTCGGTACGGCTCAAGCATCAGACAGGTGTCGATTTGCGGCTTGGCCAGGGCGTAGCGGCCAAGCTTCATCTGTATCGAAACAAACACCGCCCGCGCCTCCGACCAGTAAGGGTTTTTGGCTATGATTTTGTACAGCGTTCTGAAAGCTTCAGCCTCCTCTCCCTGTGTGGCCAGAGCCTTGACCCCTTCCAGATTCAAATAATCGGGCGACTTGCTGGGAAGTTTCCGCTCCCAGGCATTGGCCTCATCCAGCTCCTTCCGATAAAAGTAGGCATCCCGAAAAGCAAGGCAGCCCGCCATATAGAATGAGTCGTGTTTTTCCAGGTAGTCGGTCACGTAGGAATCAGCCTTTGCAATGCGAACGTAGCTGGGAAGATAGCTTAGCGGTAGTATCAGACAAACCGCCGCCAGCACAGCGAGCAGCCGATTGTGGCCCTGATTCTTTTGGCGTGTCACCAGCACAGCAAGAGCCAAGGACAAGGGAAACAGGTAGGCGGTCAGACGGGGATAGTCAAGAACGATGTTGTGCACCGGATCGAGAATCAAAACAACGGTCACCCCACCCAAACCCATCAGCAGCCACAGCGGCAGCCACAGCGGCAGCAACAAGTTGCTCTTATTTGTTGGTACCCTGTACCGTGTGAAGATCAGGTACGCCACAACAATTATTTGTGGGAAGGCCAGGAAGAATATCTGCAGCATATCTCCAATGTGGCGGGCTGAAAAAATGCCGTAGTCGGAGTGCGGGAGTTTCCCGGCAAGAAAGAGAACGAACTTCGCGAATTCCAGGTTCTGTCCGGCCCAGTAATACGCCAGAATCAACAGCCCGACATAAGTACCCAAACCAACCGCCAGGGCGATCGCATGACCCTTGCCCTTTCTTTTGCGGCCTCGCACCGTCGCGTATACTGCCGCCGGCAATAGATATATCGATGTATAGTGCATGAACAGACCAACGAGAACTATGCCCCACAAAGACATAAAACGCTTGGTGGTAAAGCGGTTGTTCAATCTGATCGCCATCAGAGCAAACCACATTGAGACAGCAACCACCACCGGTTCAACACCCACAAAGCCGAAGTGGAGAATCGTGTGCGGCCCAAAAAACAGAATAAGAAAAAGGTAAAAGCGACTTGCCGCATCTGCTGTCAATTCCTTTGCCAGTTTTAATGCTGCGACAAGCGAGAGAAGGGTGCAGGCAAAAGAAAAGACCTTCCATGCATAGACACCGGCTGCATTGTAGTGGATATCGAAGAGGCTAAAGAACGTATTCAACCATGACACCGTCAAGATGGCTCCATACTCGAACCAGCGGTAGATCACGGTATCTGTCTGGGCAACCTGAGCTATTCTGAGATTCCCTCCACCGTAGAGAAAAGAATCAAACTGAAACAGCAGCAGAAGCCCAAACAGGACCGCCGAGGCAACGATCACCCTGAGCCGGGAGTTGAAAAAGAGGGCGATCCGATCACCTAACGAGGTAAACAGCAGGGCTGTTAAGACCAACAAGGAGAACCATAGGAAGATATACCAACCTGACAGTGACTCCCAGTGATTGAATGACCAGTTGTTGTCAAATAGAGCGCTGCCCCCCAGACGCCCGGCAATGAAAATGACCATAACCAGGAGTAAGATATAGAGCGCTGGGCTATTGCGGTCGTTTCTCAACATCGTGGGAAACTAAAAATCCTGGCGCCCCTCAAGCGCCCTTGCCAGAGTGACCGAGTCAGCGTATTCCAGATCGGACCCCACCGGAAGGCCGCGCGCGATGCGGGTTACTTTTACACCCATCGGTTTGAGCAGTTGGGCCAGGTATATGGCTGTTGCCTCACCTTCCACGTTCGGGTTGGTAGCGATAACAACTTCCGTCACCTCCTCTTTGATGCGCCTTAACAGTTCGCCGACTCGCAGGTCATCAGGCCCTATCCCGTCCAGAGGGGAGAGACGCCCGCCAAGAACGTGGAACAGCCCGTTGAAGCCTTCCACTTTGTCTATAGCAGCCGCGTCGGCGGTTTCCTCAACCACGCAGATGAGACTTCTGTCCCGGGAAGGATCGGCGCAAATCCGGCAGGGATCGGTCTCTGAAACATTGCAGCAGACCGAGCAGAAACCAACCTTCTCCTTGACCTCGCGGATGGCGTCCGCCAGTTCATAAGCTTCCTCTTTGGTAAGTTTGAGGATATGAAAGGCCAAACGCATGGCCGACTTCCTTCCAATTCCGGGCAGGCGCGCCAATCTGTTGGCCAGTCGTTCTACCGATGCCGCTGATTTGAACATTTGACTGTCCGATCTCAAAAGGGGAGGTTCAAGCCGGGGATTTTCAGCCCGCCCGTGATGTTGGACATCTGCTCCGCCTGGAGCTCCTGAACCTTCTGGTGGGCCAGGTTTACGGCGGCGACAATAAGGTCCTGAAGCATTTCAACGTCGTCCTTGTCGACCACTTCGGGATCGATAGTGATCGAGAGAACGTCGTGTTTGCCGTTGACGACGACCTTCACCATCCCACCGCCGGCGGTTGCCTCCACCTCCGCTCTCTCAAGTTCAGCCTGCATCTGTTCCATCTTGGCCTGCATCTGCTGTACCTGCTTCATCATGTTGCCCAATCCACCCTTAGCCATTGTACACACCTCCGATAAATATCATTATTTTTTCATTCCACTTTTCTGACGCCGATGATCTCACCGTCTACTTTCTCAAGCAGCCTTCGCAATCGCGGTGAGCTCTCGATTAGCTTTGCGATATCCATCTTTGTATTGTTTTTCTTGCCGCTTTCTACGGGGGGGTTATCCTTTGTGGAGTCGATGTCGAACCTGACCCGCACAGCCACCTTAAAGTGCTCCCGCAAGGCGGTTGTTATCAGGTTAAAACTCTCCGGTCTTTCGACAACCTGCTTCGAGGCTGCCCCCGAGGCTCCGAACACGAGCAGAACTTCGTTGTCGGACACCTTGCGAAGCTCGGCCATCGCTAACTGTGAGGCTAACATTTGACTCTTCTGCCTCATAAAGCCCAAAAACGTTTCCCATCCGGCCTTAAGCTGCGCCAGGTTAATGCCTCTGGAAAAAACGGGCGGCCCCGGTTCTGCTAATCCAGCCTCAGCCGGTTCGGGTCGGGCTAAAGCTGCGCCGTCACTTTTTTTTTTGCTTTGGCCGAATAGGTCGGCACCGACGCCCGCCGTTTCCTGCGGACTCTGGTCCAGACGCTCCAGAATCTCCTGAAAGCGCACGGTGGTTTCCATCTCAGCCATCTTGATACCGGTCATTTCCAGAACGAGCCGTTCATCTAGGCCGCTCTTCAGGTCATAGTTCAAATCTGCTGCGATTTTCATCAGCCTGACGAGATCGCCCACCGAAAAATTTTCCGCCTGTTTGGAATACGCCTCAAGCTCTTCTTTGGCAAGGCGGAGCAGGTCTGAAGATTCTTTGTCGACCGCCAAGACCATAAGAATGCGAAAGTGCTCCAACAGTTCGTGCACGAAATCGGCGACGTCCACGCCGGCCTCGATAATCCTGCTGGTTAACTGGAGGACCTGTCGGCTGTCGCGGGCGGCTATGGCATCGCAGAAATCAAACAGGGTCTGCCTGTCCACCAGCCCCAACGCCTCGATGACCTCCTGCTGGGTGATAGTATTCCCCGCAAAAGCGGCTACCTGGTCCAAAAGCGAGAGCGAATCTCGCACCGAGCCATCGGCCTTGCGCGCCAGAAGCTGCAAGGCGGCCTCATCAACGTCAAGATTCTCCGCTTGCACCACTTTGCGAAGATGTTCTACAAGATCACCAGCCGACACCCGCTTAAAGTCGAAACGCTGTGTTCGTGACAGGATTGTCTCCGGGACTTTCAGCGGTTCGGTCGTGGCGAAGATAAAGATGACGTGTGGCGGCGGTTCCTCCAGCGTTTTCAAGAGAGCGTCAAAGGCAGCTCCTGACAGGCGGTGGACCTCATCGATAATGTATATTCGCTTCTTGCCACCGGTCGGCAGATAGCGGACGTTTTCTCTCAGGGTGCGGATGTCGTCAACGCCGGTGTTAGAGGCAGCGTCAATCTCAAGCACGTCCAGCGAAGTGCCGGTAGCGATCTCGATGCAGGGCGCGCAGGTGCCGCAGGGATTCGGCGTTGGACCGTTGACGCAGTTGAGCGCTTTGGCTAAGATACGGGCGGTGGTGGTTTTCCCTGTGCCGCGGGGTCCGCAGAAGAGGTACCCGGAACCAACCCGATCGTTTTTGACCGCGTTTTGCACGGTCCGCGTCACATGTTCTTGTGCCACAATGTCTTCAAACACCTGCGGCCGATACTTACGGGCAAACACCTGGTAGCTCATAGCCCTGCAATATAGTGTAAAATCGGGTGGTGGGGAATCAGATTTTTTGATCGCGGTAGGGTACCTTTGAAATTTAGTGATTGACTATCAGTACAAATCTGGTATATTTATTATTGTAGCTATAGTTTTAAGACCGCGAATCGGGGGAAAGACATGTATAAGGCAGTTTTGCTTCTAGTAATCATTTGTATTCTGCCTCTCTCATCTATTGGAGAGACTCTTCATTACGGTGTTAAGACCGGGGTCACCTTTGCAAACCAGGATTTTGACTATACTTTTGGTTCACCAGACTTCTATACCCACACCGGGTGGAATATCGGCTTTTTCGCTGAGTGGCGGTTGCTACCTGCTGTATCGTTGGCAACAGCACTCCATTACGTTCAGAAGGGTGTGACGATCAAGGTATCTACCCCCAGTTATATGAGGGCTCCCACTGGGCGTCTCTTGTCCTCTTTTTCCAATCGTGTCGATTACCTTTCGCTACCGCTGTTTGCTAAGTTTTCCATACCGCTGGGAAAAGCCAGGACGTACCTTTTCATCGGCCCTCGGCTTGATATCAAAGTTGGCCAAAAAGCAACTCTGGGATTTGACGAACTCTATGATGAATTCGAATCCTCGGTCTGGGGAGGCACAATCGGCATCGGCCAGGCGTTCCCCCTTTCCTCGTGTGTCGCGGCGTTGGTTGAGGTTTACTACCACCATGATTTCACAGAGGCCTACAAAACTGACTTGCTCGTGGTCAAGAATAGGGCGTGGGGCATACTTGTAGGCGTCGAGCTGTAAGCTGAAATGGACGTCACAAAGGAAACAGTACCCCACCTAACGGGCTTGTTGATAAAGTAGTAATTTATAGTATCTACTGAATGGTGGTGAATATATCATTATGTCATGCAGACAAAACGTGAACGATTAGGTTTCGAGATGACGCTTTTGCCGCCTTTGGAGAG
>SDBT01002347.1_pt1 | contig 33513 bp, 26 predicted proteins | sample 2277101 | NCBI WGS metagenome assembly SDBT01 (sample SAMN10404973, study PRJNA504765) | marine sediment metagenome | isolation source: marine sediment core GS10_PC15, 103 cmbsf | place: Arctic Ocean: Southern Knipovich Ridge | collected 2010
TGACTCCCCTGAAAAAAGGTCAGAATCTCAAACGATGCCACTACATATTGTATCATAGCTACAAACTTGCTACAATTTATAGTGGGCTCAATCATCAAAATGGAGTTTTTTCAGTAGAGTCATTATTGGCATCATGTTCGTCAAGGGCATGATGCATTGCTTACACTGGTCTCGCTGCCCGCAGCACCGCGTTATATTACCACAGGGAAGGAGGATTGTCAAACTAATTGCCGCCACTCCCTGCTCTAACGTGCTACGTGCCGCCTGGCTGCCTCGATCACATTCTTCACGAGCATGATGTTGGTCATGGGGCCCGTGCCGCCAGGCACCGGAGTGACCATCGCGGCCACTTCGACTGCCTCATCGTAGGCCACGTCGCCCACCATCTTGCCCTCTACATCGTTGACCCCAAAGTCAACCACCACCGCTCCCGGCTTGATCCAGTCGCCTCGGATCATCTCAGGCCGGCCCACTGCCGCGCACAGAATGTCTGCCTGGCGGCAAACAGACGCCAGGTCCACAGTGCGGGAGTGGCATACGGTGACAGTAGCATTCTCGCGCAGCAACAGCAGAGCCATCGGCTTGCCGACAATGCCGGATCGGCCCACCACCACAGCGTGCTTGCCCTTGAGTTCGACGGCGTAGCGGCGCAGCAGCTCCATGCCGCCAGCCGGCGTGGCCGGCACAAAAAACGGCCCCACACCCGCCGGGCGACCAGCCGGGGCCGCCAGTGCCAGCCGTCCGGCGTTGACTTCGTGCACGCCGTCCACGTCCTTGTCAGGCGACAGGGCCGCTTTGACGGCCGCTTCGTCAATCCCCTTGGGCATCGGCTCCTGCACCATGATGCCGTGGACGACGGGATCCGCGTTCAGCCTGGCGACCAGGGCCACCAACTCTTCCTGGGTGGCCGTCCCGGACAGCACGTGGAGTTGGGCTTCCATGCCTCGGCCCGCCATCGTCTTCTTGATGGCGTTGGAGTACCACACCGAGCCTGGGTCTTCGCCAGCTCTCACCACGGCGATGGCGGGAGTAACGCCGTATTGTTCCTTAAATGCAGCGACCTCTTCATTCAGCTCTGCGCGCATCGTCTTGGCCAGAGCTCGACCATCCAGAATCATCGCGCTCATTCGTCGTCTCCTTTCGTCTCTCGGATCGCCCTCGCCGCAGCGAGGGGCCTTTTGGCTAGAACTTCATAGGTCAAGACAGGGTGTCCTACCTCTTCTTGCTCGTGCATTGGGTCGAGGACGTAGCGTTGGTACAGCTTTGCCCTGATCTCTTTGTAAGAATCGCCCTCGATGGTGTAGACCTCCTCGGAGAGGCGGTAGCGGTCGGCGTGGTCGGCAAAGACTTTGTGGTACTCCTCCAACGGGGGACCAAAGAGGCCATACTCGTCTGCCTTCTTGTCAATAGCGTTCCAGTCGCGCCAATATACCTTTTGGTCACCCACTCCAATCACAGGGAAGGCGTAGACGTTGCCACTATCGAGTTCCCTCTCATACACGAAGCCCAGTGCCTCCCATGAGCTTGTCTGATCATCCTTTTTGATGATGATTCTGTATCGGGTCAACATAGTGCTTTCTCCCTGCACAGCTTCTTCAGTCGTGAGAGTAACTCACCTGCCCTGCCTACTTCTTCTGCCGTTGGCTCAAGGAACGGGAGCGGAAGCGCCGACTCAAGCAAGCGGTCGTAGTCGAACCGGATGGTATTGGTCCGAACCAATGCACTCAGGCCAATCTGTTTTCCTAAGCGTTCCTCAACCACCCGTTGGAGATAGATGTACTCCGCTTTCAGTCCTTCTATGTGCGCATCCTCATTGCCTCGCAGGAACTTCCGGATCCACTGGCGGGATCTTCTCAGCAGCCACCGGTTCCGTTTCAGCAGAACGCGCAGTTCGATCACCTCGTGCAACAGGGCACTGGTGCTGTAGTAGCAGCCGGCGGCGATATCGGCATAGGTTTCAGAATCTGTCCCTTGCAAGATGGCCACGTAGCGCCGGGCGTTCTCTATGTCCCGTGCAGTGACGTTGTGTTGCCTGATAGCCTCAGGGTCAAAGTCCGCCAATTGGAAGCGCCTCTTACAACTTCTCTACCACCAGGTCGTAGATCTCGTCGCGCATGGCGCCTTTGCCTTCCAGCAGACTGTCGAGCTTGGCGCGCCTCTCGGCGACGAACTCCTCGTCCTTGAGAGAGCCCAGGTTGATGAGCACGTTGAGAGCCGCGCTGCGCAGGGCAGCTTCGGCCAACAACACCGCCACGCCCGCGTCACTCACAGCCCAGACGTTGCCCTTTTCGGCAGCGGGCCTGCACAGGTACATGACCTTGACCGCCGCCTCGGCGATGCGCAGCGGCACATCAGTGGCGCCTTTCAGCGCCTCCTGCCTGGCCTTGGATCGCTCGGCCTTCTGCTCCTCGGTCTGGCGGGGCATCTTGGCCGCTTTTGAGTAGGCGGTGTAAGCCTTGACGTCCTCTTCCAGCAGGTCGGTCAGCTCTTTGCGCAGCGCCTCCGACTTTTCCAGCAGCGACTCGATGTCTTCCTGCACGTCGGCATATTTCTTCTTGCCCAGCGTCAGGTTGCAGACCATGCTGACCAACGCCGCGCCCAAAGCGCCTGACAGGGCCGCCGCACTCCCACCACCGGGGGCGGGAGTTGAACTGGCTAGCTCGTCCAGAAAGATAGTTACGGATTTTTCGGTTAACATCATTGTTCCTCCATTTGTTGGTTTAAGAATAGGGCAAACTGGATAGGATTACCAAAGGGGGCAACTTCCAAAATCGCGAGGACTGGAGAGGATGTCTCACAGCGAGGTTTGAGAGCCAAAGCTCCAAAAGGAGTGATCTCGTAGATGTGTTTGGCTTGGTCGAGGAGCACGCTCTCCTCCAGAATGGGAATTTCAGTCGCTTGTCACCAGTTGACAGCATAAAGAGACAGGTTTGTCTGCCCGTCTCTCAGCCTGCGTATTATATCACAAAAGTCTAGAGGAAGCAAATGATTACCCTCCAAAATTCCCCGTCGGTACGGGCGGCCACGAGGGTTCGTCCCTGCTGGGATGGACATTTTGGTGGAAATAGGGTAGAATAATGAGCAAAGCTGAAAGGGAGTTGCTATGGAGACGCTGGCTGACAAAAGCTCTATCATCCCCAGGGATACCCGGACCTTCCTGAGAAGGCTACCACTTTTTGTGCTGGCTCTGCTGATATTTGGGGTCGGTCTCGCCTCGTATGTCCATGAGCTGAGCCTGCCGGCCCTGGGCTTCAACTGGAACAACACTGATGGTGTTGTGTTTGCGGTTCGTGAAGGTGGGCCAGCGGAGCGGGCAGGCTTGCAGAGAGGCGACATTTTTCTCCGTTTGGAGGGTGTGCCTCTGGACGAGAGGGACAGGTTCAGGGAGGCTTGGAAAGAGATCAAGAGCCATCAGGCTGCCACCATCACAATTGAGCGCGGCGGGCAGGAGAAATCCTTAACCTTCGCCGTCGAGGCCATGCCTCCCTTCCTGGAGGGCTATGGCATTTACTACCTGGTAGCTCTGGTCTTTTGGATCGCGGGCGTTCTCGCCTATCTCGGTCGGGGCCAGGACAAGGCGGCGACGGTTTACCTCGTGTTCTGCCTGGCGGTGGCCGTGGCTTCTTTTACCAACACCAACGTCAACGTCTCTTTCATACGCTGGGCCAACGTGTTGCAGCGCGTCAGCACGGGTCTGGTAGTGGGGCTCTTCCTGCACTTTTCCATCGTCTTCCCTGAGGAAAAGCGGATAGGCCGAAAGTGGCGGGTCCCGATCCTGGCTTTGTTCTATCTGCCTGGGCTGGTATTGGGTTGTTTGAACGCCTATCTGTTCCCCTTGCAGCTCAAAGGAGAGTTTACCCTGCTGTTCAACTTGCTCTTCCTCAGCCCGGCCCTGGGCGTTTTGGGCTGGATCGGCATTTCAGTTCACACCTACGTGACCGCGGTGTCTGCGGAGGTCAGGGAGCAACTGCGGGAGATGGGAGTGGGGATCACCCTCACCCTCTTGCCCTTCATCGTCATGCTGGTATCCAACGTCCTCGCGGGGAGAGCCCTGGTAGACGCCCGCATCGTCGTCACCTCGGCCATCGCCTTTCCCATGGCTCTCACCTACGCCATCCTCAGACAGCGCTCGTTGCTGGACATAGACCGTCTCGTCCGTTGGGGGTTGGTTTACACCACGTTGGGGATAGCGGTGGTAGCCCTTTACCTGTTGGTGGGTGGCGTACTGGCGCGCCTGTTCAGAGCAGCCATATCCTGGGGAGCCTTGCTCATCGCCCTGGTTTCGGCCGTGATCGTCGCCTTCCTCGCTGCTCCCCTGAGGAACAGGCTGCGAATCCTGGTCGAGCGCCTTTTCTGGCGGTAGTACGCCCGTTGGACAAAAGTGTCGTTTTGGGATATAATAGATTTGCTCCAGATAACGTCTCTGATCCTCATTGCCGTTCTGGGAAGTAGTTCACTTGTTTTCCCTAAAGAACTTGAAGCCGAGACAAAGTGGTAGAGAATCAGATTTAAGGTTAATAAAGGAGAGGAGTAATCTAAATGGGTAGAAGATATGAGAATCCCCCGATTGTCGAGGCTCTATGCGAGTTTCAGTTTAAGCCAGATTCTCCCTGGGATCTTGTTATGCCGGGTCTTGTATATGAGAAAGTGCAGGACACTTTCTCCAAGAGACGTCAAGTTAAGCAGCTTACTGTAGGTATTTCGGCTGGCCCGGAGGGAGTCGAGCAACAAGTTCGAACTACGGATCGAATGCAATTTCTGCGCGAGGATGAAAGGGTCCTTGTTCAGGTAGGTCCACGCTTTCTGGCCGTCAACCATTTGAAGCCATATTCCTCGTGGCAAGAGTTCTTACCCTTGATCAAGAAAGGTCTTGGGGCCTACTGCGACGTGGTAGATCCTAAGAGGATCCATCGCATCGGTTTGCGGTATATCAACCGCATTGAAGTTGCGGGCCAGGGCATCGAGCTAGAAGATTACTTTGAGTTCCGCCCTTTTATTGGACCAAGTTTGCCTCAGGAGTTTGGTCCATTCATTATGGGGATCCAGGTGCCATATGAGGACTCAAGGGATATTCTGAGACTCCAGTTAACAAGTGCCGGCGTAGAGACACCTGATACTGCTGCCGTGATACTAGACCTCGACTATTTTCTTGCCAGCCCGGGAGAAGTTGCGCTAGAAGGTGTTTTTGAATGGGTTGATGCTGCGCACAATCGCGTTGAAGACGCCTTTGAAGCCTGTATCACGGAGCGACTGAGGCAAATGTTCAAGGAGGTCACAGAATAGGTGCCATATCTTGCGAGTTTCCAAGAATCGGTGCGATCAGCTTCTCAAGGGGCTCTCTTCCTTTTGCCCAAACAGGCGCAATGGTCACCAGGGCCTAGGAGGGTCTCAGCGAACGTGACGGACTGGCCAATCTTCGCTGTGGCCTTGCGAGAACCTCTAGAGTCGATACGAACTTGGCAAGAAGTGGGTGCTTCAACGGTTCGCGTCCCTCAGGCCGTGACCCAATGGCTTGAACGATTGTATACCTTCAAGGAGCGCTCAGAGGTTCTGTGGTTTCTTGATAAATATCCATTTCTTGCCTCACTATTGCTGGAGGCATATGACAATATTGGAAACTACTTTCCGTATACACAGGTCTTTCTTGAGGTAGTCAGCGATCCGGAAGCAACCAACGATTATCAGTTGGTCTCTTCCATTGCTACAAACCTTGACCCAGATGAGGTTATTGACAGGCTTGAGAAGTTCGATGAGGACTGGTGGTTGGACGCTCTAGACCGGGCACAAGGAAAGCTTTGTATCAATGTGGAGTTCCGATGAGTTTTGACTGGTCAGAGTATCTCAATCTGGCGCAAGAACTGGCTGGGCAAGCTACAGGCCCTTCTAGCCAGGAAGCCAAGTGGCGTTCTGCAATCAGCCGGGCGTACTATGCAGCTTTTTGTGAGGCACGAAACCATTTGCGTGATAAAGAGAGGCATTCAATCCCGCGCGGTGTGGAGATCCACAGGTACGTTCGAAATCAATTCAAGAACAGCCCTGATAAAGTGCGTAAAGAGGTGGGGGAGAACTTGAATCGTCTGCGAATAGATCGAAACAAAGCAGATTATGACAATACAGTCGCAGGATTATCTGCTGACACCAAGAAGGCTCTAAAGCTAGCTGAGCGAATAATCTCTAAGTTGGGCAGCCTATGAAGAATCCCAAGACCATAAATGATGCTGCATCGCCTAAACAGCATATAGCCAGGTCCAGCCCTACGGGCCTTCACCCAACTCGCTTCCGGCGGCTTCGACTATGTGCGAAACGTTATATGGCCCAATTGAGGATGGTAGATTAGGTGATTCGAGAGACGAAGGCATTACAACCGCACAGATTCGTTACAAAGACAACGACGGAGACGAGTAGGCAGCGCTAGACTTCCAGAGAGTCGCCAATTGGTGGAAGGCGATAGTCGAAAGCTGCTGAAATCCCCTCCTGAGTCGCCAGCGGAAATGGCAAATGGGCCAGAGTATGCCAGGCCGGACGCTCCCGTTATCGAGCCGGAGTCCAGGGACTCCATGAGGTTGCTGGCCGCGAGGCAGCAACGAAGTAAGGTGGCGCCACGAACGCTCTTCGTCCTTATCAAGGGTGAAGAGCGTTTTCATTAAAAACAGAGGAGGTCTATCATGCTCGATCTAAGTTTCATCCGCGAGAACCCAGACCAGGTCAAAGAGGCTTTGGTCAAATTGAACACCGACGCGCCCATTGACGAGATCCTGGCCCTGGACGAGGAGCGGCGAGGTCTGCTGACGGAGGTGGAAACCCTGAAGCATCAGCGCAATGTCACCTCTGAAAAGATAGGGCGCATGGAGAAGGGAGAGGAACGCCAGGCCCTCATTTCAGGGATGCGCCAGGTGGGGGAGCGCATCAAAGCCCTGGATGGTCAGGTAAGCGAGGTGGAGGAACAGCTTCAAGAGGCCATGCTTCTGGTGCCCAACATGCCCCATGAGACGGTGCCCATCGGCAAAGACGACAGCGAGAACGTGGTGGTGCGCACTGAGGGGGAGCCCCGCCAGTTCGACTTCGAGCCACTGCCGCACTGGGATTTGGGGCCGGTGTTGGACATCATTGACTTCGAGCGGGGGGTGAAGCTCTCCGGCACGCGCTTCTATGTGCTCAAAGGCTTGGGGGCCAGACTTCAGCGAGCGCTGATCGCCTGGATGCTCGACCTGCACGTGAACGAGCAAGGCTATACTGAAATCTACCCCCCCTTCGTGGTCAAGCGAGAGTGCATGGTCGGGGCGGCGCAGTTGCCCAAGTTCGAGGCCAACATCTACCACGACGTTGAAGACGACTTCTGGTTCATCGGCACGGCGGAGGTTCCGCTGACTAACCTGCATCGCGATGAGATCCTGAAGGCAGATCAGTTGCCGCTGCACTACGTGGCCTACTCGCCCTGTTTCCGACGAGAGAAATTCTCCGCTGGCAAGGACACGCGGGGCATCAAGCGAGGCCATCAGTTCGACAAGGTGGAGATGTATAAGTTCACCACCCCGGAGAACTCCTACGAGGAACTGGAGAAGATGGTGGATAACGCGGAAGATGTGTGCCGAGGGCTGGGCATCCCCCACCGGGTGGTGCAGATGTCCACCGGTGACCTGGGCTTCGCTGCCGCCAAGAAGTACGACGTTGAGATGTGGGCCCCCGGCTGCGGTGAGTGGCTAGAGGTCAGCTCCTGCTCCAATTGCGAGGGCTTCCAGGCCCGCCGGGCCAACATTCGCTACCGTCCAGAGCCCGGCGCCAAGCCCCAGTTCGTCCACACCCTCAACGGAAGCGGCCTGGCCCTGCCGCGAACTCTGATCGCCGTCATGGAGAACTACCAGCAGGCCGATGGCAGCATCGTCGTTCCTGATGTCTTGCGGCCCTACATGGGAGGGATAGAAGTCATCAGCTAGGGTGGCGTGAAACGTAAAACGCCAAACGTGAATCCCTGCCAGTAGGTCAAATCCCCTTGACGGTGAAATGAGAAAAGAAAAGCTCGGAAACGCTGTACGCTTCCGAGCTTTTTCATTGAATGACCCACAGTTTTTAGTACAGAAACATCGGCTTGCCATGAGCGTGCCAGACTTTGGGGCGGTACTCCTCGACATCGTACAGAGCACGCACGTCCACCGTCTTGACCCCCAGCAATGGCGACTCTGCCGTCACGTCGGTGTAACGCCCATCACGCAATGCCACCATGCGCCCGAACTTTTTCGTCGTGATCAGGTCCATGGCGATGTTGGCGTAGTTGACAGCGACCATGACGTCCAAAGCATCCGGCTGCCCGGAGCGCATCAGGTAGGCGACTTCTTGGATCAGCGTCTTTTCGCCGGTCATCTTCTCCAGCCTGGCAGCGGTCACGGCACCGATGCCGCCCAGCTTTTGGTGCCCATACGGATCAACCTTGTCCTTCCTATAGACAATTTCCTCACCCAGGATCTGGGCTCCTTCGGAGATGGTCATCATGGCGTAATGGCTGGGGTTGGCGCGTTTGTCCTGCATCAGCAAATCGGCCAGCTTCTCGATGTCGAAGCGGACCTCAGAGATGATGGCCCGATCTACGCCGGCCAAATATGCGGAGATGAGCGAGGTCTCCCCAGAGTGACGACCAAACAGTTCGATGACCCCGATGCGTTCGTGAGAGCCAGCAGTGCTGCGCAGTTGATGAATGAACCGGACACTGCGGGTGACTGCGGTCGAAAAGCCGATGCAGTAATCAGTCCCAAAGACATCGTTATCCATCGTCTTGGGAATGGACACAACCGGGAACCCTTCACCGTGAAGCCGGGCGGCATATCCCAGTGTGTCATCACCGCCGATAGGGATCATCACGTCAATTTTCAGGTGCTCCAAATTGTTGAGCACGTGGCGAGTGAAATCCAGGAACCCCTCCTCGTCGGGCTCTTGTTCCTCTGGTTTCAAGAAGGCAGGCGCTCCTTCCGGCAGCACGCGGCTGGGGTTTATGCGTGAGGTGTGCAAGAAGGTACCGCCGGTGCGGTCAATGGTACGGGTGTTAGCCCTGCTCAGAGGTTGGACAAAACGCTCGTAAGTTTCGGGGTCGTCCGGGTTGTAATGCAGCAGACCCATCCAACCGCGCCGGATGCCAATTATCTCGTGGCCTTCACTCTCGCCTCGGTAGGCCACCGCCTTAATGGCAGGGTTCAAGCCGGGGACATCCCCGCCGCCGGTTAAAATTCCAATCCTCATAAATCTCCTCCTTAGTCTGATCTACCCAAACTCACGGAAAAACTGCTCGACCTCGTCCACATCCTCCCGGCTGCCGATGAAGAGGGGCACCCGCTGGTGCAATGACCTTGGCTGGATGTGCATGATATCCTGCCTGCCGTCGGAGGCGCGCCCGCCGGCCTGTTCGATGATGAAGGCCAGGGGCGCCGCCTCGTAGAGCAAGCGGAGTTTGCCGTGCGGTTTCTTGGGATCCCTGGTGTCAGCCGGGTACATGAAAATGCCGCCCGCCAGCAAGTTGCGGTGAAAATCCGCCACCAGCGTGCCGATGTAGCGCGCCGAACGGGGCCGGCCGGTGGCTTCGTCAGATACCTTCAGGTAATCCACGTAGCGGCGAACCCCCTCGCTCCAGTAATGATAGTTTCCCTCGTTAGTGCTATAATACTTGCCTCGGGGCGGGATCTGGATATTGGGGTGGGAGAGAAGGAACTCGCCCACGCTGGGGTCGAGGGTAAAGCCATGCACCCCCTGGCCACTGGTGTAGACCATCATGGTGCTGGAGCCGTAGATGATGTAGCCCGCGACGACCTGCTCGTAGCCGGGTTGCAAGAAGTCTTCCAACGCACCCCGGCGTTCGTCCGACACCTTGCGGTGGATCGAGAAAATCGTGCCCACGCTGACGTTCATATCAATGTTGGCCGAGCCATCCAGCGGATCAAAGACGAGCACGTAATGGCCGCAAGGAAACCGTTCAGGAATGGGGATAATGTCGGGGTTCTCCTCGGAGGCCATGGCGCACAACCGACCCGTGTGATCGTTCATACGGATCAGGATCTCATTGGCAAACACGTCCAGTTTCATGACCTGTTCACCCTGGACGTTCTCTTCGCCAGTGAGGCCCAGGATCCCCACCAAACCGGCTTTGCTCACCTCACGGGAGATGATCTTGGCCGCCAGGGCGATGTCGTACAGCAAATAGGTAAGCTCGCCCGTCGCCTCAGGAAAGAAGAACTGCTGCTGCTCCAGGATGTGGCGTTCAATGGTGATGATCTTTGCAGCCATGGTCTCCTGCTGTCAGCTACTCTTCACTCCCCCCCAGCTCTGCACTTCGATACTGCCTGGGCGGACTCTTGAAGCCGCCGCTGGAGTCAACGCGGTTGTTGCTCTTGAAAAGGCGGATCTTCTCCCGCACCGCTTCTTTGGTGTTTTCGCGAGAGATGCTCAGGTATTTGCGGGGATCCACCTCGTCGGGATGCCTCTCGAAACCCTCTCTCATCCCCCGCACGAAAGCCTGATTCAGGTAAGTCGCCACGTTGACCTTGCAGATGCCGTACTCGATGGCTTCGACCACGCTCTCGTGCCGGACGCCTGAAGAGCCGTGCAAGACCAACGGCACCCCGACCTTCTGGCGGATGGCCTCGATACGTGGGATGTCCAGGATAGCCTCACGGGCCTTCATGGCATGGACCGAGCCGACGGCCACAGCCAAGGAATCAGCGCCGGTCCGCTCAATGAACTCCCTGGCCTGGTCGGGGTCAGTCATGGCCGCTTCCACTTCCTCGGGCGTCACACCATCCGAGGCCTTGAGCACGCGGCCCAACTCCGCCTCGACAGGAATACCGACGATGTGGGCGATATCGCAGACCCTCTTGCTGATAGCCACGTTCTCTTCATAGGGCAGCTTGGAGCCATCGAACATCAAGGAGGTAAAGCCTGCGTGCAAACACATCACATTCTGGTCGAAGCTAGTGCCGTGATCCAGGTGGAGAACTACGGGGACATCAGCCTGTTCGGCAGCTATCTTCACCAGGCCCGCCGCGAAATCCAGACCAGCGTAGCGAATAGCTCCCTGACTGACCTGCAGGATGACCGGCGCGCGTTCCTCCTGGGCGGCCTCGACGATGGCCTGCACCATTTCCATGTTGTTGGCATTGAAGGCGCCCACGGCGAAGCGTTCGGCCAAGGCTAGCTGTAGTATTTCCCTACTGGTTACTAATGGCATTTTCAAATCACCTTTCCGATTTAAAGATTAGAGTCTGAGCCGATGGTAGGTAGGTACGTCAAGGTCAACCTATACTTCCATCAGAACAGCGCTCAGTGTACCACAGAAAAGAGCAAGCGTCGAACTTTGCATGACGTGTGAGCTTGTGATATACTTACGGATGTGTTGAGCTGCCTCTATTTTACGCCGAGAAGATGAAATAGGCAAATTGGAGGTAACGAGTCAACGGGGAATAAGGAATGAGGGAGGATCCATGTCTACCTTGCTAGTGAAAAACGCGGCCCTGCTGGTCACCATGGACGAGGAGAGGAGGCACATCGAGGACGGTGGCATCTTCGTGCGGGATAACGTCATCGAAGCGGTGGGGCCAACGGCTGACGCTTCGGAGTTGCCGCAGGAGGCTGACCGGGTCATAGATGCCTCAGGGATGATCGTCCTGCCGGGACTGGTGAACACCCACCACCACCTCTACCAGACCCTGACCCGCGCCCTGCCCGCTGTCCAGGACGTGGAGCTTTTCGATTGGCTGCGCAGCCTGTACCCCGTTTGGGCTGAGCTTACCGGGGAGGCCGTTTACATCAGCGCGCTGGTGGGCCTGGCGGAACTGATTCTCTCTGGCTGCACCACCACCACCGATCACCTGTACCTCTTTCCCAACGACGCTTCGCTGGACGACGAGATCCGCGCCGCCCGCGAGTTGGGCATCCGCTTCCACCCCTGCCGGGGCAGCATGTCCCTGGGCCGATCCCAGGGAGGCCTGCCGCCAGACCGGGTCGTCCAGAGCGCAGAAGCTATCCTGGCCGACTGCCAGCGGGTCATAGAGGAGCACCATGATCCACAGCCCTATTCGATGTGCCGCCTCGTCCTGGCCCCCTGCTCCCCCTTCTCGGTGACGGCGGAGCTGATGAGAGAGTCGGTGGCCCTGGCTCGGCAACACGGCCTGCACCTCCACACCCACGTGGCCGAGACCCTGGACGAGGAGAGTTTTTGTCTAGGAAAGTTCGGCTGCCGGCCGGTGGAGTACATGGAAAAGCTGGGCTGGGTCGGCCCCGACGTTTCCTATGCCCACGCTATCTACCTCAACGAGGAAGAGATAGAGCTCCTGGCCGAGACGGGCACCGGGGTGGTCCACTGTCCCAGCTCCAACATGCGGCTAGGTTCAGGGATAGCCCCCATCCGCGAGATGTTGGACGCGGGCGTCAAGGTGGGAATAGCCGTGGATGGCAGCGCGTCCAATGACAGCTCCCACCTGCTGGCTGAGGCGCGCCTGGCCATGCTCCTGCAGCGAGTTCAGAAGGGCGCTGGGGCGCTCAGTGCTCAGGAAGCCCTGGAGATGGCCACCCTGGGCGGGGCGGCTGTCCTGGGCCGTGACGACATCGGCTCGCTAAAAGCAGGCCAGGCGGCCGATTTCATTGCCATTGACCTGAACAGGCTGGAGTACGCCGGGGCCTGGCACGATCCGTTGGCCGCGCTGGTCTTCTGCACGCCGGTCAACGTGGCCCTGTCGGTCATCAACGGTCGGGTAGTGGTTGACGATGGTCACCTGGTGGATTTTGATCTGGGGGAAATAGTGGCCCGCCACAACCGCATCTCCCGGCAGATGGTGGAACGGGCAACAACGTGAAATGTGAAACGTCAAACGTGAGGTGAAAGCAGGTGTTCGATGAAGGGGGCTAGAAAGAAACTGGGGCAGCGGGGCGAGGAACTGGCGGCGGCCTACCTGGAAAAACGGAGCTACGTCGTGCGCGAGCGCAACTGGCGCTGTCCGGTGGGCGAGATAGACATCGTGGCCGAGGATGGCGGTTGCCTGGTCTTCGTCGAGGTGCGCACCCGGCGAGGCCGAAAGTATGGAACGCCTGAAGAGTCAGTGACGCCAGCCAAGCAGGCCAAGCTAGTGGAGGTGGCCCAGACCTATCTGCAGGAGCACAGTTGGGAGGGCGATTGGCGCATTGACGTGGTGGCGGTGGAGATGACATCTGGCGGCAAGCTGCTGCGGGTAGAGCTGATAAAGAACGCCGTGACAGACTGGGGGTTGCTATGACTCAGGAAAGGAAACCCTGCGATGGGTGCGGGAAGTCCTCCTCCGGGGGATGCCAGCCAGCCATCACCCAGCGTCGGCGTGCCCTTACAAAGTGCTCGTTGTTGAGTTGAAGTGCAACGACCGTGGCGCGCCCACAGGCGGTTTGCCCCATGATCAGGGTGCCATTTTCGCTCCAGTGAAAGTGCTCGTGCCACTTCTGGCGGCGGGGGTTGAAAAGGGGTACCTGCTCATCGCTCTCAGGGTCGGTGCCTTGTGTCTGCGTCCCCTTGTGACCGTTGCACAACGGGCAAGCCAGCCACAGATTTTCTTCTGTGGAAGGGCCGCCAGCAGCTTGGGGAATGATGTGCTCCACATGCATAGGCATGGCAGTGTATGCCTGCGGGGTCAGGCAGTAGCCACATCGGTGGCCGGCCGTGGCAGCGACTTTCTCTCGCAGGGCCTTGCGAATGTAGGGGCGCGTCACGGACCACCTCAGTTTTCTTGCGTGGGAACGCGATAGCCTCTCCGTGCCAGGAGAAGGTAGGCATGGGCTTTGCGCACCATCAGCCGGCCATAAACATCAAGCAGGTCTTGCAGACGAACATGCTCGGCGGGTGCTAATTCACTGGCTCCCTGGCGATCCAGTAACTCGTGTATCTTCGCCTGCTCAACTGGATTCATCGTCGCGCGTGCTTCCCGCCAGAGAGAAGCATCATCAAAACTGGCCAGCTTGGCCAGCTCAGCCGCCTCTGCCGGCGAAACATCATCGAGAGGGGGCAGCGCGCGCGCGATGCTGTCCGTAAGAATGGCCTCCAACGGCCGTCTGGTCGCCTCGGCTACCTGACGAGCAGAGCGATAAAGTGGCTCAGGAAGTTTGAGAGTAACAGTTTGCGTGGTCATCATTTTCCCCCTTGCAGGCTTGACACCGATCTATCCAATGCTAACACCATTTTACCATAAACTCGCACAATAGGCAATTGGCAGGTTGACGATGAAACACTCGGAGATTTCGCAAAAGCACCCTCCCCTCGTCGCCATCGTGGGGCCGACGGCGGTGGGGAAGACACGCCTGTCGCTGCACCTGGCTCAGGAGTTCGACGGCGAGATCGTCTCCGCCGACTCCCGCCAGGTCTATCGGGGCCTGGACATCGGCACGGCCAAGCCTACCCTGGAGGAGCGCCACCGTGTGCCCCATCATCTGATTGACGTGGTCGCTCCCGCTGATGCCTTCACCCTGGCCCAATATCAGGGGCTTGCCTACGATGCCATCGGCGACGTTTTAGCCCGAGGCAAGGTCCCTTTCCTGGTAGGGGGCACAGGGCAATATGTGAGAGCGGTGGTGGAGGGGTGGGGCATCCCCAGGGTTCCGCCCAACGAGGAGTTGCGGGCGGGGCTCTATCGCCAGGCGGAGATCGAAGGGGAGGAGGTCCTCCACGCCCGCCTGCGGGAGGCGGACCCGGCCGCCGCCGAACGGATTGATCCCCGCAACGTGCGGCGAGTAGTTCGCGCTCTGGAGGTCTACCTGGAGACCGGCCAGCCCATCTCCCAGTTGCAGCGCAAGAAGCCGCCCCCCTATCACATCCTGCAGATCGGCCTGACCATGGAACGCCAGGAGCTCTACCGCCGCATTGATGAGCGGGCGGACAGGATGATCGAGGGTGGGCTGGTGGGGGAGGTCAGGGGGTTGGTTGAGCGGGGATACGGCTACGACCTGCCCTCCATGTCGGGGTTGGGGTACCAGCAGATCGGCATGTATCTGCGAGGCCAGGTCAGCCTGGAAGAAGCCGTTCAACTCATCAAGCGCCACACCCGCCGCTTCGTGCGCCACCAGTACAACTGGTTTCGCCTGAACGACGAGGACATTCGCTGGTTCGATGCCTTCAGCGATCGTTACGGGGAAATCCGGGAGTATGTGGCCGCGTTCCTTAAAATTCCGAAAGTGGGCTGAAAAAGCCTTGCAAACCGCCCGCTTTTGTGGTATAATATTGGTAGACAAATGTAGATGCCTGATGATTCGGCCGAGATAGAGCGCAGGAGCTCGCCCCTGCTGGAGCCAGGCCAACACAACCAACATCGCTCTCAAACCCGTCGCCAGCCAAGGCCGTGCTCTTGCGTGCCCTGAGGCTGGCGTTTTTGCATCATTGGCAGTGACCAAGTTTCAGCGCAGCAGCTACAATATATCAAAAAACAACTTGAAGGCCTGGCAAAAGGGCTGACATATGACAAATAGAGTTTCTCCTACTTGGAAAAGAGTTTTGGAAGTCAGTACACTCATGATCTTGGCAGCTGCTCTGGCTGTGCTATTGTGGAGTGTAGCAGTAAGGAAAGACCTTACTGTTAGACAAGATATTTCTCAATCTGAGGAGGAGAACACCTCTCAGCGCAAGACTCATGTAGAGGAGAAGCCAAGTTTAATGCTTACTGCAGACAAAACAGTAACTATCACAACAGATAAGACAGAATATGAGCAGGGAGAAGAGATAAACGCGCGTTTGAGTTACGAGGACACTATATACGCTTGGGATAAATATGCATGGTCGATACAAACGCGGGAAAATGATTCATGGATCACCATTTTAAGACGCGGAGAGCCCTATCTTTTCTGCTCCAATATTCCAGAATGTGAGGATGTTGATCTTAGCAAGATTGAAGAGTGTACTTCACTTGTACTCTGTGAAGTACCATGCTGGTATCAAGTTCAAAGCACTCCAAAGTTGACATGGGACCAAACATACAAACTTTATGAAAAGACATTTCAATGCAAGTTTATACAGCGACTCCCTGATGGGAGAGTGACTTCTGAAGAAGTGGTAAGTAGAACTTGCGCAGTATTTGAACAAGTGCCACCAGGGAAATACAAAACAGGCTTTGAATATACATTGGCTCCAGATCCCAATGATCAGTGTAGCAGAGATATAGATATCAAATATACAGAGAATGAAATCATAATTAAGGGGAGAGAAGGAGAGAATCCCCGAACAAAGTGCTTGGGAAGTTGCAAGTGTATGAAAGAATGCAACAAAGAAGGACCTCTTTACTTTATACCTGTGGAAGAAGGGTTTTCTGAATGCTCTATCAATTCAGTCAATAAAACTTGCTGTTGCTCAGGTGTATGATGTCGAAAAAAGCAATAGGAACTACTAACACGATGCGCTGTCGGTTGGCATCCAACCAGGGAGGCGAAAGATGAAACTCAATACCAAAGAAGTCGTTAAGATCCTGTTGAAAAGCCGTCAGGCCAAGGCTGCTTGGTGGGTCACGCCGGGTACAGGTGCATTCCTGATTGGTGTTGCAATACTCGTCACCGCTATGCTCATACACATGCCTTCACTTGATCCATTGGCAGTTCAAGCAGACCTAGGTAACGATAAAATAGCTTCTTCAAACTACGGCGAATGGGCATCTAGGCCAGTAGAAGTTAATATACAAATAGACCTGGGGAGCGAGGGCGATCAAGACCATGTCTATAGCATTCTCAATGAGATTGAAGCACGTGGCTGGCGAACCACCGTATTTGTCACCGGTGAGTTTGCCTTCAAACATCCTGACGTTGTCAAGGATATCCAAGATAGGGGACACCAAATAGCAGTGCATGGATGGGAAAAAGGGGAAGATCTCACCGTTCTCCACTACACAGAGCAGTTTGAGCTGATAGAGAAATCCTTCTCAGCAATTGCGAATGCTGTGGGTAAACCAGGGGACGTAGTGGACTTCAAACCTCAAGGACATCGATTCAACAACGATACAGTCAAGGCAGTCCAAGCTCTGGGCTCGAGATCTATCAGTGGGCTGTTTGAGTGCAACGAGTCCAATGACTCAGTTGACTGCAGATGTTGGTATGCTCAGAGTCTAGGAAGAATTACCTTTCCCTACCCTGTGACTTCTGGTTTCTCGGCAATACCGATCTCGACGATTCTGATAGGCTCGGACCACGTGCCGTTAGATGATAGCTACATGTTCAGAACACCTTTAACCAGTCAGGATTATCTCAATCATCTAGTGGACGCGTATGATGAACGAGAGCACACAAAGGATCCGCTTGTCGTTTCTGTACATGCTTCGATAACTGGAGCAGATGATGCGAAGTTGGAAGCGATGGCCCGGTTCCTGGATCACATCAAGATCACTGGTGGCAAAGTGGTAACGCTACTGAACCTGAGGCAACAGGCAGGATACATAACGAATTTCGATGCTACTGGCCCTGACACCGCCATCGTAGACGAACAGGTGACAATCAACGTAAGCTACACTTCTACTCTGTATTGCCCGAAGTATCGCTTCCGAGCGTATGGTAGATACCCGGGGCAAGAGTGGACACTCCTGGACTCCGCCTGCTACTATGTTTACACAGGTGACCACTCCTTCGATATGCAGGTCACCATTCCACGTCCATCGGCAAATCAGAATGTCTATACAGTACGGGTTGTCGGCACGGCATCTTTTGGGAGCTGTGATTTGAGTGATCCCAACTGGCCCACGCATAGTGCGTATGAAGTTATGGATGAGGTCACGATAGAGGTTAGAGTGTGCTTACTGGTCTCAGGAAGTGGAGATGCGGGCCGACATGAGGTAGTTTTCGTTCCAGCACTGTTTGATAGTTCTGAACTCGATACTACTTTCGCAAACTCGGTCACGGACAACTGGAATTCGATTGCGAACACAGCACCGTTTAGTGACTCTCTGGCCAGTTTCAATGTTTGGAGGGTGAATGTGCTAAATGACGCGGGATTGAACTGCCATCAGAATTGCCCGAACTTGCCGAACTGGGCCAATAATTACTGGTGTTGTAATGAAAGCGAGTCTCAAGCTCTGGCACGCAACTGTGAACGCTTCGATCCCCAGCGTGATACAGTCATACTACTTGTTGATGACACTACTTGGACTGGATACAGAAATGGCCCGGTGTGTACGACCGGCGGAGACGTAATTGTCAAAGCCAGAAATAACCCAGATATCAACATTCATGAATTTGGACATACCTTTGGTCTGGCTGATGAGTACCAGCCAAACAGCACCAATCATCCAACAGGTTACACCGGGTGTTCTAACTGTGACCCAGATAGCAGTTGCCCTAAATGGGGAGGGACGCCAGCTTGCTTACAAGGTTGCACCTATACCAATGACTACAAACCTGCTGCCTCATGCATGATGAATGCAAATACCTTGCCTTTTTGTACTGTTTGTACCGCGCATCTAAGAACCGAGTTGGCTAGTTTGGCACGAGGATCTCGCGCAATAGCGCAGAGTTCGACAGCAGATGTTGAAAGTCGCATTTATTTGCTCAGGGTGACTTATGATGGCGACAGTGGAGTGATGACTCTTAGAGACATGGAAGCTACCTATGGGTCTCCTCAGGAGAATAATCCCGAGGGAACGTTTGGATATTATGTAATTTCAATGGAAGACGAAGTTATTCGCTCTTCTCAGTTCACTGATCCTCATCTATATATGCTGTCCGTTACGGCTCCAGAGACTTATGTTCGATATGGGTTACCAGTACCGCCTTCCCCTCCACCAGAAGAGCAGCCCGTGGACTTTGTGCTCTTCATTCCCTATTCCTACAATGGAGGAACTGTTAATATCTATAACTCAGCCAATGAGTTGCTGCTTTCAGTTGATGTTTCCCAATACGCTATGGGATTCATCAAGGGCACCGTAACCGATAATGATGGCGCGCCGGTTGCAAACGCAGTTATCCAAGCAAGTGGAACTAGTGATGACTCTACTCTCACGGATGCGAATGGGAACTACGAGATGATTCTGGAGCCTGGTTCCTACACGGTGAGTGCAGCTCCGCCAACTGATTCCAATCTAATGCCAGCATCAAGCTCAGCTACCGCCTCAGCCGGCCAAGCCACGGTGGTCGACTTCACACTTGTGCAAGCTGGAAGTATTGCAGGAACAGTAATCGATGATGACGGGGGACCAGTGCACGGTGCGATCCTGTATGTTAGTGGTTATGAAACTCCACGTTACCAGGTCGATGAGAATGGCCAATATGTGATACCGGGGTTGGCGGCCGGTAGCTACACCCTCAACATTGACTCCCAGTACAACGACTACAGGATCTTGGTCAACGGCAGCTACGTGCAGGATGGTACATCAGTTGATGTAAGCGTCTCGCTAGGTGAAACCACGGTTGTAGACTTCCGGCGTCCACCAGGTTTCGTGATACAGATTACTGATGCTGCTGAGGACGACTACCGACCAGCCATCGCCCGCACCAATGACGGCAAGCTGTGGGTCGTCTGGCACTCGTGGCGCTCCGACAACAACATCTGGTACAAGACCAGCGACGACAACGGCGTCACCTGGTCTGCCGATACGCAGCTCACCACTGATCCCAGTTCGGACTACGACCCGGCCATCGTGCAGGCCAGCGATGGCACCATCTGGGTTGTCTGGTACTCGTATCGCTCTGGCAACGCCGACATCTGGTACAAGACCAGCACTGATGGCGGCACTAGCTGGTCCGTTGCCACCCAGTTAACCACTGACGCCAATTCTGACTACAGCCCTGCCATCACGCAGACCAGTGACAGCACTATCTGGGTCGTCTGGTACTCGTACCGTTCCGGCAACGCCGACATTTGGTACAAGACCAGTAGCGATGGTGGCGCCACCTGGTCATCGGCCGTCCAGCTCACTACGGCACCGGAGGGCGACTATCGTCCTGCTATCGCCCCAACCAGCGACGGCACTATCTGGGTTTTCTGGGACTCCTGGCGCTCGGATCACCCAGCCATCTGGTACAAGACCAGCAGCGATGGCGGCGCTTCCTGGTCTCCCGATGCCGAGTTTAGCACCGATACTAACTGGGACTGGATGCCTGTCATCGTTCAGACCAGCGACGGCACCATCTGGGTCGCTCGGCAGTCATGGTCTTGGGACCTGTGGAATTGGGACATCTGGTACAAGACGAGCAGCGATGGCGGCACGACATGGTCTGCTGATCAGCAGTCTACCCAGTTCACTGGAGACGATCTTGATCCGGGCTTGGCTGCTTTGCCCAGCGATCAGGTCGCGCTTGTGTGGCACTCAGATCGGGCTGTGAACTTCGATATCTGGTTCGGCATCATCGGCTTCCATGGTGACGTCAACCCACCGCCACACCTGGACGAGATCGAACATGACCCCTGGCCCAACCCCGACTCCAACGACCTTGTGACCATCCGGGCTGATGTTTCTGACGAAACGGGCGTTGCCAGCGTCATCCTCAAATGGTGGGTGGACGGCACGCCCCAGGCCGATTTGACGATGTATGACGATGGAGCCCACGACGACTACGGGGCAGACGATGGCTGGTACGGCGTTCAGATAGGCCCCTTCCCCATCGGAACCATCGTCGAGTACCAGGTCGAGATCACCGATGTGGACGGCAATACCATCCTGGCGCCCCAGTACCCCATGAGGTTCGAGTCCTTGGAGCCCTTCGTCAAGACAGCGGACATCCTGTTTGTGCCAGACTACGGCGGGTATGACACAGGCTGGTTCAAGGGATACTACGAGAACTCCCTAGTAGCCCGGGGGTATCAGTACGATGTCTGGGACACCGGCAAGCGAGGTGAGATCGACTCGACAACCTTGAATCAGTATACAAATGGTGCTGTCATCTGGGCTGTGCCTTACTGGGGCTTCGTTACCGATTACGATTCCACGCGCAATACGCTGCAAAGTTACCTGGACAACGGTGGCAACCTATTCATTACGGGGCAGGACATTGGCCGCAGTCTCGCCGGCACAGATTTCTATCAGAACTACTTGCATGCTGACTACGTGCAGGACAACATTGGTCTCTATGTCCTTAGTGGCGTCGCTGGCGATCCCATTGGTGATGGCTTGAGTCTGTCCATCACGGGCGGTGACGGAGCTAACAACCAGTACTCACCCGACGAGATTGATCCAGTGTCGCCAGCTGTGACGATCTTGACGTACAGCGGAGGCATTCTTGCTCGGAGCGGGTTGCGGCTGCCCGAAGGTATGAAGGAGCGTGAGCCCTTCGTCGAGCCTAGCCTACCCGTTCCTGAAGGACGACGGACACAACGTAGGGGACCTGAGCAAATGCGGATGTCGGCTGAAACCCAGGGTATAATCAGTTCGGGCTCTGGGGCCATTCGGGTGGACACTGGCATCTATAAGGTCATCTACTTCGCCTTTGGCTTTGAGGGAATCAACGGGCACGGGGGAACCAGCCGACCTACAGTTCTTGCTAGCATCCTGAATTGGTTTGGCTTCCCTCCGCCGGTTGTTCCTGTGATAGCTATCGATGGGTATGCGATCAATGATGACACGTTAGGCAACAGCTACGGCAACAGCGATGGCATCGCCAACCCGGGTGAGTTTCTTGAGTTGTACATCTCTCTGACCAACATGGGCACTGGTACGGCTTATGGTGCGTATGCCGTCCCTAGCACATCTGATCCGTACGTCAATCCTTATGGGACATACTTCTTTGATGACTATCTCGAGTATGGAGACATAGCTGAAGGGGCCACGATCACCGGAGATGACTTCGACTTCATGATCTCTGCCGATGCACCTGATGGGCACGTGATAGATTTCACCTTGGATATCTACGATGAATATGGCGATTCCTGGACAGACAGTTTCAACGTCACTGTTGCAGGTAATGACACCACACCACCGGCCATTGACAACGCTGATGTTAATCCCAAATATACACCTGTTGGAAACCCAGTTAATATTATAGCGTTCATTAGGGAAGGGGGTGAACTCACTTCCGTAACAGCCGATATAGAAAGCCCAGATGAAACTGTTGTTGGTACTATTACACTGCACGATGATGGGAATCACAACGATGGTAACGCTGGGGATAGATGGTTCGGTGGATCGTGGGTCCCTACAAGCGAGGCAGATTTCTACGTGGATTTTGCAGCCACTGATGACCACGGCAATTCCGGAACCGCAAATAATCTAGCGATTTTCACATCTAAACCCTTCGCTAAAACAGCCGATATCCTGGTAGTTCTGGATTATGGTGGCGGCGATACGAGTTGGGTTGCCCCTTACTACACTAACGCCCTGGATGCGCTGGGCTACTCCAACGATGTTTGGGACACTTATTTGAGGGGAGAGATAGACCAGGCGACCCTGTACCAGTACACCGACGGGGCGGTGGTATGGGCGGTGCCAGAGTGGGGCTACGTGACTGACAGTTGGTCATCAAGCCAGGCAAACCTCCAGGTTTACTTGGACAATGGAGGCAAGCTATTTATCAGTGGGCAGGACATCGGATTCTATGCTGGAGGGTCGAACTTCTATAGCGACTATCTCCATGCCACCTTCGTGCAGGACGATATTGATTTGTATGGCCTGAACGGGGTTTCTGGTGACCCGATATCCGATGATCTTTATCTAGCTATCTCCGGCGGCGATGGGGCCAATAATCAATACTACCCTAGTGAGATAGATCCCATTGCCCCAGCGGTAAGCATCTTCACCTATGATACTAGCGCCACTATGGCTCTAGGTGGAGCAACCTTAATTGAAGAAGAAAGAGCAAGGCCCGAGTTGGGGTTGGAGGAACCTTATCTGGAAGGGGCGAGGAAGTCCAAGTGGCCGAGGGAGGATGCTAAACTTCAGGATATAATATCCTCTGGCACCGGGGCGATAAGAGTGGACACCGGGACATACAAGGTGGTCTATTTTGCCTTCGGCTTCGAAGCTATCAACTCGGCCACTAATCGTCAGGTAGTTATGGAGAGGGTGCTTGATTGGACATGGTCACTTCCCGGCGACTTAGATTTTAATTGCGTTGTGAACGTGGCCGACGTCCAGCGGGTAGCCAGTCGCTGGCGCATGACGGACACGGATCCTGACTGGAATCCGCGCTACGATCTCAATGGCGATGGGATCATCAACGTCGTGGATATCATGCTCGTAGTAGCTCACTGGGGGGAGACCTGCCCGTGAGGGGATAGTTTGAACCGCTGATCACGCGAAAGGCCACGAAAGTTGCGAAATGCTTTCGTGGCCTTCGTTTCTTTATGTGCCCCTCGCGATCCAGCTACATCTTCACGGTCCACGTCTTCACGTTTGACGTTTCACGCCATCCCATGTTTGACGGTTTTGCCCTAAAGAGGTATACTTATAGTAAGCACACAGGGAGTGTAGAAAGCGTTGATGAGACGGAGTCTATCTAGCAGCCTGGCGTTAGTAATATTGGGGACATTCTTGCTTTCCCTGCTCTTGCCGATCCCCCTGGGAGCGCAAGATGAGAACGATTTCGTTCAGGGGCTCATGGATGGTATGTCGGTGGAGGAGAAGGTGGGCCAGTTGTTTTTGGTCACCTTTGTTGGCAGCGATCCCGGCTTTGAGTCGGATGTCGCCGAGCTCATCAGGGACTACCGGGTGGGTGGAGTGGTGCTCCTGGCTGGCAACACTAATTTCACCAACGAAGAGGATACACCGCTCCAGGTAGCCAATCTGACCAATAGCCTCCAGGCCCTCGCTTCCAGTCAACCGCTGACCGGTACTATAACCTTCGTTCCTATGTTCATCGCTATCGCTCAGGATGGGGATGGCTTTCCCTATACCGAGATCACCGCCGGTGTAACAGAGGTGCCTAACAACATGGCCCTCGGCGCCACCTGGAACGTGAATAATGCTGAGAAAATCGGCGAGGTCGTAGGACGGGAACTGGGGGCGATGGGCCTCAACATGCTCCTGGGCCCTTCGCTGGACGTGCTGGACAATCCGCGGCCGGGCCTCAAGGGGGATCTTGGCACCCGTGTCTTCGGTGGTGATCCCTATTGGGTGGGCAAATTCGGCCAGGCCTACATCCGTGGGGTGCACCAGGGGGGCGAGGGCAAAGTGGCCGTGGTGGCCAAACATTTCCCTGGCCTCGGGGGCAGCGATCGCCGCGCTGATGAGGAAGTGGCTACCGTCCAGAAGTCGCTCCAGGAGTTGCGCAAGATCGAGTTGCCTCCCTTCTTTGCCGTCACCCAACTGCAAGAGCCTGGAAGTGGAGACGGCGATGATTCCCAGGCCGTGGCCGATGCCCTGATGACTTCCCACATCCGCTATCGAGGCTTTCAGGGTAACATCCGCCAGCTCACCCGGCCCATCAGCTTCGACCCCCAGGCCCTCCAGGCACTCATGGCTTTGACCGAATTCGAGCCCTGGCGTACCGGGGGGGGGCTGATGGTAAGTAATGCCTTGGGGGCACCGGCGGTGCGCAAATACTACGATCCCCAATTAGAAACCTTCCCCCACAAGCGCATTGCCCAAGAAGCATTTCTGGCCGGCAACGATTTGCTGATGCTCTCCCAGTTTGCCTTGACCGATAGTTGGCCAGAGCAGTTGGAGAATATCAAGGCCACCATTCAATTCTTCCGCGAGAAGTATCTCAGCGATCCCAATTTCCAGACCCGGGTTGACGGGGCCCTGCGGCGCATTCTGAGCCTCAAGCATCGGCTGTATCCCGATTTCGCCCTGGAAGCGGTTCAAGTAGATGTAGAAAACCTGGCAGAGGTGGTGAGGCAGGGAAGGGAGGCTGTCTTCCAGGTCGCTCAAGAGGCCATCACCCTCATCTACCCTGGACCAGATGAGCTGGCCGATAGGCTACCCAGTCCGCCCCTTATTGACGAAACCATCCTCATCTTTAGCGACGACCGGCAGGCCAGCGATTGTCCCGTTTGCGAGCCGTTGCCCTTTATCGAGCCTGACGCCCTGCGGGGGACCATCCTCCAGCTCTACGGGCCTGAGGCCAGTGGGCAGGTGGACCCTGAACGCATAAATAGTTTGACTTTCAGTCAGTTGAAACAATTCCTGACTGGGAGAGCGGTTCCGGAGGTGGACGTTGAGGGCCTGGTGCGTGAGGCTGACTGGCTCATCTTTGCCATGCTGGACCTCAACCCTGAGGACTACCCTCAGTCCGACGCTGTTAAATCCCTGTTGAAACTGCGCTCCGACGTTCTGCCTGGCAAGAAAGTGGTGGTGCTGGCTTACAACGCGCCCTATTATTTGGACAGCACCGAGATCAGCAAGTTGACGGCCTACTACGGCATTTACAGCAAGGTCGGGCCTTTCGTCGAGGCCTCGGTGCGGGCTCTCTTCCAGGAGTTCATGCCCTCGGGGAACTCTCCGGTCAGTGTAGAGGCGATAAAGTATAACCTGATCTCGCAAACGGAGCCCGATCCCAGCCAGGTCATCGAGATTATCGCGCCTGCCATGCTCACTGAACAGGAAGGAACACCTACCCCTATTGACCTCGACGTAGGTGACACTTTGCGGGTGCAGACCAGCTCGATAGTGGATAAGAACGGCAATCCGGTGCCCGATGGCACACCGGTGGTATTTCGCCTCTTCTACCCAGCCGAATCGGTGGAATCGCCTTCCCATTACGTGACCACCGTGGCTGGGGTGGCGGAGACAACCATTTCGTTGGAGAGGACTGGGGAGTTGCACATCACGGTAACAAGCGGTCCGGCCGAAACGTCCAACATGTTGAAGGTAATCATCCAGGGCGACGAGCCGGCCACCATCGCTACTGTGGTGCCCACTCCCACGGACACGCCCGAACCGACTTCTACACCCACGCCGACTTCTACGCCAACAACTATCCCCACACCGACGCCCACTTCCACGCCAACATCTACCCCCACGCTGATACCTACCTCCACGCCCACCTCCACGCCCACCTCCACGCCTGAGCCAACTTCAACTTCGACGACCATACCGACCGAGCCCCCCCCTGAAGAGGAGGCTGTCGAGCCACCACGGCGTCCAGTGGATATGGGCGATTTTGTACTGGCCGTGCTGGGCAGCGTGGTGGTTGGAGGAGCGAGCTACGTGGTGCAGCTCAACGATGGCCATTCTCTATCGCGGCGTTTGAGGTTCTTCTTGTTGAGTTTGGTGGGGGGGCTGGCAGGCTATAGCCTCTACGGGCTGAACCTGCCGGGGGCGGGGCTGTTTCGGCAGCTTTCGCCAAACTGGGGGGCCGTCTTGATGTGTCTGCTGTTCAGTCTGTTGCCTTTGGGCTATGTGCTGGGCCAGCAGGTGTGGGATAGGCTGCAAGGGAGCAGAGGAGTAGGAGAGCAAGGCCACTAAATCCTGTAGTCCGTTGTTTCAAGTGGGAAGGGAAGGCGCGAGGAGAGTAATCAGCAAGGTGAGGATGAGCAGCGCCAGGGCGATGGCCATCAGGTTCCTGTTGTCTTGAGTTGCCTCTATCCACTCTCCTTCAGTTGGTAGCAGATCAGCCAAAGGCTCTGGGATAGCGAAGGAGTGTAGCTCGGCTCTGAATTCGGCTACGCTGGCTGGCCGTTTGTCGGGGTGCATCTCCAAAGCTCGCAAGATGGCCCTCTCGATTCGAGGGGAGAGTCGAGGGTTGAGGCTGCGAGGGGAGAGCAGCGAATCGGGCCGCAGGAAGCGCTGCTTGACGTCGGCCGGAGGCCGGTTGGTGAGGAGATGATAAAGGGTGGCCCCCAGGGAGTAGATGTCGGATCGGACGTCGGTGTGCCCCGTGTCTCCCCCATATTGCTCCAGCGGGGTGTATTGAATCGTCCCGCGGCCCTGGAGGATGGTGATCGTTCTGGAATCGTCGGGGGCCAGGAGCTTGACCAGGCCGAAGTCCACCAGTTTCAGAGTGCCTCCAGGGTGGTGTCCTGAGCCTGTCGAAGGAGTGAGCCTGATGTTGGCGGGCTTGACGTCGCGATGGAGGATTGGTGGGTCCAGGCTGTGGAGGTATTCCAGGGCATCGCAGAGTTGATCGGCCCAGTCTCGCACCTGTTTCTCCTTGAGGAACCGCCCCTGGCGACGGGCCTCGTCCATGATCTCCTTGAGGTTGCGGCCGGCCACGAAGTCCATGACCAGATAGTCCCGACCGCCCTCCGAGAAATAGTCGGAAACCTTGGGCAGATTGGGATGGTCGAGCCTGGCCAATACACTCGCTTCGCGGTGGAATTGCTCTCGAGATTGGGTTGCGAAGTCGGCCTCGGTCTCGAGTTGCACCTCTTTGACGGCGCACTGCCTTCCCTCCAGACGCAGGTCCTCGGCTCGGTAGACAGCACCCATGCCGCCTTGGCCCACCAACTCTACTATTTTGTATCTTGACCGCAGGACGGTATTGAGTGCTAAAGGTTGGATCAAAGCCTCTGTCCTCGTGATAGAATCTGCATATAGCTTAACCCATAATCATCTTCTTGTCAAACTGCTTTGCTGTAACACAGGAGGCGCTGCGCGATGGCCGAGATAGGGATGCCCACGCTGATCATGCAAGAGGGACAGGGAGTTGGTCGGGGTTGGCTTGTCGAGAAAGAGAAGGTTATCATTGGGCGTGGCGAGGATTGCGACGTTGTGCTCGTGGAGCGTCAGGTTTCCCGCCATCACGCCCAGATTCGACGCCTGGACAGCGCCGCTTCGCTTACATACGTTCTGGAGGACCTGGGGAGCAGGAACGGAACCTACCTCAACGGTCGCGAGGTCACAGAGCCTCACATCTTGCAAGATGGCGACGAGATCCAGATCGCTTTGTGCGTTCGGCTGAGCTTCGTTGGCGCCGAGGCCACGGCCCCGCTGGTTTTCGAAAGGGGGAGGCGTCCCGGTCTTTACTTGGATAGAGAGAGGCACGTGGTTTTGATTGGAGGGCGAGAGCTTAGTCCCCCGCTCTCTTTGGCTCAGTATCGGCTGTTGGAACTCCTGTACGATAGGGCGGGGCGGGTGTGCAGCCGTGACGAGATTGTGGAGGCAGTCTGGGCCGAGGCGGCTGAGGAAGGAGTCTCTGACCAAGCCATTGATGCTTTGGTGCGGCGCCTGCGCGAGAGGGTGAGCGAGATTGATGCCGATCGCCAGTACATCGTCACGGTGCGCGGCCACGGCTTCCGCCTGGACAGAATCCCCTCATGACGGCTGCCCAGCTTCTAGCCAGCTTTCAGTTTTCAGCCTCCAGCTTTCAGCTTCCAGCTTCTAGCATGGCCCTCGCTTGATCCCTTATCTCCCTCAGTTGTCGGGCTGCTCTCTTTTCTCCACTCCGGGTTAGGTTCTCGATGATGAGATCCATCACCCTCAACAACTCGTTGTCTACCTGCTCGACATTCTCCTCCAGCAGCTTCTTCGTCTCTCTGGGATACTGAGCTTCCATCAGTTGGTTGATGAACTTGATGGGGCGAGGTGTTATCTCCTCCAGCAACTGGAAGGCCAGGGTCTCCAGGCGTTTGAGCTTCCTGGCTACCTCCTTCTCGCCCCCGGCCTCAGCTTGCTCAATGTTAGCCGACAGGACAGCAAACAAGACCTCGTCAATCTCCTCCACGTGCTCTCGCAACGCTTCTCCCAAGTCCTCGCTCTCGAAGATCTCCCTCAACAAGGCTGCCTTTTTTTGCAGCATGGCCTGGGTCTCGGCATCCAGCCTGTCCCTGATCTCCAGAATGCGAGATCGCAAGTCTCTAAGCCGCTGAGCCTCCTCGGCGTTTTCTTCCCCTTCGCGAGTCCTTCCGCCGTGGGCCTCGATCCTGCTGGTCAGGCTGCGGAAGAACTGGTAGTCCAGCATGCGGCGTCCGAGAGCTATCACAGCCCTTAGCTCGGCGTCACTCTCACACTCAATTACCTTCTCCAGGAACTCTTCCCGCGTCATTCCCTTTTCCAAAGCCTCGGCGACCTCGCGCTCGACTCGGCCGGCTCTACCCAGGCTGCTGAACTCCAGCAGCTTCTCCCGCAATCTTAAAAGACGCTTGGCCCTATCTTCCTCGCTCTCGGTCTTGGCTATCTCTATGGAGCCGGTCAGGAGACTGAAGAATTCGTAGTCCAGTTGGCCGTCGTTTTCCCGCACCATAACTCGCAGGACCTCGTCGCTGGTCGCATCCAAGAAGCGCTGGATTAGACTCAGCTTGGCCTTTCGAGCCTCCAGCATCTCTTTGGTGACGCCGTCAGCTTGCACTACCTCGTCTATCAGCCCTGTCAGGCTGAGGAAGATCTTAGGCTGCAGGAGGTAGCCCTTGCGCTCATCAGAAGGCAATGAGCTTATGAGGCGGTTGGTCAGGTCGCCGACGAGCTTATGCTGATCGTCGCCTCTCAGGCCCAGATCGGATGGCAAGAAGCAGAGGAGCATCTCCTTGTCGGGGTCGTGGTAGAGGAAGGGGACGTTCAGCATCCCGGCGTTGCCGCACTGAGGGCAAGCAGCGACGTTGATCTTGCCTCGCAGCAGCGTGGATTTGGCTTCTGGATCCTGGCCTACGTCAATGATGCTCTGCACCTGAGCGGCGAATTGGCGCCCACAGAGGGGGCAGGGTACGGAAACGGTTTGTGGTTGGAACATGGATTGGGATTTCCTTTCTGTTTTGGTCAGGTGGAAGGACGGATTTCGAGTCCCTGGGTCGAGGGAGGCAAAGGCCGCCCGTAGCCCGTTAGCGAAGCGGCAGCGCCTCGAAACCATGGAATGATGAACCCGAAACTCTTTCATTCGCGTCCAGATTGGACGCATCAGCGTGGTCGGTGATAGCAATGGCTCCGTAGCCCAGAGCTGCCGCCCTTCGCAGGATCTCGCTGGGCAGGAGCACCCCATCGCTGAATAAGGAGTGAACGTGGAGGTCAAGGCGTTGGTTTTCGTTCATCGGTTAGCCTCGCGGCAGCTTGAAAACGAACTTGGCGCCCCTGCCCGGCTCGCTTGTCACCCAGATTTTCCCGCCGTGGGCCTCGACCACTTCTTTGCAAAGGTAGAGGCCCAGCCCCGCTCCCTCGGTGCGGCGGGTGAGGGGGCTCTCCGCCCGATAGAAGCGCTCGAAAATGCGATCTTGTTCCGGCTTGGGGATGCCGATGCCTTCGTCGGCCACAGCGATGTAGACCCAATCGTCATCGGCCCAGCCGCCTGTGCGAATCAGCCCCCCACGCGGCGAATACTTGATGGCGTTGGAGAGTAGATTGGTCAGCACCTGCCGTAAACGCTCAATGTCGGCCTGCACAGCCGGGAAGTCGGAGGGAAAGTCCAGGGTGAACATGTGCTCATCTGACTGGGTGCGGAATTCCTCCGTCACCTTTTCCGCCAGCTTGTCCACCTGCACGTAGCTAATCTCTAGCTTGAACGCGCTGGCTTGCAGACGAGAGGCGTCGAGGAGGTTGTCTATCAGCTTGTTCAGACGGTCGCTCTCCTCGGCGATGATGGCCAGGCCCTGGCTCAGCGTATCCGCGTCCCACTGCGCATCCTCGCGGCGCAGGGTGTCGGCATAGCCCTTGATGATGGAGACGGGGCTCTTCAGCTCGTGGGAGATGACCGAGACGAAGGTGGACTTCATCTCCTCGCCCTCGCGAAAGCGGGTGATGTCGCGCACGTTGGCGATGACGCTCACCAGGCGGCCTTCTCTATCATGGAGAGGCGAGTAGGTGATGCCTGCGGTGACGATTGAGCCGTCGGGGCGTTTGATATCGCCTTCTACGTAGAGGTGTTCCTCTGGCTCGGGTTGCAGGAGGGGGCACGTGGCTTCACAGATGTCCTTTCCCTGGCGATCCTTCAGGGCCAGCACACGAGAGCAGGGCTGTCCCAAGGCTTTCGAGGCAGACCACCCCGTCATCTCCTCCAGGGCGCGGTTGAAGACCCGGATGCGGCGTTGGGTGTCCAGGATCATCACTCCGTCTGCGCTGTTCTGAATGATGGCGTCCAGGCGGCGCTTCTCACGCACCAATTGCTGGTAGAGGCGAGCGTTATGGACAGCGATGGCTGCCTGGTCGGCGAAGCTGGCCAGCACTTGGCGGTCATTGGCGGAGAAGGCCCCGCCTCGGGAACGGAAGATGTAGATCACGCCGATGAGGTTGCTCTCCATGACCAGCGGCAGGGCCACCACCTGGCGCAGGCCCAGTCCAATGGCCGGCACCACCAGGCTGAGCTTCATCTGCAGGTTGGGGATCGTCCAACGGCGGTGTCCTGAGGCTTGTCCTGAGCCTGGTCGAAGGGCTGTCGAAGGGATGAGATATTCGCGTTCAGCTTGGGCGGGGACGTCGGTCAATAGAGGCGTGAAAAGATGTATTATGTCCGGTGGCAGGCCATAACTTGCCTGCACACGGAGGCTGCCCTCCTCTTGGCGCAAGGCGATGAGACCAGCCTGTCCCCGCAGCATCTCGGCGGCGTTCTCCAAGATCAGGCGCAGCACCGAAGGCAGGTCCAGCCGCGAGGTCATGGCGCGGCTTATTTGGAGAAGATATTCACGCTGGCGCAGTTGGTAGTCTATCATAGCTACTCCAAAGCTTTTGCTGGCTGGTTATCCACAGACCAGCGGATCTCCAGTTATTCTAACACAAGTTGCCCATAACTGCAATTCGCGTCCGCGTCATGAACATCAGGTATCACTTTCCTGTTTGTGTTGTATTCAAGAAGTTTCATGCTATATCGCCATGTTTACCTGACTATAATATAATGTCGGAAGTTTCAGTTTGTTATACATTAAACCTAGTGTTTTTATCATGTTTATGGGGTCTTCTTGCGTAAACCAGGCTTTTCGTCCTCTCTCCATCGGGACATGTTTTCGGGCTCAAGCGGAGTTGGAAGAAAAGCAAGGCCATCAACGGTCAATTGTTGGTGACACAATTGGCAACAACCTGGCCTGGTCAATCACACATCTGACGTATACCACCTTTTGTCCGTCCTCAACTGCCAGTTTCCCTCGCAAGTCCAGGAAGTCCAGGATCTACTGTTTGTCCTCAAAGGATGCTTTGTCCAGCCCCTCGCCCACCTGACGGCAGAACTCCTCAATCTCCTCAATTCGTGCATCCGGTATCGCCGTCTGTTGGAGGTATCTGGCAAACCCTTCTCTTTCTGGTAGTGGTAAAAAAGTAAGTGATGGTGTATCATTAAGAGCGTCCGGTGAAAGTCAAATTGACGGAGGTGGAAATGATAAAATCAAAAGGCCAGGTGCTCGGAACAATGGAGGTGGTGAGCCTCGCTTCCCGTCAGTTCACTTCGGAGGAGATCCGGTTGCTCAGCTCTATTGGCCATCAAATAGGCGTGGCTATCGAGAACGCCCGGCTGTACAAAGAAGCACAGAGCAGTGCCGTCCAATTGGCTTCTCTGTTCGAAATCGGCCAATCCCTGACATCGTCTTTGGATGTGGATCGAACTCTGCGCCTGATTGTGGAGCAAGCAGCCAAGTTGCTTGAGGGGGACATTTGCACGCTGTTCTTGTACGACCGAGATACGGACGAGTTGCTTGGCCAGGTGAGATACGGAGCGAGCGATGAGGGGCTGCGAGGGGCCAGAGTGCCTCTTTCCCACAGCCAGCCAGCGGCTGAGGCGAAGGCTACTCTTAAGCCTGTCGTGATGGAAGACGCCAGCCAGGATCATCGAATACCAGGCGAGGCCTTGGAGGAATTGAACATCAAGTCCTCGGTCATCGTCCCCTTGGTGGCCGAAAGCCAATTCCTGGGAGTCATCTTTCTGGATTGGACCAAGGCTCCTCGGCGCTTTACGGCCAATGAGATCAAGCTGGCTCAGAGCTTCGCCAGCCAAGCGGCCATCGCGCTAGAGAATGCGCAACTATACGCCAACTCAGAGGAGTTGGCGATTAATAAAGAGAGGAACAGGGTCGCTCGCGAGATTCGCGACGATTTGACCCAGAGGCTTGCCTCTCTCTTGATGAGGATTGATCTTTACCTGGAGCTGATTGACGAGGAGCCTGAGGAGGCCAAGAGAGAGTTGCACGAAATGGGCGGCGCAGTGCAGGACAGCATCCAGGAAGCTCGCCGCTCGGTCTTTGCCCTCCGACCGCTGGCTCTAGAGCAGTTGGGATTCCGTCGCGCTCTAAGTACCTACACAGACGATTTCGTGCTGGTGCACGAAATCTCCGTTCACTTGTCGTTACCTGAAGAAAGAGTCCGCCTGCCTGCTAGAATGGAATACACGCTCTTTCGCATCGTGCAAGAAGCGCTGAACAACGTGCGTTGGCATGCCCAAGCGGACACCGTGTGGATTGACCTGGGTTTGCGTTCACCAGACAGAATCTGGCTGGAAATTCGAGATGATGGACGCGGTTTCGAGCCAGGAAAAAGGGCATCTGATATACCGGGGGATGACGGCAGGGGCCTGGGCCTACTGCATATGCGGGAAAGGGTAGAAGCAATGAGAGGGAGCTTCCGTATGGAAACAGGGCCGACGGTCGCACGACGATCACGGTAACACTGCCGCTCGAAGGCTAGGAAGGGAGGAATGTCATTGAAGGTGATCAGGGGTAACCGTTCAGGGGGTCTGAAAATCCTTACCACAAAGCCACAAAGACACTAAGGAGACAAAGAAAAAGCGCCTTCAAAAACAACTTTTCACCTCCCAATCTTTGTGCCTTCGTGTCTTGGT
>SDBT01002348.1_pt1 | contig 33511 bp, 29 predicted proteins | sample 2277101 | NCBI WGS metagenome assembly SDBT01 (sample SAMN10404973, study PRJNA504765) | marine sediment metagenome | isolation source: marine sediment core GS10_PC15, 103 cmbsf | place: Arctic Ocean: Southern Knipovich Ridge | collected 2010
AATCCTTTGCGGGCTAAGGCGCGGAATACCTGCTCGGAGTCAGCACCCTCTGCCACCAATTCCAGGTAAGAAGTGTGCACGCCGTCCAGATTATCCTCGAGGTAGTTGATACCTTCCCACTGTGCCTGGGACCAGCCACCATCATCGTGGTTGCTGAGCATCACAATGGCGACATTGAATTTACCATCCTCAATATCAGGAATTTGTAATCCGCCTTCGGCTGCCGGTTCTTCTTCTGCTTCCTCCACCTCTTCTGCCACAGCCTCTTCTTCTTGAGGTGTATCTTCGGCAGGAGCCGGCTGGCAGGCAGTGAAGACAAATGCCGCGAACAGCATCAAACTAATCACTAACCATAGACTTTTCTTTCTCATTTTATCTCCTCTATACATTGGATTATCAAGGGTTCTTTTCCTGCAATACAGTTGAGAAAACCTCCTTTATTTGTATGGTTCAACTCTCGGATAACTCTAGTATACTTGAATTTGTATTTTCGTCCTTAAGAACAATATCCTCCGATAACTTAAATCTATTCGAGATTATTGAGATGGATATTATGGAATAATCCGCGTGCCGGTTTCACCTTTGAGAGCCCGGCCAATATTTTCAGGATTAGTGACCAGGGCTTCTTTACCTCCTTGCTCCAGGAATTTGACAATCGCTCTGATCTTGGGTTCCATGGAACCTTTGGCAAAGTGTGTCCCTTCATTTAGATAAGCTTTGGCTTCCGCCACTGTCATCTGATCAACATCGACTTGATCAGGTTTGCCAAAATTCAAGGATACTTTTTCGACCGCGGTTGAGATCAACAGCATATCAGCATTGATCTCATTGGCAAGAAATGCCGAGGCAAAATCCTTGTCGATCACTGCTGCAGTGCCGATCACACCGGCCTCAGTTTCAATTACAGGAATGCCGCCGCCGCCAACTGTGATGGTGATAACACCACTTTCAATCAAAGCTTTGATCGCGTCAAGTTCCATGATTTCAACAGGTAGAGGGGAAGCTACCACCCGTCTCCAGCCCCTGCCGGCATCTTCGACAATATCCCAACCCAGTTCTTCTTTCCTTTTTTGGGCCTCATCGACTTCCATGAAGGTTCCAATTGGTTTGGCAGGTGTCTGGAAGGCGGGATCATTTGGATCAACCCTGACCTGGGTGATCACTGTGGCCACGGGTTTATATATACCTCGTTTTTTCAATTCGTTTTGAATGTTCTGCTGCAGGGAGTAGCCAATCGCTCCCTGGCTGTCCGCCCCGCAAACATCAAGAGGAAGTTCATGCATACCCTCAACCTTGTGGGCGATCTCAGAGCGCCGCAGAATAAATCCGACCTGGGGACCATTGCCGTGACCGATAGCGATAACCCAACCGGCTTCAATCATGTCCACCAGGTGCAAAGCTGTCTCTTGGGCGGCTTTGTACTGATCCTGAACGGTTTGCTGCTGTTTGGATTTGATCAGGGAATTTCCGCCGATCGCGACAACAGCAACTTTCTTTTCTTTTTCCATACCACTCTCCTAGCGCATGGTCAGAGCCATGACTGCTTTCTGGGCGTGCATTCTGTTTTCAGCCTGGTCAAATACCACTGACTGAGGACCATCCATTACCTCACTAGTAACTTCGACATCCCGATCTGCTGGCAGGGGGTGCATATAGATCGCATCTTTATCTGCCAGAGCCATTTTCTTGGAGTCGGTGATCCAATCAGAGTATTTATCCTGGATCTTCTTTCCTTCTTCCGGATCCTGGGTTGTCAGTAAGGGTCCCCAAGATTTGGCATATACAATATCCGCATCCTTAAATCCTTCTTTCATATCATCAATAACCTCAAATTTTCCGCCATATTTCTTAGCCTGGGCTCGGGCCTGCTCCATAATCTCAGGCATTAATTTGAATTCTGGTGGATGAGCCAGGGTGACATCCAGGCCAAAACGGGGCAGCTGCAGAATTAGGGACTGGGGAACAGAGATTGGTTTCAGATAGGAAGAGGCATAAGCCCAAGAAACCACAATCTTCTTTCCGCGCAAATTGGGACCTTTTTTCTCAAATATGGTCATAATGTCTGCCAGACACTGATGGGGGTGGTAGACCTCACACTGCATATTTAAGACAGGCGACCGAGATGCTGAGGCTACGTTATTGATGTATTGATTGCCTACTCCCCAATCGACATGGCGGATAGCAATGCCATCAAAATAACGACCCAGGATTTCTCCCAGTTCTTTTTCTGTATCCCCGTGGGAAACCTGTGTGGTACGGCTTTCCATGAAGGCTGCATGCCCACCAAGCTGAGCCATGCCCGACTCAAAAGATGCCCTGGTTCGGGTGCTTGAGAAGAAAAATAACATAGAGAGGGTCTTATCCTGAAGCAAGGCATGCCTTTCACCTAATGCCCGTTTCTTTTTAAGATCCCAGGCAACCTCGAGAACGGTTTCTACTTCTTCTTTTGTAAAATCCAGATCGCCTATTAGATCGCGACCTCGTAAATCAGTTATCATGGTTTTCTCCTTATTTCCGTTCAGGATGACGGACACCTGAACTTTTATTTAATTCCCGGCAGATCGATCGGAGTCAGTCTGCCGGGAATTGATCACTCTTTTTTTACTCTTCTGCGCCCAGAACCAGGGCAAGCAGAGCCATGCGCATCACGACGCCATTAAATCCTTCTTTCCAGTAGCGAGCCCAGCGGGTTTGATCGACATCCGGAGGAATATCATCCATGCGGGGCAATGAGTGCAGCAGAATTGCATCAGATTTTGCCTTGGTTTCCAGTAATTCTTTGGTAATCTGGAATTCCGGAGGTGTCAAAGCAACATCGCCATCCCGTTCGTCGCGGGATTTGGTGTAATCCGGCTGTACCACAGGTTCAACCAAGATAACATCTGCGTCAGCTATAACTTCGCGAACATCATCAGTTTCTGCGAAGTCTAGACTGTTGCGTTTGAAATCCTCCCGGTATTCATCAGGAAGCTGCATATCTTTGGGAGCGACGAAGGTTATCGGGCAATCGAATTGAGTTAAGGCATGTCCCAGGGAGTGCATAGTGCGCATCCTCATGTCACCAACTGCAATCCACTTCAGACCATCGAGACGGCCTTTCTCGGTCAGAATAGTATAAAGGTCGGTCAGGATCTGGGTAGGATGTTCACCCCATCCATCTCCACCGTTAATGATCGGAACACTGACCCATTTGGCTGCTTCGTGAGGAGCGCCTTTCTGGAAGTGGCGTACCACAATCACATCACCATAATTCTCAAGCATTTTAAAGGTGTCCTTAATGGACTCCATATAAAAATCTCCTGCCCGAGTATTCTTTGCATCAGAAAAACCAGTTACCTTACCACCTAGGCGCAGCATGGCCGCTTCATGAGCCAGGCGGGTTCGTGTGGACGGCTGGTAAAAAGCAGTCACTAATGTTTTTTCTTTTAACAAATCAACATTCTTGCGATTTTGAGCAATGGGCGCCAGCTTCTTGGCTACTTCAAAAATCCGTTCAAATTCATGTCGTTCAATATCCTTGAGTGATAATATGTCTCGTCCTACAAAACTTCTCATGATCTTACTCCTTTAAAAAATAATCCGATATGCTTAATTTGATCGATCGTCAATGTTTTTTGATATACGACTTATATTATTAATTTCCTCCCGATACAACCGATTTAAGTTTGATAACCTACCCGGCGGACTATATGAAAATGGAAATACCCGGGAATAAAATAACTGAATGAGGAATCGATGATCCTGCCCCGGGAAGAAAACAACAATGATGAAAAAACCAGCAGGGGATCGTTCGGTTGAATTTCCAGCGCAGCTGCCAGGTCTGGAGTGGCACCAGTGGCGCTGATGTCACACTTCGAACTTGCCAGGGGAATATCATCCCTCTTGATTAATAAATCCAAAACAGATCCGGTAAAGTGAATCTTTACTTCCTCTTCACTGATCACATCAATTGGCAGATTATCCTCCAGATACGCCACTGGTTTATTATCTGCCTGGATCACCCTGGAAACATGAGTGATTTTTTCACTCTCCGGTAGTCCTAATTCCTGGGAAAGGTCAAAATCAACCAATTTTTGGCATACTTTCAGCTCTCCCATGGAAACTGCCAAACCGATATGGTCGGCAATGGTTTCCAGGCTGATTAAGTGCTCCAATCCGCTGTCAAAAACGTGGATCGGGTGGATCACAAAGGTTCCCACTCCTTGTTTGCGCTGCAGCAATCCCCTGGTTTCGAAAGTCCGCATTGCTTCCCGTAGAGAAGCCCGGGAAACGCCCAGATCTTCTGCCAGTTTGGGTTCCGAAGGCAGCTGATCTCCAGATTTCGTTTTTGCAATCAGCAAGTTGAGCTGTTCATGTAAAGACCTGGAAACGTTATTATCCTTGATCAAGAGCCTTCTCCTTCAAGAACAGGAATAAATGAAAAGGTATCTACATCAACCAATCCGAGATCTGAGATGCGCAGGGAGGGTATCACTACCAATGCCAACAGGCTCAGCTGCATATTAGGATTAACAATCGTGCAGCCGCAAGAGAGGAAACCTTCCAGTACAGTGGCAGCTTCCTCAGCAACAATATCAGCCCGTTTATTGGACATTAATCCTGCGATTGGAAGAGCAACCTGCCCGATCACCTTACTATCTTTAACCACCACCTGCCCCCCATTTATCTCAGCCAACTGGTTGGCAGCTATTGCCATTTGACCTTCATCTGTTCCAACAACAATCATATGATGGGAATCATGGGCAACAGTAGAGCCAATGGCACACTTCCCTTTTAATCCAAACCCGGAAACCAATCCAACAACCACATCGCCGGTTGCCCGGTGACGCTCAACCAGGGCGATTTTTAACAGATCTTCCTCCAGTTTTACCTGGATCTCACCATTTTCTGCCGTAACTGGAATCTTTAGATGTCTGGTGGGGGCTTGACCTTCGATAACTCCTATGACATGTGCCATTAACTTACCAGAAGAAATATCCTCATCAACAGGCAGCCGAAAATCGTCAGCTGATAATGTTTCTTTCACATTCACAGATTTAGATGCCCACTCAGGATAGGCAGTCGAAGGCAATTCAATTTGCCACTTTCCTGATTCAGCCAGGATAATACCCTTGGCAATAACCTGGTCTGCCTGGAAATTCTCAAGGTCCGCTACCAATAGGATATCTGCAAATCTGCCGGGAGCTATTTGACCCATGTCCCTAGTCATCCCAAAATGTTCTGCTGTATTTATAGTGGCCATCTGGAGCGCAGTCATTGGATCAACGCCAAGACCAATGGTGTGGCGCAGAACCCTATCCATATGACCATCATTTACAAGCGTTTCCGAATGGGAATCATCTGTGCAAAGAATAAAATTACGTGAATCCAATCCGTCCTCGGTAATAGCCTTAATCTGGGCTTCGACATCGAGCCAAGCTGATCCATAGCGCAACATGGATTTCATGCCTTGGCGGACTCTGGCCACCGCATCTTCTTTCCTGGTGCCTTCATGATCATCTTCTGCACCCCCCGCAACATAACCATGGAAGGGTTTTCCCAGATCGGGTGAGGCATAATGTCCACCAATCACCTTGCCAGCTGCCCGGGTGGCAGCCATCTCCTGATGCATTTTTTCATCGCTGGAAAATACTCCTGGGAAATTCATCATTTCTCCCAGTCCAATAATTGTTTTCCACTTCATAGCTTCTTCAACATCTTCTAGTTCAATGGATGCTCCGGGAGTTTCCATACCGGGTGCTGATGGAACGCAGGAAGGTACCTGGACCCAGACATGGATAGGCTGGGTTTCTGCCTCATCAGCCATCAAACGAACACCCTTGAGACCAAATACATTGGCAATCTCATGCGGGTCAATGAACATTCCTGTAGTACCCCGGGGAGCGACCGCCCTGACAAACTCTGTGATGGTCACCATTCCCGATTCAACATGCATGTGTGCGTCAAGCAGCCCAGGCACCAGGTATTTTCCATCAGCATCAATCACCCGGGTGCTTTTGCCAATAGTATGACCGGCATCTTCTCCCACAAAAGCAATTCTTTCGCCAAGAATGGCGATATCTATTCCCGGGATGATTTCTCCAGATTGAACACACACCCATTGGCCGTTGCGAATGACTATATCGGCATCTGCCCGACCCATTGCCACATCTACCAGGGTTCTGGTGCGGCTACTGATCTGTTCTCTGGTCATATACTTACTCCCTGGATACTTGAAAAATCCCTGATTATCTAATTAATAATCTTGCCGCAGCTTGATTGTGTTTTTCTATGTGGGCTGGCAAATCAAGTGTGGTTAGCTGGCCATCTTTAACCACAAAATTACCGCCTACGACCGTATAATCCACTTTTACGGGAGCGCAAAATACTGCTGCCGCTACCGGGTCATGCAGTGCTCCTGCATAATCGATCCTGTTCAAGTTAATTGCTATAAAATCAGCTGCTTTCCCGGGTTCAAGAGAACCAATATCCGATCTTCCCAGAACTGCTGCTCCACCGAGGGTAGCCAGTTCCAAGGCATCCCTGGCAGTCATAATTTTTTGATCACTTTCTCCAGAACGGGAAGCACCCTGGATTCCGGCTCTGAGCCGGGCCAGCAGCATAGCCTGGCGGATTTCTTCCAGGAGATGTGATCCGTCATTACTGGCAGACCCATCCACTCCAATTCCCACGTCAACCCCGGCAGAAACCATATCCATGATTGGTGCCGCCCCAGATGCCAAGCGCATATTTGAGCTCGGGCAGTGGGCCACACCACAGCCGTGTTCTGCGTAAACTCCGATTTCCCTTTCATCCAAATGAACTGAATGCGCAAACCAGACGTCCGAACCAATCCAGTCAACTTCCTCCATATAGGCAACAGGCCGTTTACCAAACTTCTGAATAGTAAAATCGATCTCATCTTCAGTTTCAGCCAGATGGGTATGCAGCTGAACCCCATATTGACGGGCAAGTGCTGCGCTTTCACGCATCAAATCACTTGTAACACTGAACGGAGAACAGGGAGCCAGAACAATCTGGGTCATTGAACCCGGCTGGCTGTCATGATAAGCCTCAATTAAACGCAGGGAGTCTTTTAGAATTTGATCTTCATCTTCTACTACACTATCGGGAGGTAATCCACCTTTGCTTTCACCCAGGCTCATGGAACCGCGGGAAGCATGCAGCCTAACGCCAATTTCAAGAGCTGCTTCAATCTCATCATCCAATTTTGATCCATTGGGAAATAGATAAAGATGATCAGATGCAGTGGTGCAGCCTGATAATGCCAGTTCAGCCAGGGCAGTTTGAGTAGACATCCTGATATCTTCCGGTTTCATTCGGGCCCAGATTGGATAGAGAGTTTTTAGCCAATTAAATAAATTTGCGTCCTGGGCATCCGGTACCACTCGGGTCAATGTCTGATAAAAATGGTGGTGAGTATTGACCAGGCCAGGCAGTACAATATGCCCTTTTAAATCAAGGATCTGATCTGCTTTTGAGGGAAGCTGATCAGATTTTCCTACTGCCTTTATAAATCCGTCATCAATAAAAATACCCCCATCCTCAATCTCACGACGGTGATTATCCATTGTAACAAGAACCTGGGCATTTCTAACAAGGAGAGTCGGCATAGTATATCCTGATTATCAACTTGTCTGACAACTCCAAGTTTAACAAAAACTCCCCCATCTGTCAATTGTCTGACAAGTTAATTACATGATTTTATGATTAAAATCACCTGAGTTCAATGATTAAATTTCAAAAGAAGTTATAGAAGGGGGATTTCAGGGAAAATAGATTAAAAAAGGTAGTTTAATAGATTTCTGGCTAGGGCAGGATTCAACATTGAAAACACCGCCCCACCCAGAATTAAGATCAATCCCAATAGCGCAAGTAAAGAAAAACAACCACCTCTATCGATCTTTTTCTGGGGTCTGCGAACATTTTTCTTTTTATCCGGGAAATCCTGGGAACCTTTGGATCTCTTTCTGATGATCTCTTTGGTTTCAACTCTCCGGATTCCTTGCCCGGCTGGGGTTTTTTTCTCAGTTTTAGATTTTTTTATTTGATCTCTATAATCAAAGCCGAAATTGAAATTAAACCGACCGCTTTGAGCTTTTAAAAGTTCATTTTTAAACTCAGCAGCCATCTGCCAGCGATCATTTGGTCGGACCTGAAGAGCCTGTTCAACAGCTTCTGAAACCCGCTTGGAGACTTTAGGATTCCTTTCTCGAACTGGAGTGAGCTCCACCTGATCCATGGTCTGGGCCAGGCTGTCTTCAGGTGTAAAACCTGTTAGCGATGTATATAATGTAGCGCCAAGTGAATATATATCCGTCCGGGTATCTGTCCGGGCAGCTCCATATTGTTCTGGAGGAGAGAATCCCATGGTCATCGCCCGGGCACCGGTGGTTGTGGTTTGATCGCCATGTATCACCTTTGCCAGGCCAAAATCAACTAAATATACTCCCCCGTCAGGTGTAATCCGCACATTGGCAGGTTTTATATCCCGATGCAAGACCATTGGGTCCCGGGAATGCATATAGGAAAGAGCATCGCAGATGGATGCTCCAATGAAGACTACCTCTTCCTCATCGAAGGAACCAATCCGCTCCAATCTTTCCTGAAGGTCCTCGCCCTCGATGTAATCCATGATCAGGTATTGTCCCTCATCTTCAAGGCTGAAATGATCTGAGACTCGGGGAAGATTGGGATGGCGTAAATTAGCCAGGATTGTGGCTTCCCGGCGGAACTGCCGGGCATAATCATCGATAGTGAACAAATTCTCCTTGACTGCGACCTCCAGACCAAGATTTTCATCCACAGCCCGGAAAATAGAACCCATTCCACCGTGGCCCAGAACCTCGATGATCCTGTATCGTTCGAGTAGGAGCTGACCTTGTTCTAATGACATAAGGTATAGTTATTACTTCTTAAATATCCAGATTCCTTACTTCATTTGCATGGGTGATAATAAATCGTTTCCTGGGAGGAACAGAGGAACCCATTAACATATCGAAAGTCCGGTCTGCTGCAGCAGCATCTTCGATGGTCACTTGCAGAAGTGTCCGGGTTTCAGGATCCATAGTTGTTTCCCAAAGCTGTTGAGGATTCATCTCGCCCAGACCTTTATAGCGCTGAAGCTGGGCTTTATCAGGACTGAGCCCTAATTCCTTAAACTTGTCCTGTTTCTCTTTTTCAGAATAGAGATAGATCTCCTTATTCTTATAGTTCAACCTGAACAAAGGAGGTTGGGCAATATATAAGTGACCGGTATCAATGAGAGGCTGCATGTACCGGAAAAAGAAGGTCAATAGTAATGTTCGGATATGGGCACCATCAACATCAGCATCAGTCATAATTATTACTCGCCAATAACGCAAACCTTCGATATCAAATCCTTCGCCAATACCTACTCCCAGGGCGGAAATCAAGGATCTAACTTCATTATTGGCCAGTATCTGGTTTAAGCGGGCTCGTTCAGTGTTCAGGATCTTCCCTCTTAACGGCAAGATGGCCTGATAATGGCGATCTCGCCCTTGTTTTGCAGATCCACCAGCGGAATCACCCTCGACGATATAAATTTCTGATTCCTCAGGATTCCTTGATGAACAATCCGCCAATTTCCCCGGCAAAGTCATGCTCTCTAGGGCAGATTTCCGGATCACCAGATCCCTGGCTTTACTGGCAGCCTGTCTGGCTCTCGCTGAAGTCAGGCATTTATTCACAATAGCCTTGGCTGCCGAGGGATTTTCCTCTAAGAATGCTTCCATTCCTTCAGCCACAACCTGCTGGGCATGAGTTTTCACTTCAGCGTTCATCAATTTGACTTTCGTCTGGCTCTCAAATTGAGGAGAAGGATGTTTAACGCTGATGATTGCCGTCAAACCTTCGCGGGTGTCATCTCCAGACAGGTTTGGATCGGAGTCTTTTAAGATCTTTTTACTGCGGGCATAATTATTAATTGTTCTGGTAATCGCAGCCCTTAAACCTGTTAAATGTGTGCCGCCATCAATAGTATTGATGGTATTTGCAAAAGCATAAATAGATTCAGCAAAGGCATCAGTGTATTGAAAAGCTGCATCGATGATGATGTTATCAACTTCTTTCTCAACATGGATCACCGGATGAAGTTTTACTCTATTACGATTTAGATAACGCACGAAAGATGTGATCCCGCCGTCAAAATAGAAGTTCATTTCCTTGTTGGATCTCTCATCCACGAACTTGATCGCGACACCCTTGGTTACAAAGGCCATCTCCCGGAAGCGCTGTACCAGGGTTTCAAACGAGTAGGACATATCGCTGTCGAAAATGGTTTTATCATATAAAAAGGTCTGGGTAGTTCCTGTTTTACCTCTAGGGGCATCACCAACAACTTTCAATTTTGTGACAGGAACACCTTGTTCATAACGCTGATAATATTCCTTTCGATCTCTCCAGACCCGGACCTCAAACCATTCAGATAGCGCGTTAACCGCTGAAAGCCCTACACCATGCAATCCACCTGAAACCTTATAACCGCTGCCCCCGAATTTCCCGCCTGCATGCAGCATAGTCATCACCAGCTCAAGAGCAGGAACCTTCTTTTCAGGATGAATATCAACCGGTATACCGCGGCCGTTATCTGTTACTGTAACGCTTTCGTCCTGGTGAATAGTAACTTCAATTTCATCACAATAATCCGCCAGAGCTTCATCAATCGAGTTATCTACTACCTCATAAACCAGATGGTGCATTGCTTTGATGTCCGTTCCACCAACATACATTCCAGGCCGCAAGCGGACTGCTTCCAATCCTTCCAGAACCTGGATATCTTTCGCCTCATAGGACATCTTTTGTTTCTTCTTTGCCACAAAAACCTCCCGCAATAAACACGCAAACCCGCATCATACCATGATTAGGGTTATTTCTCTAAGGTTGGTCGTTCTTCCACTATTGGTGCTGGCGCGCTGAGTACTTGCAGCTCTTCTGCCCAGCGAACCATATCCTGGTAATAAACAAAGCTGGCTGCTAACATACCGGTTGTAACAAAGGCATGGCCAATAATGCTGATTCCCAACAACCAGGATTCTTCTGGTGGTATCTGCCAGACCATATTTAATCCCTGATTTACCAGGAGAGCAATTATGATAAACAGGCTCGTCTTAACAAAGGTCAAATTGGTTAACCGTACACTTGTCAGCAATGATTTCCCAGCTTTTTGACCCTGGGAATAAATTCCATGAGGGGAAAAAAACAATGGGAAAATTAACCAAAACGAGGCAATGCCAAACAGGATTATGACAATTTGACCCAGAGAAACACTGAAAAATGTAATCCCGGTTGCAGCGCAGCTGCCAATGACCATGATTGCCAAAAACAAAATTAACCACATTAAACTTAATAGCATTGATTGAAGGCTCACCCGGGGCCATTCTCTGAGAACTTCCCTCCACTTGACCTGGTCAAATAAGGCAGCCCGCCTGACTCCTGAAAAATAAATTCCACCAAATGCCAGTCCGACAAGAAAAATCATCAGGCTGAATATAATAGCGCCGCTCATTGTAGGAACATCCCAAAATATTGGGTTACCCAGGGGATTTTTTACCGGGAGGATGGAAGTCAGCAAACTGAACATTCCTACAGGCAAAGAACGCAAGGCCAGGAATAGATTAATGCGTTCCGCAGCCAATTGCCAGATCTCCTGGCCAGCTTCCATCACTTCTCCAAAATCAGCAGGGAGAAGAGCGGATACTTCATTCATCTCCAAAATCAATCCCTCTATGAGGGATTTGAGTTGAAGGTGAGGAGCAAACCATAAGACCAGGTCAAGGCCCACAGGAAAGAGCACTAAAATCAAATGTTTAGTGATGGCGTCAAATCCATTTCGGATGGATTTTAGAACATTTGGGGGCTCTGGAAGGACGATTTTGTTCGTATTCATCAATGCCCTATTTTACCATACAACACTCCTCCAAAGCCTCTCCAAATCCGGCCTGAACGGGCTTAAAATCAACCCATTAATACCCTGTTTCCAATTAGTTAACTGTCTGATAATCCGTATCGGTTACGCCTATTAGAAGTAATTGGGTAGTGATACAATCTTATCTAATCATCTCTCAGAAATTGAGCAGTACCTGGAATTATCAGGTGAGGTAAATATGGCAAAAAAAGTTGATTTTCTGTTTACAAACGCCCATGTGATCTGCATGGATGATAATTTTATCCGTTATGAAAATGGAGCTGTCGCTGTATCAGGCGACCTGATTACAGCCGTAGGAGATTCTGAAGAACTTAAAAAAGTTTTCCAGGCCAACGAGGTGATCGATTGTGGCGGAAAAGTTCTCATGCCTGGATTAGTAAACTCCCACACCCATGTTCCTATGAATCTACTGCGGGGACTGGGTGACGATTTACGGCTGGATGTCTGGCTTCTGGGTTATATCATGCCTGTGGAAAGGGAATTTGTCAGCCCGGAATTTGTAAAGCTGGGAACCTCTCTTGCCTGTGCCGAATTGATCCGATCCGGAGTGACTTCATTTGCAGATATGTATTATTTTGAGGATCAGGTAGCTGAGGCCGCAGCCGAAGCAGGGTTGAGGGCAGTTTGCTGCCAAACTATCTTAAAATTCCCTTCCCCTGATGCAGCATCTTATGAAGAATCCCTGGCAGCATCGGAAAAAATGATCAAAAAGTGGAAAGACCATTCTCTGATCACACCTGCGATTGCTCCCCATGCATCCTATACTTCCACGGTGGACATTCTGGAATCAGCCGCGGCAATGGCTCAAAAATATGACGTCCCCCTGCATATTCACATCGCTGAGACAGCTCAGGAAGTTGAAGACTGTCTGGACACCCATGATATGCCAGTAGTCCCTTATGTTGAACAATTTGGTGTATTTAATTCCAAAGTTATCGCCGCTCACTGTGTCCATATCGATGAGCGGGAAATGCATACCCTGAAAAAATATGGCGTGGGTGTTGCTCACAACCCCACCTCAAATCTAAAATTGTCATCTGGAATTGCCCCGGTTAATCAAATGCTAGAACAGGGACTCAACATTGGTATCGGCACCGATGGAGCGTCTTCAAATAATGATTTGGATATGTTTGAAGAAATGCGCCTTGCTGCACTTTTAGCCAAAGGGAGCAGTGGTGATCCAACCGTAGTACCAGCCCGGACCGCAATTGCTATGGCTACCAGCATGGGAGCCAAAGCAATCCATCTGGGTGATCAGACTGGTTCAATCTCTGAGGGGAAAAAGGCCGACCTGATCCTGGTGGATCTCCAGACTCTGCACAATTCCCCCCAGTTTAGGAATGATCCCGAGGGCGTTTATGCCCAGCTTGTCTATGCAACCAAATCCACGGATGTTACTGATGTAATGGTCGATGGCAAATGGCTCATGCGCTCAAAAGAGTTATTAACCATTGACCTTGAAGAGCTGCTCCCCCAGGCTCAAGCCCTCGCTCAGGATATTGACCAATTCTTAATCGAGCGTTTCCAGTCCATCTACTCAAAACTGATCGCCATTGGTGGCGCCGAGGAACAGGAAAGCTATGAGGTCCAGGTGAAGGTTAAAGTAGATAATCCGGAAGATGTCATCAAACGCTTGAAATCATCAGATCTGGAGATACTCTATTACCGCCGCTACCACGAATATGACACTTATTTCAAATTTGAAGATCCTGAAGAGGGCTGGCTGCGCTACCGCGAAGATGAGTTTATAGATGATCAAGAAAAGGTAGAAAATATACGCTACCGTCTGACATTAATCGGTCCAAAGCGTGAACGCCATTTCCCCCAGGATGTACTGCTTTCCAGGAGCAGGTTCATCGCCCCTGCCCCACACAGTCTCAGATTTTATCGGGAATATTTCAACCCAGCCGAAGAATCATATATTGAAAAAGACCGGCAGCGCTGGAAGGTTTGTTTCCACGACATCGAATTCTTCATCAACCTCGACCGACTGGATGAGCCTTCCCTGGGAACTTTCCTGGAGGTAAAAAGCCGGACCTGGAGCCTGGAAGACGCTGAGAAAAAAGCTCAGATAGCAGAGGATCTGCTCAACTTACTGGGTAATTTCTCAAAAAGATCTGAAACTCTGGATTATGTACAAATAGTAGAATCCCAGACCTGATCCATGAAAATTGCAGCCATCGCTGACATTCATGGTAATTACCAGGCCTTGATTGCCGCCATCGATCACTTTGAATGCTGGAAGCCTGACCAGGTTCTTGTATTAGGAGACATTATTAATCGTGGTCCGAGGTCACTTGATTGCCTGCATCTGATTCAAGAGAAAGTAAAAACTGACGATTGGAAGATCATAAAGGGCAACCACGAAGGATATGTCCTGAATTTTACTGACCCGGATTTCCCTTTGCATGGACTGGAGTTCGAACTCCGAAAGATCATTTACTGGACCTTTAAGTCCTTAAATGAAGATAAAATTCAGTCTGTGGCAAATATGCCCGAAAAGCTTGATCTGGTCCTTCAGGATAATCAGATCATCCGAGGTCTCCATGCATCTATTGCCGGGGATCGTGTGGGTATCTACCCGGACTCTTCCGATTCTGATCTGGAAAATCTGGTAGAAACCAAAGCTGATGTTTTCCTGATCGGACATACGCACCAACCATTTATAAAGAATTTCCAGGGAACTGTTGTCATCAATGCTGGATCGGTTGGTTTGCCTTTCGATGGCGACAAACGGGCTGCTTATGCCCAGATTACCCTTGATAAGAGAGGTTGGACAGGTGAAATCAAGCGGATAGATTATGATCTACCAGCGGCTGTTGGGGATTATAAACAATCCGGATTTATACCTGATGGTGGACCACTGGCAGAGCTGGTATTAACAGAGTTGAAATTGGGGTGGCCGCAGTTATCACACTGGTTCCGGCAGTACGAATCAGGGGTATTAAGGGGAGATATCAGCTTGGATCATGCTGTTGCTGAATATCTGCAAAATCCCAGAATTGAGCAGATCAGAACAGATACTCCGATGTTATATCCATAACAAGGGAAAAGAATGGCAATCACACGTTTAGAAATGGCTGTAGATGCAGCTATACAAACTGGAAAACTGCTGCTGGATTACTTTCAAAACAACAATCAAAAGGGTTCCTTAAAAGCCGATCGAACCTTGGTCACGGAGGCTGATCAGGCAGCTGATCAAAAGATCCAGGATCTGATATCGGCTGAATTTCCCTTTGACCAGATCCTCAGTGAAGAGGGATCAACGATCTTCCCAGAAAGTGAGCATGTCTGGGTGATCGATCCCCTGGATGGCACTGTCAATTTCAGCCATGGTCTATTATATTGGGGTGTTTCGATCGCTCACTTTGAAAATGGAACTCCCAAAACTGCAGCCCTGTACTTTCCTTCCTCGAATGAGTTATTCTCGGCTGTGCAGGGAGAGGGAGCTGAGCTCAATGGGATGCCCCTGAGAGTGGGTAAAGATTTAGATCAAGAGATGTTCCCATTATTCCTGCACTGTTCCCGCATGCACAAACTCTACCAAGCCGATCTTCCCTATAAAAAACGGTCCCTAGGCGCGGCAGCTTACCATCTCTGCTTGATATCAAAAAATACTGCTATACTTGCATTTGAAAGCACAGTAAAGATTTGGGACTTCGCCGCAGCTTGGCTCGTGATCAAGGAAGCGGGAGCTGTAATTGAGTCCTTCAGCGATAAAATCCCTTTTCCGGCTCAGCCCGGGACAGATTACCAGAAGGTCCCCTTCCCGCTGGCAGCTGCATCATCTCAGTCAGTTATGGATCAGGCCAGAGAGAAGATCATCAGGATTTAGTTCAATAATGGAGGTGGAATTATGAAATACAGATTCTTGGGGAACTCAGGATTGAAGGTGTCCGAATTATCGTTTGGCTCCTGGGTAACCTTCGGCAGCCAGGTTGATATTGATAAAGCAGTTAAATTAATGACAATTGCTTATGATGCCGGTGTAAATTTCTTTGATAACGCTGAAGTCTATAACGACGGTGATGCTGAAAAGATCATGGGTGAAGTGATCAAGAAAACCGGTTGGAAACAGCACGATCTGGTGCTCTCAACCAAGATCTTCTGGGGCGGGGATGGTCCAAATCTGCAGGGTTTATCACGGAAGCATATCATAGAAGGTATGGATGCATCTCTCAAAAGAATGGGGGTCGAATATGTTGACCTCGTATTTGCTCATCGACCTGATATTCAGACCCCGATTGAAGAAACAGTTCGGGCATTTAACCACCTGATCAACCAGGGCAAAGCTTTTTATTGGGGTACAAGTGAATGGTCTGCCCAGCAAATCGTGCAAGCCTATGGGTTTGCCCGCCAAGAACATCTCATACCTCCTCTGATGGAACAACCCCAATACAACATGTTCCACAGGGACCGGGTGGAAGCAGAATACAACCGTTTATATACAGAAATCGGTCTGGGAACGACCATCTGGAGTCCACTGGCAAGTGGTTTGTTATCAGGCAAATACAATAACGGGATCCCCGAGGATTCCCGTGCCAACCTGCCGGGATATGAATGGCTCAAAAAACGCTTTACTGCTGAGGAAGCTAAAGATCAGATAAAAAAGGTGATTAAACTTGCAGGTTTAGCTGAAATCCTGGGCTGCACCACGGCCCAATTGGCTCTTGCTTGGTGTTTGCTGAATCCCAATGTCAGCACAGTAATTACAGGAGCATCCAAGCCTGAGCAAATAAAAGATAACTTGAAGGCTATTGATATTGTGGAAAAGCTGACCCCGGATGTGGTTGAGACTATTGAAGAAATCTTAGACAATAAGCCAGAACCTCCCCCCGACTTTCGCTAACTGGATCGATTCTGGTATTAATAACAATACGGTCGACATTTAATCAGCAGCTGAATTCTCAGCTGCTGATTATTTTCATGATGGTGTTGACCAGATCCTGAGATCTCTTAACGGTATCCCCCAGGTAAGACAGACCAGACAGGGAATCTCTGATCTGCTCCGCTGACAGAAAAACTTGAATTTCCTGATCCTTACTTAATAAATCCACCAAGGGATTTGGTTTTCCCTTTTGGACTGCAGACCAGGATACCAGGGAATGACTCCGGATCACCCCATGCATTTTTTGTCGATCAGCTCCAGCTTTTACCAGCAGCATCAGTAATTTTTCAGTAGCCGCAAATGGACCATAATCTTCCAGATTTTCCTTGATCCTTGGTTCGTTTACAACCATTCCCTCCAGAATTATCAAGCTGGTATCCAGCATCTCATCAACGCATAAAAACGCCTCCGGAAGGATAATACGCCGGTTGGCGCTGTCATCCAGCGTCCTTTCCAGCAGCGAGTGAGCTGCATTATCCCAGGCAATACGGGGAAGTTGAGCCAGGTATCTGCCCAGGGAATTGATCTTTTCAGCCTTGATAGGGTTTTGTTTGAACGGCATCGCTGATGAGCCAATCTGCTCACCCCCAAAAGGTTCCGCCAGCTCGCCGAATCCAGGTGATTGCAAGATCCGCAGGTCAAACGCAAATTTATACAATACCGCCCCCAGACCCGCCAAGATTGACAACAAGCGGTAATCCTGGGTTCTAGGATAGGTTTGGCTGACAACATCAAAGAAATTCAGCCCTAATTTCTCAGCCATTTTCTCCTGAAATGCCGGCAGGTTTTCCTCACCAAGCAAGGTGGCAAAAGATGCGCTGCTGCCCACTGCGCCGGTGAAACCTTTTGCCTTAATGTCACTATTAAACTGGATCAGAAGCTGATAATAGATTAGCAGATCCTGGGCTGGTTGAGCCAGACGATATCCCAGGGTAGATGGTTCAGCTGGCTGAAGATGCGTGAATGCGATCAGGGGCAGCTCCGCCCTATCTTCGATAATCCCTGCCAGCAGGATCAGGAGCTGCTTGATTTTTTCTACCAACAGCTTCAGGGCACCTTTTTGCTGTAATACCAGGGCATTATCTTTGATATCCATTGAAGTCGCGCCCAAATGCAGGATGCCGCCAGCCTCCGGGCATTGCTCAGCAAATACTGATAATTCTGCCATCAAATCATGCTGAATTTCTCTTTCAATTTCCTCCGTACGATCCAGATTGAGCTCCTTCTCAGATTTTTTCAAATCAGCAATTTGCTCCACAGAAACCAGGTCATACTCCATCTGAACCTCAGCCAGGTCGACCCAGAGTTTACGCCACAATAGGTTCGTTTGCCGGCGGCTCCAGATTTCCCTCATCTCAGGGGAGCCATATCGCCAAGAAAAAGGTGATGTATAGGTTATTTTTTCAGTCATAGGTTATCCTAACCAGCCAATAATTAACCCTTACCAAACTGTCATTTTGAGCTAAATACTTCTTCATTATAATACGCCTACTTGATCAGATGTCTGAATCGTAATATTCCGAGAAGATAAAAGGGGCTTCTCAGGTGTATTTGTGTTGGCGAAGGGCGGATGTCTTATGATAAAATCCATTCATTAAGAGATTTGTTAAACTCATTTAGGAGATATAATAAACTGAGGGAAATCCACCAGGGAGGATCGGTCTGGAAACAAGAAAAATAACCCAGAATCTGGATAAAAGCTCGAAAACTCTTGAATACCTGCAGCCAGGAACCAAGCTGGAAGGCAGATATAAGATCCTATCTACTGTTGGTCGTGGAGGCATGGGAGCTATCTACAGAACTCAGGACTTACGATTCAAGGTTGAAAAAATTGTCGCTGTCAAAGAGATGATCAACAAGGCTATTGATGAGGAAATGCGAGATACCATCGTGGAGGGTTTCGAGAGGGAAGCCAATATCCTGGCTACAGTCAGCCACCCTTCAATCCCTACCATTTACGACTATTTCACTCTGGGCGCACGCTCCTACCTGGTTATGGAGTTTATTGAAGGTCACAACCTGGAAATTAAACTTCAACAGCGCCGGGCTCCTTTTCAAGAAGAAGAGGTAATTGGTTGGGCGATTGCTCTCTGTGATGTGCTGGATTACCTGCACTCACATGAGCCGGAACCGATTATCTTCAGGGATATTAAACCTGCCAATGTCATGATCACTAGTAGAAATCAAATCCGGTTGGTTGACTTTGGCATCGCAAAAACTTTTCAAACGGGTTTGAAAGGAACCATGATCGGCACGGAAGGTTATTCTCCACCGGAGCAGTATCGTGGAGAAGCTACCGAAGCGGTTGATATCTATGCCCTGGGTGCAACACTTCACCACCTGCTCACTAACCAGGATCCTCGCACAGAACCTCCTTTCACATTTGATGAACGCCCTATCCGGCAAGCGAATCCGGATATTAGCGTGGCATTGGAAACCATCGTCAACACGGCATTAATGTATAATCCCCCGGATCGCTTCGAAAGTGCTGCCATGATGAGAAAAGCACTGATAGGCCTGGCTCAGAAGACCGGGATGTTAACGGAGGAAATCACTGTTGCCCAGGCTACTCAGTTCTTCCAGGATCAAAGCCATTCACCTATCTGGACATTCTCATGTGAAGATGAGATCAGGGGAACAGCCAGTTACGATGACGGGGTCTTATATATTGGATCCTATGATCATAATCTTTACGCTTTAGAAGCCGACAATGGCAAATTCGTCTGGAAATATGCCGCAGATGGCGGCATTGTCAGCAAACCAGCCATCTATGAAAACAAGCTCTATTTTGGCTCAACAGACCAGTATATCCATGCTATTTCCTGCCGGAATGGGAAAAAAGTCTGGGTCCAATCCACGGATGGAGCAATCTACTCCTCGCCTGTTATTGCAGAAGGGCACCTGTTTATTGGATCAGATGATGAGCACCTGCATGTATTAAATCTGATGGCCGGCAGAGAAGCCTGGAATGTAAACCTGGGTTCTAGGATCAGATCCAGTCCCCGCGTGGAAAATGAACTGGTATACATTGGCTGTGAAAATGGGGAAATCCAGTGTTATGACTTCAGCGGCAATATCAAATGGCGAACTGCTGCCAAGCGGGCTGTCACCGGGTCACCCCATTATTACGATAATGTCATCTACATAACCTCCCTCGATGGAATACTCTATGCCATCGATGCAAAATCCGGGTGGATCATCTGGCGTTTCCGGATGAAAAGCGGATCAATTAGCACGCCCACGACCAATGAAAAGCACATCTATGTTGGATCCACAGATAATACATTTTATTGTATAAATATAAAATCCACCAAGAAGGTCTGGAGTTATGATACAGACAACCAGATCAACAGCTCGCCAGTATTTTATAAAGGCGCAATTTATTTTTGCAACATCGATGGGATGGTTTACAGCTTACACGCTCCCAGCGGCCGCCTGAGATGGAAATTCCAGGCTGAAGGCGCAATCACCGGTTCTCCTATCATAGTTGACGATATTCTTTTCATCGGAGCGGCTGACAATAAAATTTACGCCTTACCTGCCTGACAATGGAAATAATCGACAAAACAAAAGCAATCGAGAGAACATGACAAATAATTTGATTTCAAAACTTCAAAATCTATTCAAGAAAAAAACAACTGCGGTATTGGATTTTCAAGATACAGATCCCAAAGCTACAACCAAAGAGCTGGAAAAAATAACCGCTCCAGTTGATACCAAACTGGTAGGATACAGTTCTCCCCACGTCTCTGTCGGATACGGATTATCTGTTGGAAAACAAAGAACCCATAACGAAGACGCTTTTTTTACTCTGACCACAATGTTCTCCTTCAATGAAACCGAGCTCCCTTTCGGCCTTTATGTTATCGCCGATGGCATGGGCGGTCATAAAAATGGCGAAATCGCCAGTGAGTTAGCTATTCGAACAATAGTCGGTTTTATCCTCACTGAGATCTACACGCCATTGATGAGTCTGGATCCCGAGCAAGGTGAACTTTCCTTCCGGGAAGTATTCCATGCCGGCATTGAAAAAGCCAACTCAGAGATCATTAAGAAATCATATGGTGGGGGAACTACGGTTACTGCGATCTTGATTGTTGGTGAACATATGACCCTGGCTCATGTAGGGGACAGCAGGATATATTCTGTCGATAAAAAAGGCAACCTCGAAGCGCTCACCAGAGACCACTCTCTCGTCAAGCGGCTTCAAGAGTTAGGTCAGATTACCCCGGAAGAAGCCTCGGTACACCCCCAGAGGAACGTGCTTTATCGCGCGCTCGGTCAGGGAGAACCATTTGAACCGGAAATCATCTCTGACAAGAGACCCGAATCAGGTTACCTGCTTGTCTGCTCAGATGGATTGTGGAGCATTGTAGATCAAACAATTATTTCAGCCATTTTTAAATCCGGCATATCTGCCCAGGACATTTGTGACAGATTAATTGATGCAGCCAATGATGCTGGCGGACCGGATAACATCTCGGCAATCCTGATAGAGTTTTCTTAAGGAACTGACCGATACCATGACTGATAAAACCGATTTTTACCGCAGGTTAGATATTGACACGGGTGCATCCGAGGATGCAATTAGAAAAGCCTATCGCCTGGCTGCCAGAAAAGCCCATCCAGATGTAAACAAGAACGAGGGGGCCACGCAATTATTTCTCGATATTCAGGAAGCATACAAGATCCTCTCAAACCCGAATATGAAGGATGCCTATGACGATGGTCGAGAGCCTGATGATACGAGTTCTTCGATCCATACAACCATGGAGTACAGTCAAAGTGCATTATTCAGGTCGAAGGAACCCCAGGTTATCTACACCATGGTTGATATCGTATCCAGTCAGGAGGAAAAACAACTGGCAGCTTTACCTCTCAATATTTCATTGGTACTGGACACCTCCACCTCAATGGCCGGGGCCAGAATGGAAATCCTCAAGACTGCCACCAAAGAGATCATTCAAGAGCTGGCTGATGATGATCTGGTATCAGTAGTGAGCTTCAATGATCGAGCTAAAGTACTAATGCCCAGTCAATCCCAACCCAAGCCAGTTCAAATAGAATCCAGCATAAACAGCCTTTATGCCGAAGGTGGAACGGAAATTTTTCAGGGATTGGAAGCGGGGTTCGAAGAAATCAGAAAGAATTCCAGCTTAGATTATGTCAATCATATAATCCTGATCACAGATGGACATACCTACGGCGATGAAGAAAACTGTTTCGGTTTGGCTAAATCTGCGGCTAATTTTGATATTGGCATCAGCGGCCTCGGTATCGGTATGGAGTGGAATGATGAGTTTATTGATCAGATCTGTGCCCAGACAGGCGGCCAGTGCATGTTTATTCAAAACTCGGAAAACGTCAAAGAATTTTTAGAGCAAAGCATAACATCACTTCGGCAAGCCTATTCTCGACGCTTATCTCTGGAAATTGCGCCTGCTCCAGGGGTGACAATGTTATCGGCTTTCCGGATCCTTCCCGATTCATTGCCCTTGCCTGTCCAGGAAGAATACACTCTGGGAATCCTCAAAAAGGATCAACAGCACCGGGTGCTCTTTGAATTCTTAATTGAACCAATACCCAAAGGGATTGACCAGGCCGTGATAGCCGCAGGTGAGTATATAATAAAACGAAAACCTCGGGATTACACAATTCCTATCACGCTTGAGCGACCCCTGGTAGCTGAATCGGAAGTATTAGAACCGCCGCCAGACGAAATATTCAAAGCTATCTCCCACCTGACTTTTTTCCGCCTCCAGGAGAAAGCTCAGATGGATATCTCCAACGGAAATCCTGGGACGGCCTATCAAAGGCTGATAAATCTTTCGTCCCATTTAATGGCAAAAGGTGAAAATGCCCTGGCAAAAATTGCTATGAATGAGGCGGACTATATCAAATCTAATAATAATTTCAGCCCCATTGGGAAAAAGCAACTGAAATATGGAACTATCAGGCTGCTTCTCCCGGATAAAACATGATCACCTGCAAAGTATGTAATAACCAGGAATTTCAAGGCATCTTATTCTGCAGTGAATGCGGATCACAAGTGGCATACCTCACTGGGAAAAAAGTGGATACATTTATTTATCCCTCTCAGGTGCGAGGTCTGGAATTAGATATCAGCAATACCATCCCCAAGAAGCTATTAGAGAGCAGGAATTTTATACTTTATTACGCTGATGGAGAGGAAGTATTAAATTTACCAGACCAGGATGAATTCACAATCGGACGTTTTGTTGAGGGACAAGTAATCACTCCTGATGTTGATCTGAACCAGGTTGAAGCCTTTGATATGGGCGTTTCCCGGCTCCATGCTACAATTCGCATAGATGAAACAAAGAACAAAATCTATGTTATTGATCTTGGATCTGCAAATGGCTCAAGCATCAATGGTTATGAAATACCTTCAAATTCGGAAGTTCCGTTAAACCATGGAGATGTATTATCTCTAGGTAAATTTAATTTGAAAGTAATCTTGCCCAAAGAAGTAAAGTAAGGAAGGATCAATATGTCACATACTGTAATTGTGCATACCAGAAATGCTGAACCAATGTTGGCTGAGATTGATGAGTTGCCGGACGTAAAAGACATATTGATCAAACTCAGTAATCCCCGGCAAAAGGATGGCAAAGATCTAATGTATCTCGAGCGTAACGTGGTGTCTGTTTATTGGCCTTGGGCAGAAATCAGCTTTATGGAATTATTACCGGGAGAAAGTACTGAGGAAGTGGTAAGTTTCATCAGGGAATAAAAAAATGAGTCCAGAGAACACACGATATAAAATACTTGCCGTCGATGACGAACAACGCATGGTGCGCTTTATCCAGTTAAATCTTGAACAGGATGGATTTGAAGTTATCACAGCCTATAATGGAAAAACCGCGCTGGAACAGGTACGCACCCAACTGCCAGATTTAATCCTATTAGATATCATGATGCCAGATATTAATGGTTTCGAGGTTCTCAAAAAGATCCGGGAAGTAAATACTGTTCCAGTGATCATGTTAACCGCAAAGGGTGAAGAAGAAGACCGCATCCAGGGATTGGAATTGGGAGCAGATGATTATATTACAAAGCCATTCAGTCCCAGAGAATTAGTCAGCCGTATCCGGGCCGTTCTGCGCAGAACAAAATCCTTCACAGAAGATCAGGTTGATCTAATTAATGTTGATGAGCGCTTGACAATCGATTTTTCTCGGAGGGAAATATGGGTTGAAGGGCAAAAGGTTGATCTGCGACCAACTGAATACCGCCTGCTGTACCATCTGGTCCAGAATGCCGGGTGGGTTAATACCCACGAGCAGCTGCTTACTAAGGTGTGGGGATTTGAATATCAGGATGAACCTCACTACGTTCGACTTTACGTAAACTATCTCAGGAAAAAAATTGAACAAGATCCTTCCAATCCCAAATACATTCTCACAGAGCGAGGAGTTGGATACCGTTTTGTTAATTACAGGAGAAATCAGGAAAAAGGGGAATAAATCTTACCCAGGAAGCCGGCAGTTATTTGAGCCCAGATAAGAGTGAGACTCCTTGCCAGCTTAACCACTCTGGTATATACTCTCCAAACTATACAGGAGAATAAAAAATGTCCTTTCAACGGATTTTATTAGTTGATGATCATGAAGTTGTCCGATTAGGGTTGAAATCCCTCTTAGACAGACATACCAAATTTCAGGTTGTCGCAGAAGCATCTACAGGTGATGAAGCTGTCACCAAGGCTGACCAGTATCGTCCCGATGTGATTGTCATGGATGTCCGGCTTCCGGGCGGATCCGGTATTGAAGCCTGTGAGAAAATCATTAACAAGTATCCAGATACCAAGGTGATCATGCTGACCTCTTACGCAGAGGATGAAATGCTTTTCTCTTCTATCAGAGCAGGCGCCTCGGGCTATATCCTTAAGCAAGTTGGCAGCAATGAGTTAATCGATGCTATTGAAGCAGTGGGTAGAGGGGAAGCTTTGTTAGATCCTGCTGTCACTCAACGAATATTTAAAGAAGTCAGGAAAGCTGCCCGGGAAGAAGAAGCATCTGCTTTTTCAGATCTCACAGACCAGGAAAAACACGTTCTCATCCATGTATCCGAAGGTAAGACTAATCGGGAGATCGCCAAAATACTTTACCTGGGAGAAGGTACTGTTAGAAATTATGTCAGCAGTATTCTCTCAAAGCTGGATGTCAGCAATAGAGCAGAAGCAGCTGCTTACGCAGTCAAACATAATCTGAGTAACCACCTGATGCATCTGACAAAAGATTAAGTATTAGTTGTCAATAAAAAAAAACAGAAGGCAATGCCTTCTGTTTTTTTTATGGGCTTTGAGCAGGTTGAAGGAAATTTGATACAGCCCAGCCTGTTCTGGATTCATTTAGAGGGGCAACCAACTGCCACCATAAGTAGCCGTCTCGTTCCTGCGGACCACCCTTTACAACGAATATTTCCCCCTCAAGACCAAGATAAACAATTTCACCGTTTAAGGATGGATCTCGTCGCAGCCTTAGTCCTTCCCCATCAGTTCCGATGATTTGCACATTACTTCCCACCTCTATGCCAATAACAACTTCAGTTGTCGGTGTGATCAGGGGCTCGGTTGGCAGGGGAGTGAGAGTGAACGTTGGAACTGGAATTACAGTTAATACAGCATCCCCTGAATAGTTATATTGATTTCCCGGAAACAAAGTCCCGGCAGCAAAAAAACTTACCACTAGCAGGAGGCTGGCTGTGAGAACTGCTCCGGCAATTACCCAGGGATTAATAATATCTTTCATAACTCGTTCTTGGAAAATAATGGTCTTGGCAAATCGCGTGGAACCATTACCTTTAACGATTCCGGTTTCAATGATATAGTGACATTCTTTGATGGTGAAATTGGTTCTCCGTCCAGCTGAAGATATATATCTGCATCTGATTTCATCTTAATATCACGGCAGGTTATCTGCCGTGTTTTTTCAGAATCCAGATGTTTACCCGAAGCAAGATCAACCATATGCTGGGCAATTTCAACCATGGATTCTCCCTCAAAAAGCCACAAATCCATCAATCCATCATCAACCCTGGCACCGGGTGAGATTTCTGCCAGGCCGCCAGCATAAAGGTGAACATTCGTTACCAAGGCAATGATATATGTACCGGTAATTTTTTCTCCATCTGCCCAAATCTGTAAATTCATTGCCGACCAATTTCGGGCGTACCAGGCGGCATTGGCCAAATACTGAGGAACAGCAAATTGTTTCTGCCATCTTGACCGAGGTTCAAGATGATGGGTAATAAAGGCGTCAAAACCTGCTCCTGACCATAACAGGAACGGGATTCCCTGGCACAATCCTACATCCATGGTGCGTATTGATCCATTGAGCATTTTTTTTACGCTAGTTTCAAGAGCAGTCCAATTTGTCCATGACAATGATGGCAAACCCAATTCCTGAGCCCAGACATTGCCTGTGCCTGCCGGCAGGACACATAGAGCCGTATCACTTCCCAGCAAACCAGCTACTGCCTGATGTATTGAACCATCACCTCCTGCAACAAAAACAGCGTCCACGCCGGCAGAGGCGGCTCTTTTTGCCATCCTGGCTAGGTGTTCCCCGCCTTTTGTTTGGAGGATATTTATCTTCCAGCCATTGGTTTCCAAGATTCTAGCTGCCCGTTCTACAAGGGGTTGAGAAGGAAATCGGCCTGCCATGGGATTATAAAGTAATCGACCTCGCATTTACCACCATAACCTTATTAAGATAAGAATGATTTCAATATCAATCTCCAGTGTACTCTATCCAGATATCACCGTCAAATAGTTGGTGGTACAATCAAATCGGCATTATTTCTTAGGAAATACCAGCATGACTGAAACTTTAAACGAACGTTACAGACTAGATAGAAAACTCGGTGAGGGGGGTATGGCAATTGTCTATCAGGCTACTGATCTCATGCTGGATCGAACCATCGCGGTAAAAATACTCAGGAAGAATTTTTCTTCATCCCAGGCATTTCAGAAACGATTTAAGGAAGAAGCCCAGGCAGCAGCCAATCTCACTCACCCTAATATTGTCACTGTTCACGATTTCGGGTTTGACCAGGATCGTTTGTTTATTGTTATGGAGTATGTACCCGGAAAAGATCTCAAACAGGTCATCAAAGAAAATGGGGCCTTGCCCATCTACCAGGCAACCCGTTTAATTGTTCAGGCTTGCGCAGGAATTGGCTATGCCCACCGGGCTGGTTTGGTTCATTGTGATATCAAACCCCACAATATGTTGATAACCCCTGATAATCGCCTTAAAGTAACTGACTTTGGAATTGCCAGAGCACTTGCCTCCGTGAAACATGATGAACAAACTCAGGCAATCTGGGGTTCCCCGGCATATTTTTCACCTGAACAGGCAGCTGGAAAAGCGCCCTCCCCCGCATCAGATGTGTACAGCCTGGGTGTTGTTCTCTTTGAGGTACTAACAGGTCAGCTTCCGTTCACTAATCCTTCTCCTCAAGAGCTGGCCTTGCTCCACCGCTTTGAAGATCCACCTCTCCCCCGGGATATTAATCCAGAGATTTCTCCAGAACTTGAAGAAATCATCCTCAAAGTGTTATCCAAGGAATCCACTACCAGATACAGGACTGCCGACCAATTGGGAAGGATAGTGATCAGTTTTACTGAATATAATGGTTCCGAAATAGAGGATCTCCCTGAAATCAAACCGGAAGACAGAACCCTGAAACTAATCAAGAGACTTGAAAGTAAAAGGCCTGCCAGGCAGTGGTTAACTGTATTGCTTGGTTTACTGGCATTAATTGCAGTCGGAGGTTTATTTCCCTTCTGGCTCTGGGTTTATTACCAGTTGAATTAGAGTATATCTGACACCAGGGTCAACAATTCCAACCAGGACAAAATTAGAATCAATTATTTATAGTTTATAGAAAATCATTATGAAAAAGGATTACTTAATTTCTCCTTCCATACTGTCTGCTGATTTCACTCAATTGGGAGACCAGCTGAAGCTGGCAGAGGACGCTGGCGCAAATTGGTTCCATATAGATGTGATGGATGGGCAGTTTGTGCCTAATATTTCCATGGGACCTTTTATAGTTGAAGCCTGCCGAAGGGCAACGGATTTACCTTTGGACGTTCATCTGATGATCAAAGATCCAGAACGATATCTGGACAGATTCGCAGATGCAGGTGCCAGCAATTTGACAGTGCACATCGAAACCTGCCCCGAAATGCATCAAACTCTGGAGAAGATTCGCAAATTAGGCTGTAAAGCGGGAATAACCCTCAATCCTGCTACCAGCGCGGATAAAATCCAGCCCTTCCTTAAGTATGCTGATATTGTGCTGGTAATGACAGTTAATCCAGGGTTCTCCGGCCAATCCTTTATGCCGGAAGTAGTTCCCAAAATCAGGGAAGTTCGAAACATGCTGGATGAAATCAAACCTGATGTCCTAATTGAAGTAGACGGCGGTATCAACCCGGCTAGCATCAGGCAAACATATGAAAACGGAGCCAGAGTATTTGTTGCTGCCAGTTCAATATTCAATCATCCCGGCGGGATTAAGGCTGGAATCAACTCACTGATCGAAAAGATATAAGGGTTAAATAGAAATTCCCGAAGTAATTCACTCTCCGGGAAGAAATTGATCCGATTGGCTCACCCACAACCATTTCAGAATTTTTGTGTTATTACTAGTGGCTCAGACTTTTGTTAAGGTTTTGATGCAGCGTGTACAAAGTGTTTTCCGGACTTTTTTCCCATCAATATACACAGTAACATGCTGCAGATTTGGTTTAAATTTTCGTTTTGTGGTCTTTTTCGACCAGGGGCGGGACTGCCCGAATGCTGTAGTTTTTCCACATTCTTCACATTTTGCCATAGCTTGTACCTCGTTCACCAATGATAAACAAATGATCTCAAAAAGCTTATTACTGAAGGTTTAAACTTTGTGCAACGAATAGAAACATTCAGCCAAGCCCGCCAATATTACCATACAACCTACCAATCCACAAGAGGATGCCCCCCATTCCTCAATTTTATGTTAAAATTTGACATCTGTACATAAATCGGCTCTTTCTATCCAAAAAGAATGGTGATTTTTATGAAAAAAGAAAACACTTCGTTGGGCGACATTCAAATTTCTAAACAGGCCATAGCAACAATAGCTTTTCAAGCTGTCCAGCGCTCGTATGGAGTGGTGGGTTTGGCATCCAAAAATATCGCTGACGAGCTTGCTCGTGTGATTGTCAAGGATCCCACTCACGGCATTGATGTTGATTACAAGAACAAAGAAATCAATATTGATATCTACATTATCGTTGAATACGGCACCAGAATTAAGTCTGTTGCCGCCAGCGTAGCCAATACTGTACGTTATCAGGTTGAAAACTCCCTTGGACTTCCCGTTAACGAGATCAATGTCCATGTTCAAGGACTCCGAATCAGCAACGGAGAATAATAAATACTGAAATAGAAATAGCTAATTGGGTAAATTCCGTTAGGAGTACTTGGCATGAGTGAAGACCAAACCGAAAAAAATAGCCTGCCGATCGATGGTGCACAATACCGGGCATTGATGAACGCAGGCCTGACCTGGCTGCGGACAAATCAGGAATCTATAAATGCCCTGAATGTTTTTCCTGTTCCTGATGGAGATACAGGTACCAATATGGTCCTGACCCTCCAGGCGGCATATGATGAAATCGCTGATTCTTCAGATAAAGAAGTAGGAACACTGGCCGCTAAATTAGCCCACGGGGCACTGATGGGTGCAAGAGGCAATTCCGGAGTGATCCTCTCCCAGATCTGGCGAGGTTTTTCGAAGGGAATCGAAAAGTGTCAAAAACTGGATGGAGCATATCTGGTTGAAGGGTTAAAACAAGCCCGGGATACCGCCTATAAAGGTGTTGTCAAACCTGTAGAAGGGACAATTCTAACAGTCTGCAAAGATATGGCCCTGGCAGCGGAACAACATCTTAAAAAAACCAAGGATCCCTATCAACTTCTGAAACTGATTACTGAAGCAGCCAAAGTCTCGGTTGAGAATACGCCGGAATTGCTTGATGTCCTTAAGGAAGCTGGCGTTGTGGATGCTGGCGGAAAAGGGTTAATGCATATTTTTGAAGGTATGGTCCGCTTTATTGAGGGCGAACCCCTGGATATTGAACTCATCCATGTGAAACCTTTATCTATGATTGGACAACAGGAAGCCATGAGCAGCGTAGAACCTGGTCAGGATTATGAGGTGATCGTCGATTTCGAGCCCCACGAACCCCTTGTGCTGGAAAGTTTTTACAAGGATCTGGAAGAAATCGGAACATCCATCCAGGTCGGTGAGGGAGATGGCATGTACCGCATGCACATCCACGTTCCAACGGATAAACGCTACGAACCTATCGATTACACAATGACTTTGGGAACCATATCCAAGGTCCATATCGAAAATCTGATGATTCAAATGGGTCCAGGAGCTGGCGGCAAGGAAGAACCAATTAAGCTTACCAGCGTTGGTCCCGATGACATCGCCTTGATTACTATATCCCCTGGAATTGGCTTTTCGAGGATCTTTGCCAGCCTCGGCGCGACAGCGATAGTTGAAGGCGGGCAAACCATGAACCCCAGTACCCAGGAAATCCTGGCGGCTTTTGAGGATTTGCCAACGGATAAAATTATTGTTCTTCCAAATAACAAAAACATTCTAATGGCTGCCAAATCAGCAGCCGAGGTGTCGGTCAAACAGGTAAAAGTGATTCCCACAGTAACTGTTCCCCAGGGGCTTGCCGCTATGCTGAGATTGATCCCCGGGCAGGAACTTGAAAATATTGCTGCTGATATGAAGTCTGCCTTAAAAGAAATTGAAAGCGGAGAGATCACCACAGCAGTCAGAGACGTGGAAATCGATGGTATTACTGTCAAAGAGGGCGAAATAATCTCCCTCCATAATGGTAAGCTCGTGGCATCAAATAAAAATCTCAACGACGGCTGTCTGGTTTTCCTTGAAATTGCCAAGGCTGACGAATTTGAATTAATAACCATGTTCTACGGTGAAAATATCACACTTGAAGAAGCCCAGGTAATGGCTGAAATGATCGAGGGTAAATATCCCGATCTTGAGGTAGAGCTTCAGTACGGCGGCCAACCTCATTATCAATTCATACTATCGATTGAGTAAACTTCAGGGAAATTATCAGGATCTAATTACCTGGGATTAATTAGTACATAATAATACGGCGGACTTAGTAATAAGCTCCGCCGTTTGTTTAGGCAGGGGAGGTACCGTTGACAACGGCCATTGTGACCGATAGCACCTCAGATATTCCCAGAGAAATCTTGGATGAATTTAATATCTATCAAATTCCAGTTGATTTGACCCTTGATAATAAAACCTATCGGGATGGATTTGATCTCTCCAGGAATGACTTTTACCGAAAGCTGCCTGAATTAAAACAACTTCCCACAACAGCAGCTCCTTCTTCAGGCAGGTTTCAACAGCTCTACACCACGATCTTCGACCAGGGCTTCACCGAGATCATTTCCCTACATGCTTCAAGTTTATTGAGCGGAATATATAACGCGGCCAGGCTAGCGGCCCAGGAATTTTCCCAGTCAATCCGGGTAATTGACAGTGAACAGTTGAGCATGGGCTTAGGGTTTCAAGTTATCCAGGCTGCCAGGTGTGCCAGAAATGGCCTCCCGTCAGAACAAATTCTCCCTGAGATTAAATCAATCCTGGACAGGTCACGGGTTTTTGCGATGCTGGATACGTTTGAATATATTCGTCGCAGCGGCCGGGTTTCCTGGGCAAAAGCCCGAATCGGCTCGATATTGCAAATCAAACCTATTCTTGAACTTACGGGAGGAGAAATAATCAATCGCGGCATGGCAAGGACCCGCGGGAAGGGTATTCAGCAATTAGCTGAAGTCCTCCACAGTTTAGGAAACATTGAAAACCTGGCGGTACTTCACACAAATGCGGCAAATGATGGGCAGCTTTTTATCAATCAATACTCACCAATGGAGGTCACTTCACCCCTGCTGGTCAATGTCACCACAATCATTGGCACACATGTTGGTCCGAACGGATTGGGATTTGCAGCAGTGGTAAAATAGTCTTTAATGAAACCATCAATACAAAAACTAAGAAAATTCTTCCGGCTAGAAGCAGAACGGGGGTATGACAACAAAGCAGTAATGGGGGGATTGGCGAATATCCTCTCTGACTGGGAATTAGAAGCCAGAGAAGATCAATTACCTGAACAGATCATTCAGGCAGTAATCAGCAGATTAAGGGATTACCATCGCTTGAGCGAAGAATCCCGGGAGTTTGCTTTAAAGGGCATCTGGCAGCGAGTGCAAAAAGAGCATCTGGTCGGGGAATCAATCCGAGATACCAAGAAACCAGCTCCGCATGATCAACCCGAACCACCCCGGGAAGAAAAAACCTCAACTCCAATTGATAAGAAAGTTCCTCCTCCTGATTCATCTGATCCGGATGTTGAATCAAAACCGGCAGCAGCGCCCGAAAAGAAATTAGATCTGGCAACACCCATCACAAGTATCAAGGGAATTGGTTCTAAAAAGGAATCTGCTCTGGCAAGGATGGGTATAACTACAGTGCGGGATCTATTATATACATTTCCTAGACGCCATGATGATTATTCAAGTTTAAAATCAATTGGCAGTCTCTGGTTTGGCGAGGATGTCACTATTATAGGTACAGTCGAAAACGTCACCACCAGAAGCGTCCACAGCGGAAAGATGAAATTGGTGGAAGCTCTGATCTCTGATAAAAGCGGTGCAATACGGGCAACCTGGTTTAATCAACCCTGGTTAGAAGGACAGCTCAACAGTGCAAAACAGGTTGTTCTGAGTGGAGTAATTGAACAATACCTCGGAAAACTTGTCTTTAACAATCCTGAGTGGGAACCTTTAAGTAAAAAACAGCTGCACACTAACCGGATTGTGCCGGTTTATCCCCTGACCCGTGATATCACACAAAAATGGCTCCGACGGATTATCCATGATACTGTTGATCAATATACCTCTTCCCTGGACGATCCCCTGCCAGAGAATATACTCAAAAAGAACGCACTGCCACGACTCACTGATGCCATTCGCGAGATCCATTTTCCTGATACGGATCAATCTCTCCAGCAGGCGAAAAAACGCCTGGCGTTTGATGAGCTTTTCCTGCTGCAAATGGGAGTTCTTAATCAAAAGAAACATTGGGAGAGCCGACCAGGTGAGGTATTTGAAAGTTCGGAAGATTGGCTCCAGATCAGACTGAAAAAACTACCCTTCCAGCTGACTCAAGCCCAGCTCAATGCCCTCAACCAGGTCCGGGGAGATCTTCGGTCTGGATCACCGATGAATCGTCTTTTACAAGGTGATGTTGGATCCGGCAAAACAGTTATCGCTGCCCTGGCTTGCCTGATTGTAATCCAGGGCGGAGCACAGTCAGCTTTCCTTGCTCCCACCAGCATCCTTGCTGAACAGCACTTTCAGAGTTTAAAACAACTGCTCGCTTCCGGTGAGGGTGGATTACAAGAAGATCAAATTCAATTATTAATTGGCGGAACCCCCGAAAAGGAGAAAAAGATCATCCGGCAGGGGCTCAAAAATGGCGATATCAAACTGATCGTCGGTACCCACGCCCTGCTGCAAGATCCCGTTGAATACCAAAAACTT
>SDBT01002349.1_pt1 | contig 33502 bp, 21 predicted proteins | sample 2277101 | NCBI WGS metagenome assembly SDBT01 (sample SAMN10404973, study PRJNA504765) | marine sediment metagenome | isolation source: marine sediment core GS10_PC15, 103 cmbsf | place: Arctic Ocean: Southern Knipovich Ridge | collected 2010
AGCGGCTCTCTGGGCATTCGACAGGAGTGAGACGTTCCGGGAGGGTGCGCTGCTGGCCGTCAACTTGGGCAATGACGCTGACACGACCGGCGCTGTCTATGGTCAGCTTGCCGGTGCGTTCTATGGCGCTTCGGGCATTCCGGAGCTCTGGGCGAAGAAGCTCGCGTTCCGGGAGATGATCGAGACTTACGCCACTGGGTTGTATGAGCTTGCGGGGTGAGTGTGCGTGCAGTGCGTCCCTGAGATCATACGCGGATCTGGCTTCGCGGGACGACCAACTGCGGCTCTTCTCCTTCTCGGCTTCCCCCGCCGAGGCTTCGCCAGTGTTACCACAGACGCGGTCCTGGCTGATTCCGCGCTCTACTGCAGCCCTATGCTTAGCGTTTTCCGAGCCAGTCGCCGACCTTCGCCCCGAGCGAGCCGAACAGCACGAACAACGTCGCGGCGAACACCAGGTCGCCCCAGTAATTGAAGAAGACGTGCACGGTCACCAAGGTGCCAGCGAACAAGGAAACAATACTCACAGCCAGCCCAATGAACCACCATGGCCGTTGCCTGGTGGTGCCCTCATGCTCGATCTGCTTGGCATAGACGAAGACCAAGCCGTAGAACAGCAGGATGCAAAGTCCTATCAAGATGCCCAACCTAACCAGCATGGCGCGTCTCGCGTGGCTCGCCTGCGTGGCCTAGTCCGCACCACGAACGAGGCTCATCGCAGTCAGGAGTGTCGCAGCAGTACTGGCCGACATTCGCGCTCGTCCGGCTCACTGCACAGGTCGCTGAGCGCTTTCCGCACATCCCCAATCAGCTCTGGCATGCTCTTGCCTCCGAGAGAGAACTCCCACACCTGCCCGGTCTAGGAACGTTGCTAGACAGCGTCCGCAGTATACGAACGCAACGTGTTCGCAGCAATCCCGAGCGTTCTGGCCGCGGCTCTGTAGTTGCCGCCGTGGAACTGTAGAGCCCTTGCCGCGCATCTGGCTCCGCAGGACGACCAGATCAACGTGCTGTAGGTGGGGGTGGACGCAGAGATGCAAGTTGGTTCGGGGACACGGGCATGGCCGTAACCACTCGGGCCGCTCGGGCGTCATGTTGGCGCGCATGCTCAATCCTCCCCGTCACAGGACCATACCACTGGGAGGAACGACCAATCCCCGCCCTTGCCCCCTGGCTCAAAGGCGAGCTCCTCTGCCCGACCCACCAGCACCTTCACTCCCCAGTTCCCGCTGCCACGGCTTGTCCGGCGATCGTCTGTGAGGAAGCCTCGGAGCACGCCGGGCGATAGGCCGCAGGATTCGCCAGTGTCCTTCTTGACCAACCGCACGACCTCGTAATCGTCCAGACGCTCTGCAAGGCCCGGCGCGATATCCCACCAGTATAGGAAAGGCATGTCGTCGTAGCGTTTGCTCAGCTTAGTGAGGACTCCGTCGACTCGAGGCGAGGGGTCGCGGGACCCGCCTGCTGCAGTGCTGTGCGATCGCTCAGCGTGGACATGCGCATGACACTCGCTGTGCACCAAGACGCAGTTCTCGTCGCTGTAGCCGCGTCCCCCATCTAGCCGGTGGATATGCACTCCCGTCTTGGTGCCGAAGGGCTGGCCACAGACGTAACACGGCGTGTCGGCCTCCAGCAGACGTCGCTTTATGCTTGTCTTTGTCTTCCGTTCGTCCAGGTGTAGACGCGCGAACACAAAGCGATTGGCATAGAACCACTTGTCTGGATCGCTTCCTGAGTGTTCGCGTATGGCCTTCCTCGTCCACGCAAGGATGTCCGCAGGCTCCATGCTCTCGGTCTCCATGTGCGTTTCCTCTCTCCTTCCCCTCACGCCTCCCCTTCGCTCTCCTGGCCGACCTGGATTATACGCCACGACCTGCTGTTGTCGAGCCAGAGGCGCTGCTACTCCTGCTCCGCCACATACGACCGCAACGTGTTCGCTGCAATCCCGAGCGTTCTGGCCGCGGCTCTGTAGTTGCCGCCATGGAGCTGTAGAGCCCTTGCTGCGTACCTGCTCCTCATCTCCTTCATCGGCACCACCTGAGCCACCGAACCAGGCCAGAGCAGATCATCCTCGCCTTGGTCCATTGGCACTGACAGATCGCCCAAGGCCCGTTCCTCCTCCAGCGCCTTCGGAACTCGTATGCGCAGAGAGATCGCACGCCTGAGAACCTTGATGAGCTGGCGCACATTCCCCGGCCAGTCGTAGCTCTGCAGTGCCTTTAGATCGCGCGGTGACAAGGTGAACCCACTGCCTTCATCGACAAGGGTAGGCAGGATCTGGTCGGCAATGATGCGGATGTCCTCGATGTGCTCGCGAAGCGGGGGCACATGCACGATGAGGGCGTTCAGCCGGTGGAACAAGTCGGCCCGGAACAGCCCTCTTCTTACAAGATCGGGCAGGTCATGGTTCGTTGCCGCAACCACTCGGACGTCGACCTTCCTGGGCTTGTCGGCGCCCTCGGGATAGACCCAGCCATCCTCCAGCACCCTCAGGAACTTCCCCTGCACGTCGACCGGCAGCTCCCCTATCTCGTCCAGGAACAGGATGCCCGAATCGGCGGACACGAAGGCGCCGTCCCTGTCCCCGATTGCCCCCGTGAATGCCCCCTTGAGATGGCCGAACAGCATGGAGTTGGCCAAGGCAGCGTTCCCGGCGAACATGGCGCAGTTGACAGGGATCATCGGCCCCATAGCCCTCCTGCTCCGCTCGTGGATCAGGTGGGCGACGTATTCCTTACCGACGCCTGACTCCCCGAGGATCAGGACCTCGTCATCGGCCTCGCCACATCGACGGATCCTATCCCTAAGCAGACCCATGGCCGTCCGCTGTCCCCAGAGCACGTGCGCGAAGCCAGCCTTCCGGAAGACTGCCACATCCCTTTCGTCCCGCTCGTCATGCTCCCAGCGGGGCAGCTTGCTGATCGTCTTCAGGTAGGCGTCCTCGTCCTGATACTTGAAGTACTGGGCAACGGAGGACTCGATCAGGTCGCGCCAGAACGTCAGCTCCTCTGGGATGCGTCTGGGGGAGTCGTGGATGTTCGGATCGACTCGCGCCAGACGGATCAGCTTGAGTGCATTGGCGTCATCTTCCAGGCCCAGGTGCTGGCAAACGATGGCCGTATTCGTGCCCACCGAGTCGAAGACGGGCGTGCATACCTCAGCAAACCGGTCAGCCTGATCCTCCAGGTATCCACGTCCGCAGTACCAGGTCACATCCACGTCGCTGTCTCTCAGTGACCGGCACGGGACGGCTACCTCATCCCAGTCGCAGTAGACGCCGACCCCGCAGACGTGGATCTCGCTGATGCCTTCGGGATCCTCAGACAGGTCGAGGAGAGCCTGACCGATCCTCTTCGCACTTGTCGCCACGATACGGGCTTCGGGGTGCCTGAGCAGCACCATGGCGGCTGCACACGCACCATCCACCCCGTTGTAGGTGACGATGACGGGCTGCTTCTTGTCGGGCATGATTCCCCTCCGCTGCCTTGGGAACGACAACAACACTGTAACCGGCATGGCACGCGGAATCAATATCTGAGCAGACAGAGCGTCTTCTGACTCCTCTGGAGCGGTCATTTGGACCCGATGTCGCCCCTCACGATGCAGGGCTATCCATGTAACGAATACTCAAGTAAGCACTTACGCAGTGCAGCCGAACCGGTCTCGTCCAGTGGCATGGCTCGTGCATATGCAGCCCCTATGGCCGTTGGGCAGCTCAAGAAAGGTGAGACGGGACATGGCAGTCACGGGGCAGAGATTCCTGGAGCTGAGCAAGGCGGAGGGGTTTGAGGTAACCGGGCATGCGCTGGTTCGCCTGTGTGAGCGCTGCGGCAAGTGGTTGGCCGGAGGCGAGGCCCGCTGGGCGTTCTGCTGTGCGCGTCAGGTCAGGCCGAAGCAACTGATCGCGATGGGATATCGGCCTGCGTACGGCAAGCGGCTGAGGAAAGGCCAGAAGTCCTGGTACTTCCGGTTCCTCGTCAACGGCAGAGAAGCCATCGCAGTGGTCCAGGAGGGGTTGATCGAGGGCACATATGTCTGGGTCACCACTTTCGGACGCAACAGGCAGAGCGACCACTACAGGGCACTGTCCTACGAGGCTGTGGCGTGCATGGCCTGAGCAAGGGGAACGAGGAAAGGAGACGGACCATGTTGAAGGTAACCGTTGAGAACGACAGCATCAGGATCGGCGAGCACTTCTCGGTGGACTTCCAGAGGACGCTCAGGATCCCCGACGACGGCAGCGAGTACCCTTTGCCGCCCGGGCTTGGTCGGTTCCCCGTCCTGCGTGTGCAGGACTACGAGGACAGGGTACCTGAGTCATGGCGGGAGCATGGCGGCGTCTTCATCCCCATGTACCAGCGGGAGGCGCTCTGGCTCAACTTCACCTCCCCATACTGGCGTCCGTGTGCCGTGAAGGTGGCCGTGGGTAAGGTCAACGCCCTTACCGGCAAGCGGCTCCACAACGGCCTGAACCGCTCCCGCCAGAACTACCTTGTCTGTCCCGATCAGCCCTGGCTCGACGGCATCAATGCGGGTGACGGATTCATCAGGCAGTTCGTCGCCATGCCGCTGGGTATGGGCTACACCGTCGAGGGGCAGATCACGGGGAAGGAGGAGTTCGGTGGCGCCCAGGTCATCGTCTACGATCCCAAGCCCGGCCGGTTCAAGAAGCCCCCGGAGCAGCCGTTCTCTCTTCGCAGCTTCGGTGTCTGCTACTCCTGTGCACCCGCAAGCTCAGAGATGGGTCTGGGTGCCGGGGGGAGGATGCGGCAGAAGCTCTACCCCGACGAGTACGGCGTCGACACGTGGGACCAGGGCAACTACGGTCGCGTCTACGTCCACATCGTCAACAGCATGGCGTTCCGCGAGATCACCGGCATGGAGCCGCCTCAGACGCCCGTCAGTGCGAAGACCTACACCCAGTACGGCATGCCCTGGTTCGACCTCTACGACGAGGAGAAGGGCGACGTCGAGGCATCGGACGAGCTGGGCCAGGTGAAGACCATCAAGCAGATGGACAAGGAGAAGGGCTTCACGCCGCAGCAGGACGATGGGCTCGTGGATGTGAAGGACGGCCAGCTCGTGAAGCTGGGCGCCGACCCGAAGGTGGTGAAGGACGGCAAGTGGTAGGATGCGGCGACCTGAGCGGAGAGAAACAGATGATACGGCATGACCTACCTGGCCAAGGTCCTGATGCAGGCTGGTTTGACAGGCTCAACGCGTTCGAGCAGCAGGAGACGAAGAGGCAGGTGCGCTTCAAGACGGATCGCCTGAGGATCACTGGTCACGGCCCCCTGCCGACCCGTCCAGAGCACCACTACCCCCACATCCTGCCTGCCGATACTGGGCTCCAAGCCGTGTTCTACGGCCCCATCGCCAGCCAGATCTGCGCCTACTGCGACTCCGAGGGTATCCAGCTGCACTCACAGGTGCTCAACCTGCGCAGCTCCCAGGTCTGCTGCTTCAACGTCATGTTCCCACTCAGGCTGGACCATGAGTTGGCACGGGCTGCATTGGCGCCGGTCCTTCCCGGCGCGACCAGCATCAAGAGCATCGAGTTCGAGTACACCGGGCCGGGCGCAGCCACCGAGATGATGGGAGAGCCTGCGTCCGGCAAGCGGGGCCAGAACCGCACCAGCATCGACTGCGCGATCGAGTGGGAGGACGGCAGCGGCAGGCGCCTTACGCTGGTGGAGTGGAAGTACACCGAGAAGACGTTCGGAGACTGCGGTGGCTACCATTCGAAGGGCAACGGCGACAAGCAGCTATGCCGGGACCTCGACGTGACGGGCCCGGAACCGGCAAAGCACTGCTACCTGGTCCGGAAGCACAGCCGCCAGTATTGGAGATGGCTCGAAGCTGCGGGCGTTGATCTTCAGGCGCTCTCTTGCGTCCGGGGCTGCCCCTTCCGCGGGCCCTTCTACCAGCTGGTGCGCCAGTACGTCCTGGCTGCCTGCCTGCGCCAACTGATGCCCGACACCAGGATCGACGTGGCATACGTAGGCTTCAGAGATAGCTGCGGAATCCTGGATGTGCCCCGGGAACTGCGTGTGCTCGGGGATTCGGTCCTCGACGCCTGGAACGCCGTTGTCCGAGAGCCGCTCCGCCATGTCTGTGCGGAGGATATCGCGTTGGCGGTCCGTGCTGCAGGGAACACAGGGCAGCAGGGCTGGCTAGACTACTTGGCCGAGCGCTACGGCATCTAGGCCCATGCAACCAGAAGGAGACCGCCGATGGTCAAGCCGCCATACACAGAGATCGTCTGCATCGTTGACCGGTCCGGCTCCATGCACCGGATCAGGGAGGACGCGATCGGCGGCTTCAACGCGTTCCTTGCCGAGCAGAAGGAGCTGCCCGATCCCGCGAAGCTGACGCTCGTGCTCTTCAACCACAGGTATGAGCTCGTGCATGACGGCGTTGGCCTGCAGGATGTGCCCGAGCTCGACGACCGAACCTACGCCATCAGCGGCAGTACGGCACTCCTGGACGCTGTGGGCATGACCATCGACAACGTCCGCAACCGCATCGAGACGTTGTCCGATGGAGAGAAGCCCGGTGCCGTCATCGTGGCTATCCTGCCGGACGGCCTGGAGAACAGCAGCAGGGAGTACACGCGCCAGCAGGTCTTCGAGTTCATCAAGGCGCAGCGGGAGGCGGGCTGGGAGTTCGTGTTCCTGGCGGCGAACCAGGACGCTGTGCGCGAAGGTGGCAGGATGGGAGTTGATGCCGCGGACGCACGCAGGTTCGCCCATACCGGCGAGGGTATTCGGGACGCATACCGCTACACGAGCGGCAGGACGGCAGAGACCAGGCGTCGGGCCAGGGGCCAAGGCAGAGCGGTCGCGTCCGGCAGCACGAAGATCGGGTTCCCTAAGCCTGACTAGTGGCAGGCTCTGGGCCGCGTGGTGCACGGTTGACGCTACTGCTCGGCCTGTTACAATTGCGAGTCACGTCCCATCGTTGGCTTGCTTGGCAGCAGAAGAAGGAGGTCGGGGATGCGACAGGTATCTCAGGAGCGCATGCAGCGGATTCGCAGACTGACCGAACGGCAGGGCCGCGCGGAACCTGCCGCTGGCCCCCCCCAGTCTCGCCCTGCAGACTGTCGTCAGCTGTCAGCCCTTCTGTTCTGGGGCCGTGTACGTCGGGCCGTTCCGAGCGATGGGTTCATGGAGGAACCGCGTGAATGGAACAGGAGTTCCAAACGGGTGATACGGTCTGCCTAACAAGCCGTCGTGACCGAGTGGGCCAGGTCGTAGCATCCCAGGCGATGGCAGGTGGCTACTGGTACACGGTCGACTTCGGCCAGGGAGCGAGTACGTACGAGGAGGCGTCTCTGATCCGGTGGGAGCCAGCATCCGATGTTCGGTCGTTGCTCCTCAGCGGCTCCTTTGGCGGCCACACGGACTTCTCCCGCAACCTGACCTACCACAAGCTGTCCAGTCCCCTCACTGACCATCTCTACTCCGTTGCTAGCTCCAGGACGCGGTTCCTCAACTGGCAGTTCAAGCCGGTCCTCAAGTTCCTCGACTCCGAGCGCCACCGGCTCCTGGTGGCCGACGAGGTGGGACTGGGCAAGACGATTGAGGCGGGGTTCATCCTCAAAGAGATGCAGGCGCGACAGCCTGTGGCCACTGCCCTCATCGTCTGTCCCGCGGCCCTTCGCACCAAGTGGCAGACGGAGCTCAAGAGCAAGTTCGACGAGGATTTCGACATCCTTGATGCGGCCAGGATGCGCCGCTTCTTGAGACACGCAGAGGAGAATCCGACGACACTGCGACTGAAGGCGATCGCCTCCATCCAGATGCTCAGGGGCAGGGATATCCTTGACAGCTTGGAGGCGATTGGGCCTGCCCTTGACCTGTGCGTTATCGATGAGGCCCACTACATGCGGAACAGCGGGACGCTGCAGCACCGCCTCGGCCAGGTGCTCTCCCGGAACAGCTCCGCCCTCGTGATGTTGACGGCCACGCCCGTGCACCTCGGGAGCTCGGATCTCTTCAACCTTCTGGCAGTGCTCAACCCGGAGGACTTTGCTGACCGGAAGCTCTTCAGTGCCATGATGAGGGGTAACAGGCACGTCGTTCGAGCTCAAAGCATGCTCCAGTCGACGCCCTGCGTGCCTGCCGATGTCACGGAGGAACTCCGTCAGGTCGAGGGATCCGACTTCGCGACGATGTTCACCGCCAACCCCTACTACCCTGAGGCACTCCGCAAACTGGGCACATGCGATCCGAACAGCAAGTCCCACTTGGTCGACGTGCAGCGTGCCATGGAGCAGCTCAATCTGCTCTCCCACGCCCTGACCCGAACGCGCAAGGTCAACGTCTGGCGTGGAAAGGCCCAGCGTAGCCCACAGACGGTCCACGTAGCCCTCACCGAAGACGAGCTCGGCTTCTACAACGCCGTGATCCGGTGGTGCAAGGAGGTGTGGGATATCCGCGCGCCAGGGCTGAACGAGAGCGTCAAGGACTTCCTGACGATGATGGTGCAGCGGCAGACTGCGAGCTGCATTCCCGTTGCCGTCAGCAGGTACCTGCCCGATAGCGATGCGGTGCCCGACGTAGATGACCTGGAGGGATTCGAGTACGTCGAGCTTGCATTTGAGCGCCCAAGTGTAAGCTGGCAGGAGGTCAAGGATCGTGGGCTCGCGGTGATAGCCCACAAGTACAGGCACCTCGTCAAAGGCGACACGAAGCTCAACGGGCTCCTGACAGCCTTTCGCGAACTCGATAGGGATGAACCCGGGCAGAAGGTGATCGTGTTCAGCTTCTTCAAGCCCACGCTGAACTACTTGGAGCAGCGGCTCACCGATGAAGGCTACCCCTGCGCCAAGATCACGGGAGACGTCAGGTCCGATCCCCTAAATCCCGACAGAGACGACAGGGCCAGGGAGATAGCACGTTTCCGGGACGACACGGGAGTGCGCATCCTTCTCTCCAGCGCAGTCGGCAGCGAGGGCATCGACCTTCAGTTCTGCCACAACCTGGTCAACTACGACTTGCCCTGGAACCCGATGGTCGTCGAGCAACGCATCGGGCGCCTGGACCGCATTGGCCAGAAGGCGGACCGCATCAGCATCGTGAACTTCGCGATCGCCGACACCATCGAGGAGAGGATCCTCAGCAGGCTCTACGACCGCATCGACATCTTCCGGGAGTCAGTTGGTGATCTGGAAGGCATCCTGGGCCAGCAGATGCGGCAGTTGCGCCGGGATCTGCTCCGCAGGGAACTGACCCCCGAGCAGCAGGAGCAACGGATCGACCAGACGGCGGTGGCCATAGAGCACGAGAGACGCAACGTGGCTCAGCTCGAGGAGGATGGCAGGCAGCTGATCGGAACCGACCAGTTCTTCCTCGACGAGATAGAGCGCATCCGCCGGGGCAAGAGGTACGTGGACGGCGACGAGCTACTGGCGTTCGTCAGCGAGTTCCTCCGGGGCGCAATGCCGCGCGTGAGGCTCGTCGAGACCGACCGACCTGAGGTGTGGCAACTTGAGTGGGCTGACGAGCTGGGGCAGTTCCTGAGGAAGCACCTTGGCACGGCCCATGTCGCGCTCGGCCAGTTCGTGGTTGCGGCCAGCGGCAGGCGGCCGCTCAGGATCACCTTCGATGGCGAGGTCGCCTTCGCCGATCCTTCGGTCCATTTCATCCATGGTGGTCACCCGCTCGTCAAGGCGATCCTGGCGGAGCACAAGTTCAACGAGGGCCAGATCCACCCCATCGCTGCCTTGCACGTGCGGTCAGACGCCGCCGACGCAGGGCCGTACGTATTCATGCTCTACAGGATCGCTGCCGAGGCTGCCCGCCCAACCGTGAGCACCGAGGTGCTGATGGCCAGCCTCAACACTGGCAGCCTGCTGGATGAGGAGACGACGGCAGAGGTCTTCGCAGCGATGAGTGCTCGCCCGCGACCCTTGCCGGGCGACCCCGCGGCCGATCAAGGGGACATCCAGAGAGCATTGGCAAGCATAGAGGCAGGATTCGGACATAGGCTGGCCGAGCGCCGCGAGGAAGTGACACGGAGCAACGCGGCCCTCGTCGAAAGGCAGGTCCAGAGCCTCACCGCGACCCAGCAGCGCGTTCGGGATGAGTTGGGCGACCGTCTCGCCAGCCGTGAAGAGGCCGATGAACGCTACGTCAGGATGATCGAGGGGCAGCTCCGCAACAAGGAGGAGTACTACCGCGGGCGACTAGCGGAACTGGAGGCCAAGAGGGAAGTCAACCTGTCCTTCGAGGCTTTTGGCGCCGGGATCGTCTGGGTCAACTAGGCAGCCGTCACTGGATTGGATTCTGGCATGAAACAGGCGTTCGGTCGCATCGATGTGGTCGACCTGTTCCGAGGCCAAAGCCCTCGCCATGGGGACTTGTCGCCATCGGACTACGCGAAGGAGAAACGGCTGACCGTGCTGGTCGGGCTGGACTTCGGAACGTGTTCCACCAAGGTCGCCTTCCGCATCATGCCGGACGACCGCGTCTGGGTGCTCACCTGGGGGCATGGCATCATAGGCTATCCGGAATGTGGCCTGCCGTCGACAGTTGCCTCCGACGGCGGGTCGCTCCTCTTTGGGGCCGAAGCCGAGCGACTGGCTGGTTCCGGGAAGGCCGTCACGGTCAGGTCGATGAAGAGGTGCTTCCTGTGCTCACTCGGGGCTGCAGGGGAGTGCTCGCTCCCACAGAAGCCCTGCACCCAGAGGGGCCCCGCAAGAGCGTTCGCGTTTCCCAGTGGCTCAGGCGTGCAGTGGATCGCCGCTGCCGAACTCGTCTCCTTGTACATGGGCCACGTGATCGACACTGCGACGGAACACATCAGGAATGCCATCGGTGGGAGACCGAAGATCACCTTCATCTACAATGCCGCGGCACCTGTGGCCCTTCTCCGCGACGAAGACGTCCAGACCTTCGATCGCATGCTGCTTGGGGCATACGTTGTCTCCGGCGTGACTCGTGAGAGAGGGGCAGCTGCCAGCCTGGTGGAACAGGCGCGTGACGTGTGGCGACACACGAAGATGCCGCCCCCCGAACGGAAGGTGACTTGGTGCTTCGGCGAGGAGGACGCAGCGCTGTCCAGCCTGGCAGCCGATCCCGGCAGAGAGCCGGGAATGTACTGCATGCTGGACGTGGGTGCGGGGACGACCTCCTTGTCGTTCTTCTTCCTGCCGCCCAGCCACGACGAGTCGGCCTCCTACTTCGATTCCCGCACATTGGACCATGGATGCGACGACTTGGACGGTATCTTGGCTGAGAGGATCCTGACCAGGAAGGGCGGCCGCAAGCCGAGCAAGCGCATCTACTCGCGGCTGCTGCAGAGCATCCGGCTCGCCAAGCAAGCGGCTCTCCCGCCGGCCGAACGCGAACGACTGGGCATGAGGCGTGGCGACCTTGAGAGGGCTACGTCCACGTGGTTGGAGAGGATCGACCAGGAGTACTGGCACGGCTGGGGTCGCGGTTGGGCGAAGTACAAGAGGCGAGAGAAATGGGAGGAGCTGAGGGTCGTCCTCGTCGGTGGCGGCGGGGCTCTACTGGCACGGAGGTCAAGGGCCTTCATCCTCGAGCGGGACGGATACTGGCCAATGCCGCAGAGCTACCTACGGTTCAACCTGCCATCGTATGCCGCGCCTGAGCCAGGAGGAACCGAACACAAGACCGACGACGGAATGCTCATGCAGGTGGCGATTGGCCTGGCGCGTCCCGGCCCCGACATTGTGCATTTCTACCGCCCGCACGAAGTCAGCGACTATCCGAGAGCCGCAACGTACGAGTACCCGACCAGAGACGCGTTGGGCTACGGGGACAAATGAAGAAGCGGCGATCCCCGAGGACATGGCCGTCTGGGCCGTCGTGACCAGGTTCGTACCGCGCGGCGTCGGAGCCCTGATCGCAGCAGGAGTCGGTGCGGTCGGTGGTTCGCTGTTGGTGCGCGAGGTGTCGGGCGAGAGCACGGAGTAGCCAGGCATGGGCCGTCCGGCGTTGACTCGGACTGACGATGGTCGGCTCGTAGGAGGGAGGTGCGCCGCATGTTGCTTATGGCCGTCGACGACCACATCCGCAACAGGGAGGCCTACTGCTACTGCGACCCGACCGTTGACATAGCGATCAGCCGCACGCCCACTGGCGACGCGGTCTGCGAAGGTAGATTCACGGGGATCTTCCCACGGACTGCTGCGCCGGACGGGATCAACCTGAGGCGCTTTGAGAGGATCTGTCGGTCGGTCTTCAGTGACTGCCGCCGCGCACTGGACAGTTCCCGGTGGTCCGCTGAGCATCTCGGTAACCTAAAGCAGATCACCTGCGCCATCGTCCACTGGAAGCTGTCTTCCCAGGGCGGCCGGGCTGGCCGGAACGTCAGGAATGTCCTGGCCAAGTGGCATGCCCACACTCACAGTGATCTGCTGCGGGCCAGCCAACGACCCTCTCTCTCCGACTTCTGCATCGGTGGGGTCAGGATCCCGATAGCCTCGGCGTTCCTGCGTTTCCTCCGCCCCGACGAGTTCGGGGTCATCGACAGCCGTGTCGCCAAGAGGACGCAGGCAGCAGGCGTCACTTCGCTCAGTGTCCGGGCTGACGGTTACATCAATGACACGGCGGGCAACAGGAGGAAGTACCACTCGGAGTACGTCCCCTTCCTGAGGGAGCAGGCAGAAGCGCTCAACGAAGCCGGAGCCGAGTTTAGGGATGCTGACGAGGCCGGCAAGCCCCTGGCCGCTCGGTTCCGGCCATGCGACGTGGAGATGGCCCTGTTCGTGTGACCGGCCAGGGTCGGGCGCCAGCCTGTCGCTGGGCTAAGCGTCGCTGCCGGCACGTGGCACGCTGGCCTTTGGCCGCTGAGTTGAGTGGCGCTGGCGCCCCTTCGCTGCGATCAGAGCGGCGCAGGAATGTGAGTCCTTGGCTTGATCGCATTGGTCGTTGCTGTGCTCATAGTCATGGCACGAACCCCGGCTCAGTCTGGCCAGAGCAGTCCCTCGCGGCTGGGTGCGTTCAGGATGCCTTCCGATTGCCAAGGTGAGGCCCTCTCTTCGGCACGCCAGGCTCCTGGGCCTACCTGATCGGGACCGGGTGCCCCGCCGTTGACGGCTCCGCCTCTCTCGCTATAATCGGCCTGCAAGTGGCAGCGTCCCGTCGGCTCTGGGAGGCGATAGCAGGTGCTCCTGGTGCGCGGTGCGTCTGCTAGGCGTGTCGGAAGGATGAGATGGGCTGTCAGGTGGTCGGCCCGCGTGGGCCTGTCCGCGGCCCGCACCACGTCGAGGGAAGCGCCACGGAGACTCGTTGTGGGGCCGTGCCGCTGCGCGACAAAGGACGATCACCATGCTGCCGTCCCCTGGCAACGGCGCCAGTCACACTGTCCAGAGAGAGACATGGCTGCGAGCTCGAGACTCTACAATTCCCGAGTGCAGAAGGGAGGGGCTCTGATCCCAGAGGTTAGGGCCCTGCTGCGCGTGTGGGATCCAGAGGCAGATACGGATGAGCTCGTAGAGGAACTCACTCGGCGGAACTTCCTCGGCAAGTCGACGCGCGCCCGCATGCGGGACGTTCTTCGCAGGACGTTCGTGCCGCGGTATGTGAACGGAATGCCTTCGGATGCGTGGCGGAGCCTGCAGCCCCTCGAACGTGCCGGCTTCCCCCCTGACCAGATGCTGTCGCTTCTCTACTACCACGCGGCCAGAAGTGAGAGGCTCATCTACGATTTCGCATCAGAAGTGGTCTACGACATCTACCGGGCCGGGCTCAGCGAAGTGCCAGTCCAGCAGGCCCTGGACTTCATCGCTCGGGCGGTCAGGGACGGGCGCATCGACCCCGCCTGGAGCGCGAGTGTCTCGTTGAAGGTCGCCCGCGGAGTCCTGGCGGCGTTGCGGGACTTCGGCATCCTGGAAGGCAGAGCGCGCAAGTGCATCCGGCCGCCTTCCCTTGCAGTTCCAGCGTTCGCCTACATCGCCTTCTGCGTGAAGCACCAGGCCGCCTCCGGCCAGGGCACGCTCTGCCACCGTGACTGGCGCCTGCTGCTGCTGGACCGGGGCGATGTGGAAAGGCTCCTAGTCGCCGCCCATCAGCAGGACCTCCTGTGGTATCAGGCGGCGGGAAGCGTCGTGAGGATCGACTTCCCGACCGACAACCTCGTGGAGTATGCCCATGCTCTCGCTGAAAGAGCGAATCCGACTCATTGAGAGCGATCTCAACGCGGATCCGCCGAGGATCAGCATGACCTCGGATCTGCCGTTCGCGATCCTGCGTTACGATCCTGACGAGGAGTGGTCCCTCAGAAGGGAGATGCGGCTCCTCGCAACACGGCTGGAACAGACCGGACGGCGGGTGGCAACAATCTCGCTTGCCGAGCTGTTGTGGCGCTCCATCGAAGAATCGGAGGGCCTGAACGCCATTGTCGATCTGGAGCGTCAACGGGGCTTTGTCACCGCAGAAAGCCAGGTCGGGTCTTACCTTGCAGACCCCGACTGGCGCTGCCTCACCGACCTGCTCACTGAGGAGCTGTCCGGCCTCGACCCCGCGAGAACCATCGCGTTCCTCTGGCGCACTGCCGCACTGGCGCCTGCCGCCTACCACACTTCCGTGCTGCTCGAGCAGATGAAGGGCAGGACGCGCGTCCCAACGATTCTGTTCTACCCCGGGACGTGGACGGGGTCCCTGAACTTCATGGACCTTAGGGGCAATATGGACCCGCTTGGCAGCTACCGGGTGAAGATCTACGGGAGAGAGTGATGGACTGCATCGGGGACTTACTGGCACGCGACTTGTCGCAGCAGATCGAGGAGATCGTCAAGGTCGACCAGGCCGACGAGCAAACCGTCTACACGGAGTTGACGGAGTACGTCGGCACAGAGCGCCTCTGCGGCCAGTACAGGCAGGTCCTCCAGGCGATCGCCGACGCCCAAAGCGACCCCCATGAGGGCGTAGGCATCTGGGTCTCGGGCTTCTTCGGCTCCGGCAAGTCCTACTTCGCCAAGAACCTGGGCTACTTGCTGGCAAACCGCAACGTCATGGGCCAACCCGCAGCCGAGCTCTTCAAAAGGCAGATCCCCGACACGCGCGTCAGGCAGCTGGTGGACGTCATCACCACGCAGATCCCCACCGAGGTGGTCATGTTCGACGTCATGGTGGACCGTGCGGTCCTACGAGGCACGGAGAGGATCGCTGAGGTGATGTACACCGTCTTCCTCCGAACGCTCGACTACGCGACCGACTACGACGTTGCGGAGCTCGAAATCGAACTGGAGTCCGAAGGGAAGCTCGAGGACTTCATCAGGCGCTGCTCTGAGACCTACGACACCGGATGGCCGACGGTTCGGAAGGGGGCCCAGAAGATCTCCCGTGCAAGCGCGATCCTGCACGCGATGGATCCCAACACGTACCCCACGCAGGACTCGTGGGCGCAGTCCCTCCGGGACGGGAGCGCCGACATCACCGTGGGCCTCTTCGCGCAGCGCGTCTTCGAGCTCTGCGATCGTCGGCGCCCGGGCAAGGCCCTCGTATTCATCGTAGACGAAGTGGGGCAGTACGTTGCGCGCAGCGGCGACAAGATCGAGGATCTTCGGGCAGTGGTCGAGCAACTCGGGAAGGAGGGCTGCAACAGGGTCAAGCGGGGGGAGGCCATCGCGCCCGTCTGGTTGGTCGTGACGTCCCAAGAGAAGCTTGACGAGGTCGTGGCCGCCATCGACTCCCGCCGCATCGAGCTCGCCAAGCTCCAGGACCGCTTCCGCTACCGGATCGACATGGCCCCCGCGGACATCCGCGAGGTGGCCACAAGGCGCGTGCTAGCGAAGACAGATGAGGCCGTTCCTGAGCTCGAGCGGCTCTACGACGCGAACGAGGGGGTGCTTAGAGACGCTCTGCGACTGGAGCGCACGTCCCGCGGGAGCGATGTTCAGAGGGACGACTTCGTCCAGTTCTACCCATATCCACCGCACTTCATTGAGCTGTCCATCGACATCATGTCCGGCCTGCGGCTGGCCTCGCCGGGCGCCATGCGGCAGCTCGGCGGCAGCAACCGCACCATCATCAAGCAGGCCTACGAAGTCCTCGTCTCGGACCGGACGGGGCTTGCCAAGAAGCCCGTCGGCACGCTTGTGACGCTTGATACCGTCTACGAGCTTGTCGAGGGGAACTTCTCCACCGAGAAGCAGAAGGACATCAGCGACATCTCCCAGACGTTCGCGGACGACCCTCAGGACGAAGGTTGGGCCGCCCGGGTGGCGAAGGTCGTCGCCCTGCTAGAACTCGTCCGCGACCTGCCTCGTACGCCGGCCAACATCGCGGCATGCCTCGTGGACTCGGTGGGAGCAGCCAAGCCCGTGGCGGCTGTGGAGGCCGCACTCGACCGCCTCCAGAGCGCCAAGTTCGTGCGCAACACGGAGGAGGGTTGGAAGCTCCAGACGGCCCAGGAGAAGAACTGGGAGACCGAGCGGCGGCGCTTCCTGGCGCCAAAACCGCGAGACAGGAACGAGGTCGTCAGGAATGCCCTGTCCGACATCTTCTCGGACCCGAAGCTGCGAACCTACCGTTTCCGCAGCCTCCGCAGCTTCCGAGTGGGGCTATCCGTGGACGGCGTATCCCTGGGCGAAGACGGTCAGGTTCCGCTGGATCTGCGACTGGCCGAGAGCCCCGATGCGTTCTCTGGCGTCCTCGACGAGGTCCGTGACGAGAGCCGGCAGCCCGCTGGGCAGAGCGCTATCTACTGGGTCGCCGCGCTCACGTCCGCGGTAGACGGTCTGGCGGCTAACGTCTACGCCTCAAACGAGATGATCCGGAAGTACGACCAGATGCGAGCGCAGAACAGGATCACGGCGGAGGAGGCAAACTGCCTGGAGAACGAGAAGTCGCAGGTCCGGCGTGCTGCGGGCTTGTTGCGGGATGGACTGGTGGCCCAACTCAGCCAGGGCACCGGCGTCTTTCGGGGCGTGTCGAAGGACGGCGCGTTCCTCGGGCAGAGCTTGCACGACATCCTAAGGGGCATGTACGAGATCGCCGTCCCCGACCTATACGCCAAGCTCGACATGGGCACCTGCCCGCTGAAGGGCAGTGAGCCGGAGGAGATCCTCAGGGCAGCGAACCTGAACGGTCTTCCGCAGGTCTTCTACGAGGGAAGCGAGGGGCTCGGGCTAGTGGTTACGGAAGGCTCGAAGTTCGTCATCAACACGGTTGCCGACATAGCCAAGGAGATCATGGACCGCCTTGTCGGCGAGCATTCTTACGGGAACCGTGAGACCCGGACTGGCAAGGGTCTGGATGCTCACTTCGGCGGACCGGGCTACGGCTGGGACCGCGACGTTCTTCGTCTCGTGCTGGCCACTCTGTTCCGCGCCGGCGCCATCGAGGTCACGCATCAGGGCGAGCGCCTAGACTCCTACACCGAGCCCCGCAGCCGTGAGCCGTTCACGAAGAACGCGGCCTTCCGCTCGGCTCTCTTCACGCCCGTGGCGCCGCTCGACATCAAGACGCTGACGAGTGCGGTGGCGGGGTACGAGCACCTCACCGGGGAGACCGTCGATGTCGACAGGAACACGATCGCGGTGGCCCTCAAGGGGTTCGGAATGGCGGAGATCGCTCTTGTCGTCCCCCTGCTGGCGACTATGAAGGCGCATTCGCTCCCCGGCGTGGAACTGGTGAGCGACCATCGTTGCCTGCTGGGGAATCTGGTGGAAGCGACGGCCGAGGACTGCGTCCGCACCCTCGCCGGCGAGGCGAAGTCGTTGCGTGGGTCCCGCGAAGAGGTCAGGCGGATCCGAGAGGCCCTTGACGAAGAGGGCATTGAGTGTGTGAAGGGAGCCCGGCAGGTTCTGGGCCGAATGTGGCCGGCGCTGGCACAGCGGGGAGAGGATGGCAAGCTCGAGGGGGAGGCGGAAGCGCTCTCGGGCCTGCTTGCCTCCCTTGAGCTCTACGGGCGGATGGGGGATGTGGGCGAGGCCGCCGCAAAGCTGCGGGACGCCTACGCCGCCGTCTACGAGCGGCTGCACGGTGAGCGGGCGAAGGCGTATTCCGCTGCGATCGAAGAGATCAAAGGGCTGCCCGACTGGCCGGCGGTGCCCGAAGAGATGCAGGACCCGATCCTCAGCCCTCTCTCGGTTAGGGCATGCAGCGAGGAGGCACTGCCGGCGGACACTGAAGCGTGCGGGCGGTGCCATGCCAGCTTGGGGCAGCTCGACTCAGACGTTGCGGCACTGCCAGGGCTGCGCAGCCAGATAGCGGCTCGGGTGCAGGAGGTCACCCGGCCGAAGCAGAAGATGGAGCGCGTCCGCGTGTCCGACTTCCTGCCCGCTTCCGTAGATTCGGTCGAAGACCTCGAGCAGGCCATCGATGCACTGCGTGAGCACCTACTGAAGCTGCTGGACGAGGGTGTCAGAATCATACTGGAATAGGTCTGTGGACCTGCTGTAGGAAGGCGGGGCGGAAGGATGTCTTCTAAGCACAGCTCAGGGCGGGTTGGTTTGGGCCGTCCACTGAGGATGATCGCTGACTGGCTTGGGACTCACAAGCGCCAGTTGCTCATAGCCTTCTGCCTGGCCCTCGTTGCCGTGCGGCTCCGGTGGCCAGATATCAAGGTCGACGGGGTCACAGTGTGGCTCGTTGTCGTGGCGGTGCTGCTCTTCTTGCTCCCCGAAGTGAGGGCCTTCCTGCCATACGTTGAGCGGGCCAAGCTCGGCCCGGTAGAGCTGACCCTACGGGAGGGGATACGCGCGCTGACTAGAGAGATCGAAGAGGCCCAGGATTCATACGCCGAGGAGGGGCGCGTCATTGATCGGGCGGACATCGGACCGGACGTGGAGCAGGTCATTACCGAAGCCCGACGTGATCCCCGGTCGTCTCTGCTGTGGTTGTCGAGCAAGGTTGAGACTGAGATCCGCCGGGTGCTGGAGAGCGTGGAAGCTCCAGAGCACAGACGGTATATGCCGCTGCGAAGAGCGGTGGAGCTCGGCGTCGAAGCTGGAGTGCTGCCCAGGGGCGCACTCCCCGCCTTCCAGGATTTCTGGGCGATGCGCAACCGGATCGTGCATGACTTCGCTTTCGACGTGCCGGACTCAACAGTCCTGTCGCTGATCTCTCTCGGGACAGAGCTACTCAAGATGCTCGCAACGACGAGGGCAGATGAATAAGGAAACGCGGAACAGGCTTCGTAGCGTCGTCACGCAGTGCCGCCGGCTGCTTGAGGAGTCGGTCGGCTCGGTGCTCCAGGGGCAGTTCGGCATCCATCCGGACGGCAAGGTCGAGGGTGCCGACGGGATGGGCCACCTCGCCGAAGAGGACCTGCAGATCCGGGAGCAGCTTGTCGCCAGCCTCGAACACATCCAGGCCTCCGGCTTCAAGCCGAAGCCGGCCGTCGAGCAGATGGTCCGCGAGATCGCGTTCACCCACCTGAACCGCCTGTGCGCCTACAAGATGATGGAAGCGCGCGGGCTCATCCGCGAAGCCGTCAGCCGGGGCCTCAAGTCCCAGGGCTTCATGTTCTACCTGGCCGAGCATGTGGAAGATGAGCAGCTCTGGTCGGGCGGGCACCAGGACGTCGCCTACCGCCACTACCTGGAGTGGCTCGGACATCGGTTCTCGGACGAGATCAGCGTCCTCTTCTCGCCCAACGATCCCGCCAACCGCCTCTTCCCTGCCCAGCGAGTTCTCGACCAGATCCTCGAGCTGGTCAACGGCGAGGACCTGGCCGGCATCTGGGAAGAGGACGAGACCATCGGCTGGGTCTATCAGTACTTCACGCCGGACGAGCTCCGCAAGCAGGCCCGCAAGGAGTCGTCGGCACCCCGCAACTCGTACGAACTGGCCTTCCGTAACCAGTTCTACACCCCGCGCTACGTCGTCGAGTTTCTCACGGACAACACGCTGGGTCGCATCTGGTACGAGATGCGCAGGGGCCAGACACGCCTGACAGACCAGTGCGACTACCTGGTGCGCCGGCCGTGTGAAGTCTTCCTCCGAGACCCGAACGAATACCGCCCCGACCAACCGAAGGAATGGGCGACCAAGGCACGGAACGGTGACTTCACCGACATCCCTGAGGAAGGCGATTGGGTCGACGTGGGAGACCTCGCTCTCGCCATCGACGGCTACACCGAGTCAGAGAGGCTGGGCCTTGGGGATTGCCTTGAGTTCGCGGACCAGAAGATCGAGGAGTTCGACAGGTCCGGTAGATGGCCGGAGTCGGCGGCGGAGCTGTGGCTCATCCTCTTCGCCTACCAGCGGGGCGTCTTGCGGGACAGGTTCCCAGAGGAGGACTCGGACGAAGCGAAGCGGATACGGTCTGCATATGGGGCGCTTCGCCAGGCTCTTCAACAAGAGACTGATGACCTGTCACAGGAGGAACTACTCCAGCGGCCTGTCTTCGTCCCCTACCGTGCCCTGAAGGACCCGCGCGACCTGAAGATCCTGGACCCCGCGTGCGGGAGCGGGCACTTCCTACTGTATGCGTTCGATCTGTTACAGACCATCTACGAGGAGGCCTGGCAGGGCGGCACTCCGGCCTCCAGCGAGACGGGCCGGAAACTGCGCGAGGACTACGAGGGGCTGGACGCCCTCCACCGCGCTCTGCCGGGCCTGATCCTGCGCCACAACCTGCACGGGATCGACATCGACCTGCGCGCCGTGCAGATCGCGGCGCTGGCGCTCTGGCTGCGGACGCAGCGGGCCTACCAGGAGTTTGGCCTCACGGGCGCCGATCGACCGAAGATCACGCGGTCCAACATCGTCTGTGCAGAGCCGATGCCGGGCGAGAAGGAGATGCTCGAGGAGTTCGTGAAGACGCTGGAGCCCCCTCCCCTGCGGGGCCTGGTGCGCGAGGTCTGGGAGAAGATGGAGATGGCAGGCGAGGCTGGATCGCTGCTGAAGATCGAGGAGGAGATCCGGGACGCTGTGGAGCGCGCACGTGTCGCATGGGGGAAGCGACCGATGGCGGAGCAGGTGACGCTGTTCGAGGGGCTGGACGAACGTGGCCGCCCGAAGGTGAAGCAGGTGGAGCTTGACTTCACGGGCGTGCGGGACGAGCTGTTCTTCGAGACGGCCGAACAGCGCATCCTGGTGGCTCTAGGGGAGTACGGCGGCCTAGCTGAGGGGACTCGGAGCTACAAGCGTCGGCTCTTCGCAGAGGACAGCACGGCGGGAATCCGTTTCGTGGAACTCCTCCGGCGGGAGTTCGACGTTATCTTGATGAATCCCCCTTTCGGTGAGTCCACGCCAGGAGCCCGCAGCTACCTCAAGCAGTCGTTTCCAGAGGGCTCGTCCGACATTGGCATGGCGTCAGTTATGAGGTTCGCAGGCAAGCTGTCAAAGGCGGGGGTTCTCGGCGCCATAACGAACCGGACTTGCTTAGCGACCTCCAACCTCGAAGCGTGGCGACGTGCAGTGCCCCTGGGGCCGTTCCCCCTGACCGTGATCGCGGACCTCGGCTATGGGGTCCTGGACGGGGCCATGGTCGAGGCCGCGGCCTATGTCATCGCGAACGACCCCGATCGTCGGGCTTTCATGGGTGTACGCCTCCTGGACTCACTGAGCAAGGACGACGGACTGCTGGAGGCAATCCACGCACTGCATATGGGTCAGCGTGATCCGCGTACACAGATCTGCCGCCACCAGCAGTTTCGCGATCTGCCGCTGGCCGTGATCGCCTACTGGGCCCCGCGACCACTGCTGCGCCTCCTGACCGCGACTCCGGGACTGGGTGGCGCGCAGCCAGGAGCGAACGACGGCGGCCATACAGGCGACGATTCTCGATTCGTGAGGGCGACTTGGGAAGTACCGCCCGGCAGCATCGGGATCGGCAAGGACTTCGTCTTCTTCGCAAAGGGTGGCGAGTATGCGCCTATGTGGGATGACATCCACCTAGTGGCGTACTGGCGAGACAACGGAGCAGCGGTAAGGGAAATGCCAGGTGCGAGGGTATACCATGAGGATCTCCACTTCGCTCCAGGGCTTACCTACCCGCTGAGGACCACCAGTGATCTCAGCCCTCGGGTCCTGCCCGCAGATTGTCTGTTCTCTACGGGTGGCCACGGCATACACTTCAGGGACTTGGACGATGCACTCGTATTCCTGGGTCTCGCCTACACACGCCTCTACAAGGTGCTAGTGGAAGCCTTGTTTGGGGGAGGTGATGCTTCAGTCTCGGGCAGCGCCGCCCGCAACTACACGGCGGGGACCGTCAACCACTTGCCCCTGTCTGAGGACATCACCCTCAGAGGGCGGGAGCTTGTGGGCGTTGTCCGTGATCTCGTCTGCAGCTACAGAGACGGGTACTCTGACGACGAGACTTCGCGGTACTTCGTCGCTCCGAGCTTCGTAGCGCGAGGCAACGAACTGCGCGCAGCCTTGACCGAGCGACTAGATGACAGACTGCGAAGGTCTGGAAGGATGGCGCGCAGCCTGGAAAGGATGGAGCGCTCAGTATACGCGTTCGCAGGGGTCGAGGGCTCAGATCTTCGGCCCGTTCTCGATCTGGTCTATGGTACGCACCCGTGCGACTACCCGAAGTCCGATCTGCCGGCCACGGCGAAGGACCTACTTGACTTGCCACTCCGGGACCTCGTGCAGGCTGCAAGCCAGGCCACTGGCGGCTGCAATCGTAGCGTAACCAAGAAGAGCTACTTCGTGGACCGGAAGCTTGACCTTCTCTGCCACGCTATGGGGCGCCATCCGTCGTCGGTAGTCGAATGGTGGCTTGCAGCACGAGCACTTCCCGCTGGTGAGGTCGCCGAGGCAGCCGATACTCTGTTCTCCTATGCTCTCGGCTGCACGTTCGGGCGTTGGGACGTCAGGCTTCCGGTGGACCATTCTTGCCGGCCTCCGCTGCCTGATGTGTTCCACGCACTCCCTGCGTGTCCGCCAGGCATGTTGCTCGGGCCCGACGGCCTGCCTGCCGCGAGACGACGCATTGCCTCTGTGGCGTGGCTGCGTTCTCGGCCGGATGCCGTGACGTTGCCAGTGACTCGCCGGGTCCAAGGTGAGCTCACGGTTGCTGGCGAGGACGCATCGGCCTCAGGTCCAGCGATGGCTGCAGAGGAAGACTACCCCATCGACGTGGACTGGGACGGCATCTTGGTGGATGACCCGGGCCACGGTGACGACATCATCGGACGCGTCCGTGCCGTGCTGGAGGTGCTGTGGGGTGACCGGGGGCAGGCCATCGAAGACGAAGCCTGCGAGATGCTGGGCGAGAACGACCTACGCAGCTACTTCCGAAGGCGTACGGGCAAGGGGTTCTTCATGCAGCACGTTAAGCGCTACTCGAAGAGCCGGCGCAAGGCGCCCATTTACTGGCTGCTGCGGTCGGCCAAGGGCAGCTACGCCCTCTGGATCTACTACCACCGCCTCGACAAGGACATCTACTTCAAGGCTCTGGTCAACTACGTGGAACCGAAGGTGCGGTTGGAGCGCAATCGGCTCGACGAGCTGCGCGCGCAACGTACCGCGGCCGGCACGGGCGGCGCCGAAGTGAAGCGGCTGGAGAAAGAGATCGGCCGCCAGGAGCAGTTCGTGTCCGAGCTGGAGGACTTCGAGGCAAAGCTGCGGAAGGTGGCCGACCTCCACCTGGAGCCCGACCTCAACGACGGCGTGATCCTGAACATCGCCCCACTGTGGGAACTCGTCCCATGGAAGGAACCCGAGAAGTGCTGGAAGCGCTTATTGGACGGCGAGCTCGAATGGTCCACCGTCAGCCAGCAACTCCGCGAGCGGGGGGTCATCAAGGGATGAAGGGTCTGTTCGCCGACATGCTGAAACCCAAGCTGCACAAGCCTAAGGCGACGGGCGGCACCTACTGGACCATGCTCCAGGGCTGGGTGCGGGACTACAATGAGTGCGGCAAGAGCTGGGTGACAGCGTCCACCGGCTACATCCGACGGAAGCGACAGCTCGACAAGCATGAACCCGTCATCACGTACTACGTGCTCGCGGCGCTGTCTTCGGCCACGAACGGCTTCCGGGTTGTGGGGCCAATCCAGCAACTGATGACCAGGGCGTTTGGAGACCCCGCCGTGGCGGATCGTGCGATGGCCGTGCTGACGCAGTGGGGGTGGGACGGCCTGCAGTTCGAGGCCCAGATGACGCCGACTCAACGCATACGGGACGCAGTGGCCGCTCAGACAGACGGCTTCCCTGTGGCATATGTCCGGGAGATCGCAAAGCGCAAGAAGGGCGTCCGCTTCGAGTCGGCCACCCACCTGGACGCCTACGTGGGCAACAGCGCGTGCCTGACGAACGGAGACGGTACCGCAGGCTTGGGAATCGAGGCGAAGTTCACCTCCGATATCGACGGACACACTACCTACTGCGCCCACCGGAACCAGATCATCCGGAACGTTGAGGTCGGGCATGAGCGTCATGCCGAGTTCCTGTTCCTGCTGCTCACGCCTCGAGCGTACCGGGAACGGATGAGCCGGCTCTATTGCTACAAGATGAAGGAGTACATGGGGCCGACTGGGGTGGACGCACTGCGCCGCGACGCCCTGATCGATCCTTGTCAGGGAGCGTGCGCCTGGCAGAAGCGCATCGGTTGGCTTGACTGGGAGGACATGATCGCCGTGGCCTACCCGAACGGCCAGCCAGCGTTCTCCCACCCTGACGCCGATGCGCTGGCTGCCGTTCTGAAGGAACGCCGGTTGTGGCCATGGTAGACAAAGGCAACCGAGTCTGGCGAGAGGTGCCCACGGCATGGATGTAGTGAACAAGACGATCTGGCAGGTCGCCGCCGGCGACACCAACCGGTTCTATGCCGACACACTGCTCCGATGGGATGCTGTGGCAGTGGGGCCAGGAAGGTACGGCCCATGGCCGGAGTGCCAGGAGGCGCTGAGGGAAGCCGGGCGGACCGAGAAGAAGATCGGCGACATCCGCCGCCTGTACGACGAGATGAGGCAAGGGGACATCGTAGTGCTTCGCGCCGGAACGCGAGATGTCCACGGTGTGGGAGTTGTGGCCACAGACTCCGCCGAATGGAACGAGGAGTTCGGCGACGTTGACGGTTGGGACCTGGAGCACGTCCGTCGAGTCAAGTGGATCTGGGAACCTGATCCGGAGCCCAAGTCGTTCCCCACATACAGCCTGAAGCTGGGCCTGACCATTCAGGAGCTGTCGAAGGGCCCCGTAGTCGAGTGGCTTGAGCATATAGATACTTGCCCGGGAGTTTCGCCGGAGGATCTCCGTGACCTGCCCGAGCCGACGCGCGGACTGGGGGACTCCGTGGAGGCTCGGCAGGAGATCGCAGACTACCTCTTTGACCAGGGCGTCTCCGTCCATTCCATCGACTCTCTGCTTGGGCAGATGGAGGATCTGGTCCGGATCGCGGGATGGTACAGCAGGTCCGAGAACGGCCCATCCGAACATGAGACCGTGGCCTACCTCGTTGTCCCGATGCTCAGGGCGCTAGGATGGACTCCCCAGAAGATGGCCGTCGAGTGGCGCAACGTCGACTTGGCACTGTTTGGGTCGGCCGCCAGAGACGAGGGTGACCTGTCGGTCGTTGTTGAGGCGAAGAAGCTTGGTCGGTCGTGCTGGACAGCCAGGTCCCAGGCCGAAAGGTACGCGCTGAGCGAGGGGCGGGAGGCATGCCGCCGTCTTCTGGTGACGGATGGACTGCGCTATGCTGTTTATGTGCGAGAGATCAGCGCAAGCGGCTTCCCTGACACGCCGCAGGCGTACCTCAACTTGACGCGGATGCGGAGATCATACCCACTGTTGGGTGAGTGTGGAGGAGCCAAAGAGGCGCTCCTGCTGCTTTCTGCTGACTGGGTTCCCCGGGCAGGCTAACGAGAGAGAAGGCGACTTCGTCATGGGTACAGTGGTGAACCATCTACGGGACCTCATCGCTGCACAGGTGGCCGCAGCAGGCATCGTCGTCTGGTACGACACGGACGGAAGCTACGCCGAGGTGGTAGACGCCCTGTCGCTGCAGGACGTGCGGTTCGTGCGCTACGAGGACAGCTTCTATGCGCTGCGGGCAGAGATCGACGACCTCTTGGACGGCGAAGAGCCGCCTCGCCTGCTTGTATACGTGCCGCTTGATCCCGCCGACACACACCACGCCCTTGCCGAACTAGAAGCGGCCGGCGTGGTGATGAGGCCCGGACAGCAGCCGCCGGCGAGGAACACCCGTCTGGCGCTGGTTGTGCGGAACGCCCTCCGCCCCATCCTTGGGGAGGAACAGGCCGACGCCATCGCGAAGGAGGTCGAGCGGGGCAAGCTGTCCCTGGCAGAGGTGGAGGGTCTGGCCGAGAGGACCGATGTGGGGAAGACCGCGGTCCTGAGCAGCATCTTCGGAACTGCGAGCGCCGGAGAGATGGCCCTTGCGTTCCTGTCGTCGGACGCACACGATGCAGCACTTCAGGAGAAGGGGGCCCTTCAGGAGCTGGCGAACGCGCTGGGGGTTCACGTGGGCGCTGAGTTTGCCGGTGCCGATGTTCCCGCCGAGCTGCGCTCCCGCCTGGTCCAGCACGTACTGGCGACGGATCTAGCTGTCTCGCTGGGCGGAGAGCTGCCGGGCGCGCTCGCTGGGCTCCCCATCGCCGAGAAGCCGGCGAGCCGAGATGCTTGCGCGCATCTGGCGCTTGCATGGCGGGCCGGACGCGAGTTGGGTCGGAGCTATGCCCGGCAGGCGGCCGAGGTCGAGCATGCGCTGCAGGTCGGGGCCCTGGATCTGTCGCTGGAGGAGCTACTCGGCACAGAGACCTTCCAGGCCCTTGAGTTGAGGTGCCAGAGCATTCTGGAAGACGAGTTGCTCCGGGCCCCAAGGGCCGAACTAGTCGAAGCTGCAGAGGCCCGTCAGTCGAGCTTCTGGTCGAGCCATGAGCCCGTGGTGCAGGCCCGGTGGGCGCTCGTCGCCACGGTCGGTCGGTTGCTTCTTGCGGCGCAGAGGACCGAGAAGGTGCTCGAGTCGCCTCCTGACAGCGCCGAGGAGTTCCTGGCGGCGTACGCATCCGGTGACGAGCCCCTGTGCCTCCTGGACACACACCATCGGCACATGGAGCAGCGCGTGCACCAGTTCCACTTCGGAATGGCAGGCGAGCACGCGGGCCTCGAGAAGCTGGTTGCGATGGGACGGGAGCGCTACTCGTCGGTCGCCGCCAATATGGCTGAGTCGTTCCTGCGGCAGTACCAGGTAGGAGGCTTCCAGGCTGGCAAGGTGCTGAGACAATGGGAGGTGTTGCCCGAGAAGGTGAGGGACGCCCTGAAGGAGGGCAAGACTGCCTACATGCTCGTCGACGCCCTTCGGTTCGAGATGTGTCGAGAACTCCTGTCGGGGCTCGGGGAGGATTGCGAGTGGGCTCTCGAGCCAGCCATTGCCGCAGTCCCGTCCATCACATCCGTTGGCATGGGTGCACTGGTGACGGGGGCGGAGGAGCGCCTGTCCGTGTGCACGTCGGAGGACGGGAAGCTCCGTGTCACGGCGGGAACCGCGTCGGTTACGACTCGGGAGGCCCGCATGGAACATCTGGCGGAAGTGGCTGGCGTGAAGATGCACGCTGCGCACCTGGAGGATCTACTCCCCGTACCGAGCAGCCGCACCCGCAAGGCGATCGCCGGGGCGGAATTGGTCGTGCTTACATCGCAGGAGATCGACAGTGTCTGCGAACAGGGGAACTCATCACTCGCGCGACGGATGATGGGCGATCTGCTGCAGCAACTGCGCCGGGCGGTCCAGGTCGTGTCGGAGCTGGGCGCGAAGCGAGTCGTGATTGCGGCCGACCACGGCTATCTGTTCCTCCAGGAACTCGGCGATGACATGAAGATCGATGCCCCGGGCGGCCAGACTGTGGAGCTGCACCGGCGTGCGTGGCTTGGGAAGGGAGGCTCCTCCTCTCCGTCGCTGATGAGGGCCGAACTCACACAGCTGGGGTTAGGCGGTGACTTGGAGATAGCCGTTCCCTGGGGGTTCGGCTGCCTGAAGGTCGCTGGCGGAGGGACGACGTACTTCCATGGGGGCATGTCTCTTCAGGAGATGGTCGTCCCGGTTGCGACAGTCCGGATGGTGCAGGACAGGGCCGTCCCCGCCACAAAGAACATCGCTTGGTCACTGAAGCCGGGGACCGATAGGATCACCACGCGGTTTGTCTCGGTGCAGATCGAGGGGATGGGTAGGGGCCTGTTCGCCATCGACCCGCCACGTGCGCATGTGGAGATCAGGTCCGGCGAGACGGTAGTCTCACAGGCAGTCAGCGCTTCGTACGGCTTCGATGAGGGCACCGGCGACGTACAGCTCCAAAGTAAAGAGGACGACGACAAGAAGATCGAGCCTAACACCGTGACACTGATGCTCGTGGAGGAGCCAGAGGCGAGCACCGTCTCCTTGCACCTGCTCGACGCGGCTACTGGCCGGGAGTTGGCGCACCTGTCCAGCGTAGAGGTCCTACTGAGCATCTAGCCCGAGGCAGAGATACCAACCATGTCGACATCGGACGCAAAGATCACCGACGTCTTCGCAGGCAAAGTGGTCCGCAAGGACCTGGTCCGTAAGGTCAAGGTCGGGGCCTCGGCGCCAGTCTACGTGCTGGAGTACCTGCTCGGGAAGTACTGCGCGACTGCGGACGAGGACGCCATAGAGGCGGGGCTCCGACTCGTGAACTCAGTCCTGGCCGAGAGCATTGTTCGCCCAGACGAGGCCAACAGGATCCAGTCTCTCGTGAGGGAGCGCGGCAGCTACGAGCTGATTGACAAGATCAAGGTGCGCTATGTGTCGGATGACGACAAGTACTGGGCGGAACTGGTCCAGTTCGGCCACAAGCACGTGCATGTTCCTGAGCACTACGTGCGGAACGAGGACTACGAGAGGCTTCTGTTGGGCGGCATGTGGGCCCAGGTGAAGCTCGAGCACCGGTTCGACGAGACAGCGAAGGGGAAGCGCAGTCCATTCTGGATCACGGAGCTGAAGCCCATCCAGCTCGGCAGCTTCGATCTGCAAGAGTACTGCAAGTGCCGGCGTGCCTTCACGACAGGAGAGTGGGTGGACCTGCTGGTGCAGAGCATCGGGCTCGAGCCTTCACAGTTCGACGAACGCACGAAGCTCCTGATGCTCGTGCGGCTCATTCCGTTGTGTGAGCGGAACTACAACCTGGTCGAGCTGGGGCCGAGGGGCACGGGCAAGTCTTTCGCCTACCAGGAGCTGTCGCCGTACGTGATTCTGCTGACGGGGCCCACGACGGTCCCCAACCTGTTCTACAGCCTGGCGGGGTCGGGCCGGATGGGGCTTGTTGGCCTGTGGGATGCCGTGGGCTTCGATGAAGTTGCTGATCTCCAGAAGATGCAGAAGGAGGTGGTCACGACCCTCAAGACCTACTGCGAGTCAGGCACCTTCGCGCGAGGCAAGGAGGCCTTCTCTGCCAGCGCATCGATCGTCTTCTTCGGGAACACCAACCAGCCTGTGGACGTGATGGTGCGGTCTTCGCACCTCTTCGCACCGATGCCGGCCGTCATCCGCGAGGACATCGCGTTCCTTGACCGTATCCACTTCTACATCCCGGGCTGGGAGATCCCTAAGATGCGGAACGAGTTCTTCACGAGTCGCTACGGCTTCGTTGTCGACTACCTGGCAGAGGCACTGCGGGAGCTGCGGAGGCACAACTTCACGGAGGTCATCGACCACCATTTCTCCCTCGGCAAGCACCTGAACGCTCGTGATGTGAAAGCCGTCCGCAAGACGTTGTCGGGGCTTGTGAAGCTTATCTACCCGGACGGCGTATCGACGAAGGAGGAGCTTGCCCCGCTCCTCGAGCTTGCCATGGAGGGACGCAGGCGGGTGAAAGAGCAGCTCAAGAAGATGGCCCCCTACGAGTACCACCGGACGTCCTTCTCCTTCATCGAGGTGGACACACGTGACGAGCGCTACGTGGGCGTGCCTGAGGAAGGGGGACGTGACCTCATCGCAGCCGACCCACTGGCGCCGGGGTGCGTCTACACGGCGTCCGTCGATGAACAGGGACGGGTGGGCCTCTACAGACTGGAGGTCGGCTGTTCCCCAGGTACCGGGAAGCTGGGGCTGGCCGGTGGTATGGACGGCGACATGAAGGAGTCGGTCCGTCGGGCCTTCGCCTATCTCCAGGGACACAAGTCCGACATGGGCATCGCCCGGGCCTTCGACACGACGGACTTCCATGTTGAGGCGATCGACCTGCTTGCGAACCACGTATCCTGTGAGGCCGGGATCGCGCTCGTACTGGCGGTCCACTCTGCGCTCAAGAAGCAGCAGCCGCTGCCGGCGCTGCTGGTCCTCGGTGACCTGAGCATACAGGGCAGCATCAAGGCTGTGCGGTCTCTGGCCGAGCCGCTGCAGGTGGGGTTTGATAACGGTGCCCGGCGTGCGTTGGTCCCGATCGAGAACAAGCGTCACTTCCTGGAAGTGTCCGGCGACATCGTTGAGAGGGTCGACCCCATCTTCTACGGCGACGTGTTCACCGCTGCTCTCAAGGGCCTCGGACTGACATGAAAGAGCATCTCCTGCCGCAGCGGACCCGATACTGGGGGGGGCAAGCGTGTACCTGGCACAACTCGACGTAGTGCGGTTCCGATGCTTGGAAGAGCTGACGCTCCGCTTCCAGCCCGGGCTGAATGTGATACTTGGCGAGAACAACACTGGCAAGACCGCTGCTATTGATGCCCTCAGGCTCGTCCTGACGATGGGGACGGGCAGGCGAGACATATACGCGTCGGAGGAGGACCTCCACCACGATTCCGCTGGGCGGCCGACCACGACGTCCTTCGAGCTGCACGCTACCTTTGCGGGTCTTTCGCTGGACGAGAGCGGGCTCTTCAGCAGCTGCCTGTGTCCGGGGCTTGGGGAGGGCTATGCCCAAGTCCACGTGCGGTTCGAGGCGCCGCGAGCAGCGAACGGGAGTAGGGGACGTACACGGGCGTGGGGTGGGGAGACAGAAGGGGACTCCCTTGCGTATGACACTATGGACGCCATAAGGGCAGTCTACCTGGAGCCCCTTCGGGATCCCCAAGCAGGCCTTCGGGCGGGCAGAGGAAGCCGGATATCGCGTCTGATCCAACTGCTGGCCAGGGGCGATGACGAGAAGCGTGCGCTCGAGGAGGTGCTGCAGCAAGCCAACGCCAGTGTTGAGCAGAGCGAGCTTGTCAAACGGGCTCGCGACCAGATCAACGCACGCCTGACTGGCATTACGGGCCAGCACCTGGCGCAACAGGCGGACCTGCAGTTGGCGCCGCCCCAGTTCCGACGCATCGCTGAGTCGTTCCGTCCCCTGATAGGGAGAGGCGCCATGGCCGAGATGGATGAGAACGGGCTGGGCTACAACAACCTGCTCTACATCGCGGTCGTCTTGGGCGAACTCCAGGAGGCCAAGCTCGCCGACCAGATCGACCTCCCCGTTCTGCTGGTGGAAGAGCCTGAAGCCCACCTACACCCTCAGCTCCAGACTGTGCTGGTTGACTACTTGGCGGGCCTCGAGCGTCCTGGTGCGCCCGCGCAGGGAGCGACCGAGGGCGCAAAGCAGTCGGTTCAGGTCTTCCTGACGACCCACTCGCCGGTCATTGCTGCTGGTGTCGATCTAGAGACGATCAACGTACTCTACTTAGGCCGCGCGGGTGAGCTCAGGTCACATGCCATCCGCGACGCACCACTCAAGGAAGCCCAGCGGAAGCACCTGCAGCGCTTCCTAGACGTGACAAAGGCTCAACTGCTCTTCGCCCGGTCTGTGGTTCTCGTGGAGGGTATCTCCGAGGCTCTCCTGATGCCGGAGATCGCGCGCTGCATAGGCGTGGACATTGACCAGCAAGCCGTCTCAGTCGTGGCGGTCCAGTCACTGGCGTTCGAGCCCTTCATGAAGCTGTTCCAGACGCAGGGCGTGGACATCCCTGTGGCCGTCTTGTCCGACTCCGATCCCCCTGCGGGCGGGGTCGACAGCGGGGAAGGGGATCTCTCACCCACGGCCCAGCACCTCCGCGGCTTGGCGACTGAGAATGTGCGGGTGTTCCTTGCGGAACGCACGCTGGAGTACGACCTCGCTCGTGCAGGGAACGCACGCAGAATGGCGGAGGTCTACACCTCCCTGCGCCCACAGAAGGGCAAACGGATGATGGAGGCCATAGGGCGGGACTCAGAACCCGATGCACAGGCAACTGCATTCTGTGAGCACTTCGATCCAAGGGACAAGGCTAGATTCGCCCAACTGCTCGCGGAGAGCATCTCTGTAGCCGTCAGTGGCTTCGCCGCTCCAGACTACATCGCGTCCGCCATCAAGCACGTCGTCGGGATGGGCGATGAGTGAGACCGCAGCACGAGTCCTCGGCTATATCCAGAGCAGCGAACTAGCAGACGAGCAACGTGCGATATGCATGTTCGACGGTCAGAATGCTGTCGTTCGCGCGTGCCCGGGCAGCGGCAAGACCAGAACGGTCGGCGCCCGCTTCGCATACCGAATGGCGTCTTGGGAGGACCGCCGGGGTGGTATCGCTGCCATAAGCTTCACCAATGTCGCCTGGGCGGAGATCGGCCGCCAGCTCTTCGATCTGGGACTGCCCAGCCGGCCGGCTTGGCCCCATTTCCTCGGTACCATCGACAGCTTCGTGAACCAGTTCATCTTCCTTCCCTTCGGCCACGCCGTAATGGGATGTCGGCGCCGGCCGGAGATCGTGCACGAGGGCAATGCTGCGTGGGTCGCCGGACTGGCAACGCAGGGCCTCGGGCAGTGCCGCCGGAAGGGCTGCAGTCCCACGAGCTTCGCATATCAGGCGGACGGTAGCCTGAAGTACCGAGGGCTGTACGGCAGACAGCCGCGGTGTCGGAGAGATAGGTGCCAGAAGGTCAAGGACGCAATGACGAAGCGAGGCTTCGCCCTGCACGAGGACGCAATGTACTTCGGGATGAGAGTCCTCGAAGAAGCCAGTATCTCGGCAGCCATAGCCCGTAGATTCCCTGAGATCATAGTCGACGAAGCGCAGGACTCTTCCGAGGCCCAGGTGTGTATAGTTCGGGCTCTGGCAGACGCCGGCTCCAACATCATTGTGGTTGGGGATCCAGACCAGGCCATCTACGAGTACCACGGGGCCCGGCCGGATCTCTTCCTCTCGTTCGCGGAGGCCTGGCCCTCTCTTCCGTTGTCTGCGAACTGGCGTTCCAGCCAGCTGATCTGTAACGCCACTTCCCGCTTCTCCAGTCTCACAGAACCCACTGTCGCGAGAGGGCCGTGCCGGGACGATGCGGTGAACCCGACGATCGTCTTGTACTCTGGTGGCGATCCAGTGCCCGCTCTGGGTGTGTTCACTGGACTGCTAGCAGAACATGGCATTCAGGCGGGCGATGCTGCCGTTCTCTGTCGCACCAGGAAGATGGTGTCGCACATGAGCGGCAGGGACGATCGGGAGAAGCCCCGCGGCGTTTCGCACCTCACTATGGCCTTCGCACGAGCGGCCGCCTACCGAGACACTGGCCAGGACGGTGAAGCCCACGAGGCGACCATGTGGGCCATGCTTCGAATGTGTTTTGGGCGGGCCACCTACGGGCCGAACGGCGAGGCGATCCAGGACATCGGCGAGCGGAACTGGCGGCGACTGACGTGGCG
>SDBT01002350.1_pt1 | contig 33481 bp, 28 predicted proteins | sample 2277101 | NCBI WGS metagenome assembly SDBT01 (sample SAMN10404973, study PRJNA504765) | marine sediment metagenome | isolation source: marine sediment core GS10_PC15, 103 cmbsf | place: Arctic Ocean: Southern Knipovich Ridge | collected 2010
CATTGAAAGCATCTACAGGATTTGCACGGATATTTACCTTTTTTCAACCACGAATTGACGCCATTCAAATCAGGACAACTAGTTAAAATGGAGGTTCATAGCCAAGATTTTAAAAATGACTCAAAAATATACTATTAATCATATTTATCTAGTCAAAGCTTATTTGGTAGATGAATGAAGATAATTAACGCAATATTTTTTATGAGGACATAAATTTAGTCCTTCTAAATTAAGAAATTTATAAGGATAGTAATTCTTATCTGAATTGGTGATTAAAATGGATAGGTATGAGGAAATGGCAAAGAGTGTTGTCGACTTAGATATGGAAAAAGCGAAGGAACTTGCAACTAAGGCCGTTAACGAAAAAACGCTACCATTCTTGGATGTAATCGAAAAAGGTTATGGAGAAGGAATAAAGCGAGTCGGAGACTTATGGGATGAAGGTGAATTCTTTCTTCCAGAGCTAATGCGTGGAGCTCAAATTATGCAAGAGGCTGTGGATATAATCACACCCCACCTAGATGATTCAAAAGTTCGTAAAACAAAGGGAAGAATAGTAATAGCTACTATCGAAGGAGATATTCATTCTATCGGGAAAACAATTGTAGCAACCATGCTCAGAGCTAATGGATTCGATGTTATTGACTTAGGAGCCGATGTCAAGGCTGAAACCATTGTTGAAGCGGCAGAAACAAATAATGCAGATTTAATCGGTGTATCAGCTCTACTAACGACCACGATGATAGGTCAGAAAAAAGTTGTAGAACTTCTCAAAGAGAAAGGAATCAGAGATAAGTACAAAGTAATGCTAGGTGGAGCCCCAGTTACTGAGAAATGGGTAAAGGAATGCGAAGCTGATGGTTATGCTGAAAATGCAGTGGCAGCCGTAGCATTATCTAAAGAAATGCTTAATATTACATGACTAAAGGCGGATTTGGCAGAAAATGGACTTTCATTCCCTGTTAAAGGAAAAGGAAATCTTACTTTTTGATGGATCAATGGGGACCGAGCTTATGCGAAGAGGGCTTAAACAAGGAACCCTTCCAGATATGTGGAATCTTGAAAAACCAAATGTAATTCAAGATGTTTTTGAAAAATACTTCCAAGCAGGGAGTGATATGGTACAAACAGCCACATTTCGCGCAAATGGAACTGCATTAAAAAAAATGGGAATTGAAGCAACTATTGAAATCAATGAAACATCTGGGGAGATTTTACGGAAAATCTGTCCCACTTATGCATGTGTTATAGGTGATATAGGCCCAAGTGGTGAGTTCCTTCCTCCTGTTGGGAATGCATCTCTAGAAGATCTTACAGAAGGATTCAAAATTCAAGCAAAGGCACTAAATAAATATGTAGATGCTTTTCACATAGAAACATTTTCCGATTTACAAGAAATGAAAGCTGCAATAAGGGCAATACAGAATGTATCAAATAAACCTATCATTGCAAGCATGACATACAAGAAAACTCCAAAAGGATTTTTTACTGTGATGGGTAACTCTGTTACCGATTCTATTAATGAGATGATTGATTTGGGCATCTCAGTTGTTGGATCAAATTGCACTCTTGGGAGTAATGAATTCAAAGAACTCGTTAAAACCATGCGTACTATTACCCCAGATTTTCCCATATGCGTAAAACCCAATGCTGGCCAGCCTGAATTAGAGAATGGAGTCCTTATTTATAAGCAATCCCCAGAAGAATTTGCAAATGACATGAAAGAGATTTTAAGACATGGGGTTCAAATCATAGGAGGCTGTTGTGGAACAGGGCCAGCTCACATACAATTACTTCGGAAACAAATTGATAATTACAAACAAAGAAGGTAAAATTATGACTATTCTAAGACCAAAGGTAGAAATGTTAACTTTAGAGTATAAAGAAAAAATCTTATTAGAAGCAAAAGATATTCTTAATACACAAGGCGTTATGATTGAAAATAATGAAGCTCAAGAACTACTTAAAGAACAGGGAGTTGAACATGATGGTTTTCGCTTCTTTATCCCAGAAGATTTAGTAAAAAAGCTCAGCGATTATCCACCCTCAGAAATTCAACTCTTTGATAGAGAAGGGAAAGAAGTAGTGAATCTGTCAAAAGATAATATTAACTTCGACCCTGGATCAGCAGCTATTTTTGTTCAAGATTTAAATACAGGAAATATTCGTGAAGCTTTATCCACAGATTTTATTAAGTTTACTAAAGTTGTCGATCATTTAACAAACTTTTCAGCTCAAAGTACAGCCATTGTTTATTCAGATGTACCAAGTTCGGCACAAGATTGGCATAGATTATACCTAGCATTAATGCATTCTTCTAAACCTGTTGTTACTGGAACTTTCAGTGTAGAGAGTTTCTCTATTATGAGGGAACTTTTGGAAACAACACGAACTTCAGCTGAAAACCTCGCAGCAAAACCCCTCGCTATCTTTGATGCTTGTCCTTCTCCTCCCTTAATGTGGTCGGATTTAACAACACAAAGTTTGATCGACGCTGCAAAGAGTGGAATACCATCAGAATTTGTATCCATGCCATTAGCAGGATCAACCGCTCCAATTACTTTAGTTGGCTGTGTAACACAACATACTGCTGAATGTCTTGCCGGTCTTGTTATTACACAACTTGCTAAAAGAAACGCTCCTATCATTTGGGGAGGTTCACCAGCGGTTTTTGATATGAAAAATGGTACGACTCCAATGGGAGCAATTGAGACTATGATGATCAACATCGCAGATGCTCAAATGGGTAAATATCTAGGATTGCCTACACACGCATATATGGCATTATCTGACTCCAAAGTACCAGATGCTCAAGCAGGATACGAAACAGGAATGGGTGCTGTTCTCGCGGGTCTTGCTGGAATCAACATGGTCTCAGGCCCAGGTATGCTGGATTTTGAATCAACTCAATCATTTGAGAAACTAGTAATTGACAATGAAATAGCAGGTCTGGTTATGCGTATGGTTAATGGAATCTCTGATTATGGCGAACCTTTTGCAAAGGATATTCTAAACGACTATGATGCAAACTACTCACTGTTATCCCATTCAACAACCCTATCTCTATTTAGAAAAGAATTATACATTTCAAAACCGATTAATGGATTACAGGTCACAAATCGAGAAACTCGAGATCAGTGGAAATCTAGTGGTTCAACCTCCGCACGTAAAAGAGCTAAAGGAATAGCTGAAGCTTTAAGTACACGCGAACCAAGGATTGAAATAAACAATTCATTAAAAAGTGAATTAGGAAAAATTGCTAGTAAAAATTTAGCTTGAATGAAAATGATAAGTTGCAGTAAACAACTCAACTTTTAACCCATTATTTTATTAACTAAATTGATAATGCAATAATTTTAATATCAATCTTCTTTTTTTTCTTTAGGAAGTAGGAATTACAAATGCATGGACTTTTCTTTCAACCCAATAAACTTACTTGGGAAACATCATTACGAGAAAATAAACCGATAATATTCTTTTTTCAAGAGAAATTATGCCCACAATGCAATATCTTAGAACAATCAATAATTTCTGATCCAGAAATTGAAAAGTTCCTTTTTAAACATTTTATTCCATTGTTTATTGACGTAAATGAATACCCTGAATTATATGATCGTTAACCTGAAACAGTTTATCCAATTCACAATATTTATTCTGTAATGGGGGGATTATTGGGAAATTGTTCCTCTATCTCGTCTCCACAAGAATTTCTATCCAATCTTCAGCAATTAAAACAATTAAAACCAAGATTAGCCGATTTCTCAAATGGATTCGGAATACAACCATTGAATCGTATTATTCTTGATGATGCTTACCATTTCCATAAGAAGCTAGACCTTATAGCAGAAATCACATTATCTTCATTGATAAAAAATTATGACTGGATGTATGGTGGATGGGATTCATGAGGTATTAAATTTCATCCAAGTTCAACATTAGAATTTTTACTTCTCTTTTATCACAGGTCTAGGGATGAACAACTTCTAAATATTATCATACAAACCCTACGGGCTTCATATGGAGGATTGAATGATAAAAAGAAAGGAGGTTTTTTTGAATATTCTAATAGAGATTGGAGCTCCTTAGGATCTCATCAAAAGTCACTTTCGAATAATATAGCAATAGCTAGGAACCTTCTTCATGCACACCTCGTCACAGATGACGAATCTTACTTAAATATGGTTCAGAATATATTGGATTTTATTTTTGAAAGTCTTTGGACAAACTCAAACAACTTATTTAAATTTTCCATTTTGGATAGTACAAAAACTACCGTAAATAATGATATTTACATAGCTAAACCTAATTGTGACATCTGTAGCTTTTTACTAGAGGCCAAGGAAATAATTGAAGAAAATAAAGGAACAATCTATTATTACCCAAGAATAGAACTCACAATTGAATCTATTAAAAAAACAATAACTGAACATGGCATTCCTCATATGCTGATAAGCAGCAAAGAAAACCAATATTTGCTTAAAGATCAAACTGCATACCTGGACTTAATTTTACAGCTGTACACTTCAAATGGAGAAAAAATATTACTCTTAGAGGGTGAAAAAATCCTAGAAAAGACGATATTAAACTTTCTAGATGAGAACATAGGTTTATTTCAGGATCGGATTTCATTTAAAGACCGAGATTTTGGGCCATTAGAAAAATCTTTGTACCCTATTAGAGAAAATGCCTTCATGATTGATATATTGGTTACTTTTTCATATTTATTAGCAAAATCATCTTATCTTGAACTGGCCACGAAGTGTGTGACTTCCTATTACTCGAACTTCGGTATTTCTCGTGATGCACCATACCCCCCAGAGTTTGTGTTTGCAAATCAAAGATTAATAGAAAGTCCTATCGAACTTCTTGTTGTAGGTAGTCTAAAAGACGAAACAGTTAAACGAATGCTCTTAGAAATGAAAAAAATTTACGACCCATTTAAAATTATCCAAATACTTGATCCAAGAGAAAATGATGACCTAATTAAAAAGAAACTTCCAAACATCCATATCACCGAGAAGCCAGCTGCATACATTAAAGTTGAGAATACAACTTCACCTCCTGCTTTTTTCCCAAGAGAAATCTCAAATATGTTACACACAATCTTGGACTCTATACCGCGTGATTATGAATAATTATGAAGTGAGCTTCTGACATTTCTGTTAAATTTTAATCTCATTAGTAAATTCCAAATATGCGAACCAATCACCCAATACACTATTATGATGGTTAATAATCTGATCAGCTTTTAAGTCGGCAGAATCCCATGTGCTAGAGCATCCCTTACTAGTGTTACTTTATACCCCAAACTAAATGCTCTTCTAACGGTAGTATCAATGCAATACTCGGTTTGTAAACCGAGGACATAAAGATGCTTTATGTGAAACGATTGGATTAATTTGTTTAGATTTGTTTTATAAAAGGAATCTGGAGTAGTTTTCTGAATAATGAGATTATTGGTTGGAGGTACAAGTTCTGAGTGAATATGCCAACCTGGAGTCCCAGGTTCGTCAGGATCTCCTGTACTTCCCATATTCTGAATATAAATAATAGGACACGCTGCAGATAGGAACTTACTTATGAGCTTGCCTGCTTTTTTAAGCAATTCTTCCCCTTTGAAAATTGGATCGTCTCCGATAAAATTCCCAAGCTGCATATCAATAATTAATAAAGCTTTATTATTCAGCGTTAAATCACCCTTCATAATCCTTGTAAAAGTTATAGACAATAAATTTACGTTGGAGGATAATAATCTTTGTTTGATGTCAGCTTGATTCTAATCAAATAATCTGTAGGTGTAGCTATGAATAATGATGACATTTTAATCAATGCTAATGCTCTTACTAGTTTCATGAGAGACGTATTCAAAAAATCTGGATTACCTGAAAAAGATGCTAGAATCTGCGCTGATGTTCTGATAGCTAGTGACCTTCGTGGCATCGAAAGCCATGGTGTACAACGATTAAAGATGTATTATGATCGTATAAAGGCTGGAATACAATCTCCAATAACAAATATCACTATTGAACAAGAATCTCCAACCACTGCACGCATAAACGCTGGTCACGGGATGGGGATCTACGCCGCTTATCAAGGGATGAAGATTGCCATAAAAAAGGCAAAGGAATATGGGACTGGAGCAGTGGCTATTGGAAATTCAACCCATTTCGGAATAGCAGGATATTATTCTCAAATGGCGATTAACGAAAACATGATTGGGATCACATGCACAAACGCAAGACCCTCCATTGCTCCAACATTTGGAGTAGAACCAATGATGGGTACGAACCCAATTGCAATCGGAATACCTACAGATGAAGATATACCATTCCTTTTTGATGCTGCTACCTCGATTACACAAAGAGGGAAAATTGAAGTAAAAGCAAGAACTCAAACTCCTCTCCCTGAAGGATGGGTAATTAATCAAGATGGCAAAATAGCAAATGATAGTGTACAGATTTTAACAGATCTTTTGGAAGGAAAAAATGCTCTTCTTCCATTAGGGGGAATGGGAGAAACCCTTGGAGGACATAAAGGTTATGGCTTAGCTGCAGCTGTAGAAATTTTTTCTTCTGCTCTATCAAACGGTCCTTTCATGAAAGATTTAACCTTAGCTAAAGGATACAAACTAGGGCACTTCTTCTTAGTTATAAATATTGAAAAATTTCTACCTGTTACCACATTTAAAAAAATCGCAGGAAATATTTTAAGAGAATTACGTAACTCAAAAAAGGCACGAGGAGAAACAAGAATCTATACTGCAGGAGAAAAAGAGTATGAGACCCAACTTGAGAGGGAGAAAAATGGAATCCCTGTGAATCGGTCAATTCTTAAAGATTTACAATTTTTACAAGAAGAATTGGGATTAGAGTCTTTTCCTTGAATAGTTTATGATTAAAAGTGAAAAGAAAATTCATTTTAAAGCGCCATATATACCCAAACAGAGAAAGCATGTATGCATTTGAAATTTTTTATACCGATAGTGACCTCCAAGATTTTCTAAGGCTTTTATAGCCTTTTGGGGTTAAAATTATGAAACGTTAATATTTCATATACTTACTTTCTAATTTCTTCATATAGATAGACAAGTATAGGACAAAATTACATATGAATTATAAAAAGACACTAGAACAATGTAACTACTGTAGGAAAACCTTAACCCGAACAACGGTAATCCATATTATACATACGCGAAAACAAACAGGTTAATGCTCCCGAAAATGTATAATAAGAGATACATCAGTCAATTTTTTATTCTCTGGGATTTTCTTGTTCATCAGTGGAGTAATAATAAACATATTTTTTCATTCCCAATCCCAATTATTCATTTTTGTTTTTTTAGTATTCATCTCACCATGGATCGTTGTTTTTGGGATCTCTCTCATATTATATGCAATATTCGGGTTAACTTTACGAATTAATCACCCACGTAATTTCCGACAATATCGATAATTTATCTATTAAACAGATTCTAAAACCAATCTTGTGTCCAAGATTAAATTGATAATTATTAGCAATAATAAATTTGAAGGATTTTAAACAAAAGACTCTCAATATGTATTATTTGTAATATCCTTTTTCTCCATTTTCAAAAAACCTTACGACTTCTAATCATGACCAAATAGTAAATGTTGCTTGTTGTAATTGCTCTGAAGCCTACCAATATAGCATTTATGATCTATGTGGTTACTGTGCTTCTAGTATTGTTCATTGTTCGAACTGCTATTCTGAATGTGAAAATGTCACCTCTAAGCAGAACATCCCTGTGATTCTTGTAGTAGAAGGAAGTATTAATTCGAAGAGCATACTTATTTCCTCTGCTATCTGATCTAGGATTGCCTGTGCCGAACAGAAACCTTGTGGTACAACGATGACAATTCGCGATGAGAATTCGCAGATTTAATTTCAATCTAAATAATAATGGTTGATATATAATCTAGTAATGAAAGAAAATATTAGATTATTGTTTGAAACATTAAATAATCATTAATGGAATAGTATTAAATCTATCGTCTTTGAACTTGCCATGATAATATCTAAAATTACCTTTCAGTGATTTATTTTCATTAGGAAGGTTATCCCATTGATTTTTAGTAATAACAGACCAAAAAAACTCAATAACACACAGAGACTCTTCAGCACCGGTGAAAAGGCATGCGTTTCCTTTTAAAATGTTATTGTCTTCATCGTTCAAACTCTGAAGTTTTATAGAATTATTTAACCATAACTTATAACAACCATCATGGAAATAATCATTACCAAGATAACGGCCAAAAGCTAATCCAAGCTGATGATGTACAACAAAATCGGTTATGAGGAATTCTTCTGGTACTTGATCTTTTTGTTGTTGATTTTGAAGCCATTGAATCATGTTTAGAATGTAATCATTGAACCTCTTCAAATCCTCCTCAATCAATTGTTCAAGAAATTTTTCACTTGCATTCCCAGCAATAAATCGTAATTTTTCTAGATATCCCTCATAAATTTCATAATTATACTGATTATCTGAACATATTGCCTGAACGTATTCCCTATAGTCGTCGTTACATATATATTTACCTGTAATTGCACTTCTAGTAAATAATCTAGGAAATCTGCGTTTTAAATGATCTGGATATACTGGGTACTTCTTGTCGTTCAAAATAGGAGGGTGTAAAATAGGATGATCGCCTAAAAGTACTGAAATTATATTTTTACAACTCATGGAACCTCGTAATAAGTTTGTTAGTAAAACATAATCAGGAATCAAGGATTTGGCGTCATTAATCCATTTATCATGATTTAATTTACCATTATTCATATCCATTACTTTTTCTAATATTAGTCTTCGCCACCCATAGAAATCGGACGATTCTTGTAGTTTTTCTAACATATTTAGTTGTTTTTTAATTTTCTTTATCATTCCCAAAAAGTATCATTAATCAATGTAATTTTATAACTAATATAATTTTCGTATTCTTTAATTATCCGTATGATTCAACAGCTGCTTATCGTGGAATGGAACTTGCTATTAAAAAAGCTGAACAGTATGGAACTGGAGCAGTAGCTATTGGAAATTCTACTCATTTCGGAATAGCCGGATATTATTCTAAAATGGCAACTGACACTGATATGATTGGCATTACGTGTACAAATGCAAGACCATCTATAGCCCCTACGTTTGGAATCGAACCAATGTTAGGGACGAATCCTTTAACAATAGGTATACCAACGGATGAGGAATTTCCATTTCTCTTTGATGCTGCAACCTCTATCACTCAGAGAGGAAAAATTGAAGTCAAAGCACGAACATCAACTCCCCTTCCAGAGGGTCAGGTTATAAATCAAAATGGTGAACTTGCTACAGATAGTACCAAAATTCTAACAGATTTGATAGAAGGAAAAGCGGCCTTACTTCCATTAGGAGGACCAGGAGAACTGTTAGGAGGATATAAAGGATATGGATTTGCTACAGCAGTTGAAATTTTTTCAGCAGCTCTATCTAATGGACCTTTCTTAAAAGATCTAACATTAGATAAAGGGTATAAATTGGGCCATTTCTTTATTGCGATAAAAGTGGATAGTTTTCTACAAGTTGACATATTCAAAAAGATAGCGGGTAATATTGTAAGAGAATTGCGGAATTCAGAAAAGGTACCTGGACAAACAAGGATCTACACTGCTGGAGAGAAAGAGTATGAAATAGAGTTAGAAAGGAGAAAAACTGGTATTCCAATTAATTCATCAATTCTTAATGATATTAAATTTTTACAAAAGGAATTAGGATTAGAATCGTTTTCCTTAAACCATTAAAGGTTATAAGTGAAGCTTAAATACTACGATTTATGTTTGTTTTCTATTCGACGAGCAGCTAGACAAACTCTACATATCTTGAACTGTCTTCTAGCAAAAGGCGTATATCTGCCACAAGCCTGGCATTTTCGGTATTCAACAAATGTTCTTTTTTGATTTCTATAGAAATAATTAGAAACTATCATTTTTGTCGAGATGACTGAACCCTCTTCTTCATCGATTTCTAGCTCAAAAGCACTTTGGCCAAACAAAATATCATGAGATACTGCAAGTCCAAAGGAACTAACATTTAAACACAGAGTTCTGCCAATATACTCTGAGTAACCACCACAATAATGTATGTGTCCATAAATAGATAATAAAGGTTGATAGTCCTCAATAATTTCTCTAAGATAATAAGAACCAATATGTTTATCACCTAAACTGGAAAAATCAAGTATTCCTCGGGGTGCGGTATGAGTAAGTACAATTGATTTCTTTCGTTCTTTAATCTTTAGATTCTTTATGAGCGGTTGAAGATCATCCAATATTTTAGGCTCTTCCCAACATTTTCCACTTGGGTCTATTGTTTTGTTTGCATCATCATACCCAAGAATTGGTATACTTTTAATATATTTGACCTTAAGGTTACAATTAAGAAGATTAGGAAATTCTTCAGTAAACCATTTGCGTAATTCATTAGTTTTGGGGGTATTATCGTATCCATATTGGTAAACATTCTCTTTTTCAAAATCCAAGATATCAGTATTCCCCCACACAAATATTACTGGAAATGAAGCATTATTCAATGCGTTGAAGACTTTGTCTTTTTTCAGTTGTTTTTTTATTATTGATATATCATCGGGGCTAGAACCATCATTCCACATATAATCTTGGATATCTCCTGTTATTAAAATACCATCGGGTTGAGGTTTTCGATTAATGAGGTTTTGTATGAGCTTCTCTTGAGATATAACTTTTGTATCATTTGGAGGTTGGACGAGTACTCCCTGATGTAAATCTGATATAGCAATCAATTTTATTGACAATTAGGCCGGCCTCTCACTAATCCAAAATATCAAATCACTCTCAAAATCTAAAAACTGATTTGAAATAATTATTAGAATCTATCTCATATTTAATAGAAAAGAATTTCGTTTGAATAAAAAATTGAGAAAAGTCCTATTCAATGTTAGGAAAAAGACTTTTCTAATTTTTCGTATCTTTGCCTAAACGTGGATGTAACTAGCAAAAAACATGTTCTAAAAAAAAAATAAAAGAAAATCAAATTAATGATTTTCTATCGCTTGGTTTCCATGCTCCAAATTTGAAGATATCATACAACGCTGAAAGAAATTGGATGATTGCTACTATCCCTATTATCCCTTTTACAATAGAATCAAGATCTAATACTCCAGGAATGCCAGTGAAAACGTTAACCGAGCTGGGAGACAATATATTAATGGCAACCTCAACAGTAAACGGGTAATAAATGATCAGGATGATACTACAGACAGCTGCTAAAATGTTGGTACTTGCAGATACGAACCGAGTAGCTCGAATACGACCAAAAATTAACTTAAAAAGTGATTCAGTAAATCCAGCTCCTAACCCAACATAAAAAGCTATAAAACCTATCGTATACCAATTTTCATTAAATAACGGGATTGCATTTGTGATATCGATTGCAAAGAAAATAATCATTGCTATTCCAATGAATATTCCACCGAAAAATCCACCAAGATGTTCACCAAAAGCCCCCCAAAAACTGGGTGCTTTAGTTGTAATTGGTTTTCTTGATGCAAAAGACGCAGAATTTTCTGGTTTAGTAGCCCCTTTTTCATCTAAAGGTCTCAAAAACGTTTCTCGTAGCTTCTCTAGTTGCTCTCGAAACAATTTATCATCATAGAAATATAAAGTAACAACAAATATACAAATAACTAAGAAACCAAATACGAAAGATAAGCCGATTGGAATATAAGGATTAACGTAGGAGAGGTTACTCGAAAAAGTGGTTAAAAAAGCTAATAGTGCCATTCCAACAACACCAATTACCGCAATAAGCAGGAATTGTTCATTCCTTAATTTCGATTCGGGAGTAGTAAGGGGAGCTTTCCATTCAATTTTAGCATTATTTGGTTCCTCATCAAAGAATTTGGAAGCAAGAATTTGTGGATCTTCCATACGCAAAATTGCATGATCAAAGGCTTCTTGAACTGATAAACCTTTATCTTTAGATAATTGGTTTGCTAAATCCCATATATGAGATCGTAATTCAGTGATAATCTGATCTCTATCAGCTAAATTACCTAAGTATTTATTCACTTCATTTAAATATTGTTCAACAGATTCAATTGATTTATTCATTTATTTCACCTTTTTTTTCAATAAGAATTAATTCATCAAGAATTCTGAAAAAGTATTGCAGCTCGGAATGCGCTATTACCAAGTAATACGATAGGATTAGCTAAAAATGTTCCTTGGACAACATTTACTCAGCCTGAAGTTGCTCATGTTGGATTACGACAAAAAAGTGAATTTATTAAACCTGAAGAGGTTATGGCCTGCTTCTGGCCATTGAATAAAATTGATAGAGCAATTACGGACTCGAAGACTAGAGGATTCGTCAAAGTTCTTAATAAAAAATCAGGAGAGATATTAGGTGTATCGATCGTTGCACCGAATGCTGGAGAAATGATTCATGAATGGGTATTGGCAATAGATCAGGGGATCAAGATTGGTTCTGTATCTAATTCGATACATGTTTATCCTACTTACAGTATCAGTCATCAACAACTCGCAGGAGCAATTAAGATCAACCAATATTTGCATAGTACTACAGGAAAGATTGTGAATGAAGTGTCACGATTCTTTCGATAAAAATTTTTTCTATTCATGCTTACTCGATTCAGCTAAGTAGTTTTTAATGACATCTAGATCAATATGCGAGCTAATATCTTTTCCATAGTAAGCTTCAATTATCATCATTGATTCATCAATCAGAAAATCAGCAGGAATTAATGTACGTCGACCCTCCATCTTTCCAAGATGGAATCCTTTGAGATGGGCTTTTATGAGAGTGATAAATTTAATCGCACCTTTAAAATATCCCCAATTAGAAGTATAGACCCCAAATAGATCATAAATCTTGTGTTCTGGGTCGGAAATTATTGGAAAGGGAATATCTTGTTTCTCAGTAACATACCTTCGAATACTTTCGGTAGGTGATTGGAAAAAAGCTAGAATTGATAATCCTAAATTTTGATACTCCTGATAATTCTCACTTAATTGTTTAACACGTAAATTACAAAACGGACATGAGGCATATCGGAAAAAACTTAACAGAACTGGTTTCTTATATGTACTTAAATGAATTTCATTTCCCATAATATCTTTCAGCTGAAAATCTAATGCTCTTTGTCCATTCTTCAACCTCAAACTAAGTTCACAACACCTATATCTTTTTGTTACCAGTTTAAACTGAATGTCCTGTCATAAAAAATTAGTTTTTAACAATTCTGGAGAAAATTTTCCCTGCTTTTCCCCAAACTTTGTCATAAAAAAAATAAGACTGTGATTAACTTGAAAGATCAGAAGATGTATTCTCAAAGGAAAACAATTTTCAACTTATTTGGAAAACACCTTCTAATCTCAGATGTCATCAAAAAATAATTAAGAATAGCGGCAATCGACTTTAACATTACCTTTACAGGAGTATCCTAATATGAGTAATTCTAAAAAATCGCCTGGAAAAAAGCTTATTGAGACCTTTGAAGTAGAACGTCCTTTACAAGTTGTTGGAACCATTAATCCGCTCATGGCTATGATGGCAAAACGTGCTAATTTCCGTGCGATTTATCTCTCAGGTGCTGGTGTTGCTAATGCATCCTATGGTTTACCTGATCTAGGTATAACGACTCTTGACAATGTAACTGAAGACGCTCGACGTATTACTGATATAGTAGACCTTCCTTTATTAGTTGACATTGACACTGGTTTTGGGGCTACAGCTTTTTCTATTGCAAGAACAATTAAGACTTTAGAGAAAGTTGGAATAGCAGGAGTCCATATAGAGGATCAGGAAGCTCAAAAACGATGTGGACATCGTCCACGAAAAAAGATTGTTTCTATTGAAGAGATGTGTGACCGAATTAAGGCTGCTGCTACCGCTCGTATTGATCCTGACTTTATGATAATGGCTCGAACAGATGCTTTTGCAAATGAAGGTCTTCAAGGTGCGATTGATCGGATAGATCAATATATTTCTGCTGGTGCAAATGGTGTTTTTCCTGAAGCGTTCACATCACTTGAAGAATATAAAGCTATTACTGATGTGGTTTCAGTTCCTGTATTGGCTAATATTACCGAGTTCGGAAAAACACCCTTATTTACTATCGAAGAATTAGGATCAGTAGATGTTTCCATGGTTTTATATCCTCTTACAGCATTTCGTGCCATGAATAAAGCAGCTGAACTGGTCTATTCAACTCTCCGAAAACAAGGGTCACAAAAATCTTTGCTAGATAAAATGCAAACACGTGCAGAATTGTATGAATTACTGGACTATTATAGTTGGGAAAACATAATTGATCAATTAGGAGACAAGAAAAATGCCTAAGAGAAAACAGGATGTGAAGTTTAAAATTGATTCAGGATTACGTGGAGTAAACGTTGGTACTACATCAATCTGCCCTGTAGGTGAAGAAGGAGTCCATCTATCTTATCGAGGTTACTTAATCGAGGATTTAGCAAGGAATTGCTCATTTGAGGAAGTATCTTACCTTTTGATTCATGACGACCTTCCTAATAAAGATCAATTATCAGAATGGACATCTCAACTTACTGAGAATAGATATTTACCTGAACCATTGAGAAAAATTCTTGATACGCTATCAAAGGATGCTCATCCTATGGCTGTCTTACGTACGGCAATTTCAGCCTTGGGAACATTTGAACCAGAAGACAAAGGCACAGGAAAACATCACGCTCTTCGTATTTTAGGGATTTTACCAAGTATCATTGGTTATTGGGAAAAAAAATTTGGTTCATATGATGGTAAAGTACCATATGATTCACCAGAACAGTCTATTGCTGGTTTTTTTTTGCACATGATAAAGGGAGAGCGCCCTACCGAGCTTGATAAACGAACCTTGGATGCTTCATTGATACTTTACGCGGAACACGAATATGCAGCATCAACATATGCTTCCCGCGTTTGTGCTTCAACACTAGCTGATTATCATTCATGTGTAACTACCGCTATTGGAACACTTTCGGGTCCTCTTAATGGGGGGGCAAATGAGGCTGCGATTCATCAGTTGTTGAGTTTTAAGAATTCTGACGATGCTGAAAATAAAGTTCGTCACATGCTTGAAGAAAAAGACTTAGTAATGGGGTTTGGACATGCAGTATATGCAGACCAGGATCCTCGGTCGTTGGTAATTAAAGAACATGCCCGTGAAATAGTTAAAAAACGAACCGAGTTTAAAACTCTTTTTGAAATAGCTTTAACAATTGAACGAGTGATGTGGGAAAAAGGACTCTTTCCAAATTTAGACTTCTATACAGCAACGGTTTATCATATGTTAGGAATTAAAACCCTTTTATTTACACCAATATTTGTCGTTAGTCGATTTACTGGCTGGGCTGCCCATATTCAGGAACAACGTGAAAATAATAAGTTAATCCGTCCTACCGCGGAATATATTGGTCCAAAAGAGCGAGTTTTCATTCCATTATCTAAGAGAGTCTAAAGTGCTTAATAATAAATTGAGAATAGAAAAAAGGTTGTTACAGAGATGTCAAATGATATAGATAAAGAAATGGTCGATATTGCTAAATATGTATTAGAATTTATCCCTGATTCTGATGAAGCATATAACACAGCACGTCTTTGCTTGATGGATAGTATTGGAGGTGCAGTTTTAGCATTACGCTTTCCTGAATGTACTAAAATGCTTGGACCAGTGGTTCCAGGTACCATTGTACCTCATGGTTCTCGTGTTCCTGGTACAGCTTATGAACTCGATCCACTCACGGCAGCTTTTAATATTGGGGTTCTAATCCGTTGGCTAGATTACAATGATACTTGGTTAGCAGCCGAATGGGGTCATCCTAGTGATAATTTAGGCGCAATTCTAAGTCTAACTGATCACATATCCCGTAAAAACATTGCAAATGGATTAAAGCCACTCAATATGCGAGATGTCTTTACTTGGATGATTAAGGCCTACGAAATTCAAGGTGTGATGGCTTTGGAAAACAGCTTCAATCAGCGCGGCCTAGATCACGTAATCCTAGTAAAATTAGCTAGTGCAGCTATCGCAGCTGGTATTCTCGGTTGTAATGAGACACAAATAATCAATACAATATCTCAAGTTTGGTGCGATGTGGGGCCTTTAAGGACCTATCGCCATGCCCCAAATACTGGAAGCAGAAAAAGTTGGGCTGCTGGAGATGCAACGAGTCGGGGTGTTTTTCTTGCGCTACAATCATTAAGAGGTGAAATGGGTTATGATACTTGCCTTAGCGCACCGAAATGGGGTTTTTATGATCGCCTATGGGATGGCGAACGGTTTAAATTTCAACTCCCATATGGAAGTTATGTAATTGAAAATATCCTGTTCAAAGTTGGTTATCCAGCTGAATTCCATGGCCAATCTGCATTAGAAGCGGCAATTCAACTTCATCCAGAAGTTTCTGATCGTCTAGAAGTAATTGACCGAATTGAAATAATAACACATGAAGCAGTAATTCGAATTATTGATAAAAAAGGTCCTTTACACAATCCAGCAGATAGAGACCATTGCCTTCAATACATCGTCGCAATCGGATTAATGTCTGGAAATGTAATCTATGAAGATTATGAAGAAGGACGCGCTTCTGATCCACGTATAGACCTGTTAAGGGATAAAATGGATGTAAAAGAGGATCTTCAATATACAAAGGATTACCACGATCCTGATAAACGATCTATAGCCAATTCGGTTCAAGTTTTCTTTAAAGATGGAGCGAAAACAGAAAAAATTATGGTTGAATATCCATTAGGCCACAGACGAAGAAGAACAGAAGCCATCCCAATGTTAAAGAAAAAATTCCAAAACAATATTTCTGCTAGATACTCATCAAAAAAAGTAGAAGATCTTTTGGTATTATTCGAAGATCAAGAAAGACTAGAACAGATGCCTGTTCATCTTTTCATGGAGTTTCTTCAAGCCTGAATTCAAAAATAGCAATCCTGATTCTTCAAGTTAGGATTATCAGGTATTGACCTTCCTATTAATTGCAAGTAATATTAACAATCATACTCAAGCTAACTTGAAAAAAAGGTGTCAAAATGAAATCTTTAAAACCAAAAGTTTCAATTATTGGGGTAGGAAATGTAGGTGCTCGCTACGCTTATGCTCTTACGATTAAGGGGATTACCCGTCAGATAGTAATGGTCGATATTGCACGTAAACGACTTGAAGGAGAAGTTATGGATCTATCTCACGGAGCACCATATTTTCCACCAGTTGAATTAATTGCTGGAGATTATCCTGACATTCATGACTCAGATTTAGTCGTAATTACTGCAGGCAGAAATCGGAAACCAGGGGAATCCCGTCTCGATCTAGCTAAGAGTAATGTCGAATTATATCGCAAAATAATACCTGAAATAATGAAATATGCTCCTGATGCCATCTTCTTAGTTGTAACTAATCCTGTTGATGTTTTAGCATATGCTGCATTTAAATTTTCAAACAAACCTGCACATGAAGTGATTAGTTCAGGAACAGTTTTGGATACAGCAAGGTTTCGGTTTTTGATTAGTGATCATTGTAAGGTCGACCCTAGAAACGTACATGGTTATATTTTGGGTGAACATGGCAGAAGTGAATTCGCAGTCTGGAGTAGAGTGATAATCGGAGGTATTCTATTCAAAGATTACTGTCCCACATGTGAAGAAAAGAACATTTGTAAACATCGTAAGAATCCAGAAGGAATTCTTTCTGAAGTACGAGATTTCGGTCGTAAAATTATCGAAAAAAAGGGAGAGACTTCTTATGGGATAGGATTGGCTCTTGTCAGAATAACAGAGGCAATTCTAAATGATGAAAACTCCGTTTTACCTGTATCATGCTATGTAGATGGTTTTCTTGGGATTCAGGATGTTTATCTTAGCTTACCATCCATTGTGTGTAAGACTGGTATCAAGAAGGTATTAGAGATTGAACTTAGTCCTCATGAACAGGAAATGCTGAAAAATTCCGCAAATACAATAAAAGAAGTTATAAAGAGAGTAAGATTGTAAATTACCGATAAAATGAGGCTAGGTTATTTTTACGAAGTTGGGGTGGTAAATTCATATTAACTACAATTAGCTTACACTTATTTCGATTCCAATCATACAACGATAAGAAAGAACTTCCTACTTTTTGCGGGGATATTAAAGCGAAAGAATTGCTGATTTATGAATGAATTAAATTGGGGGTATTTGAAATGGTAGAAGGTAATCTTTTTAATATGAAATAACACGTATAATTGTTTCATAAAAAAAAAGAGTTTGTGAAACTTATATATACAGTGGATGTTTCATCAAGTCTATTTGTATAAGGAGAGAAAACAAAAATGAAATATATTGCCTTTTTTAAGACTAAACCTGAAAATCTTAAAGCTGCTGTAAAAAAACAAGCAGAACTGCCTGAATTTGGTGTTAAATCAATAAGTAAAGCCTATTCTATACTTGGGAAAACAAAAGGATTTCAATTATTCGAAGTAGAAGACGAAATGGAGCTTGAAAAAATGGTTTTATACTACTTGCCTGAAATGGAGTTTGAAATTCTTCCAATAATCGAAACAGCGGAAGCAATTAAATTACTGTCCTAAATGAAGAAGAATCAAGTTTTTCTTCAAGCTCCTTTTTTTTAACTTAAACCTGAAGAATTTCTGTTTTTATTTCAATTTCGCTTGCTGAGTAATGATTGTTACTTCCGATCCTGGTAGATTTGTATAATTTTTGTGTTTCAACCCCGTACGATAATTAAATATATCTAAATCATTGAATTTCAAGCAAATAAAATCCAACAAGTAAATATTTTAGCAAACAAATTTATTTTAAACTATAACAATACAATCATAGAGGATTTGTATTTTTGAAACTAGGATAACTTAATACCTTGTGATCTTAGAATATAAATTTCCGAGAGATGATAAGAACGAATTATAACTATTTTGATGAAAAAAGGGAAAAAACACCTTGGAAGGAATTAGAAGATAATTGGATTAAGAGAGGTAGGTGGACTCTTAAAAAACTTTATACCAGTAGTTCTTTTTTAAAGAAGAGATATCAAGAAGCGGGAATATCTCCTGAGAACCTTCATTGTTTAGAGGATTTTAAAAAAGTTCCATATATGATCAAACAAGATTTTCTTGATAGCTTTCCCTATCAATTATTGAGTGTTCCAAGGGAGGAAATTGTACGTATGCATGCAACTAGTGGCACTTCGGGGCATCGTCCTACCTGTGGTTTTTATTCTCGAAAAGACATTGAAGATTGGAGTTATTTATGTGCACGGAATTTAGGGGCAATTGGTATGACAAAAAAAGATGTTTTTCAAAATACAACCTCTGCAGGACTATTTACTGGTGGGTTTGGGTATGCTCAAGGGTGTACAGTATTAGGAGCAATGTTAATCCCATTTGGTCCAGGAATGACCTCCAGACAACTTGAATTTTTTAAAACGTTTAAAGTTACTGCTTTTCATGCAATTCCCTCCTTCGGTCTAAGAATTGCTGAGGTAATGGAAGAGGAGGACATTAAAAAGGACGACCTGCATCTACAATTCGCAATCTTGGGAGCAGAAGGATGGGCAGAATCTACAAGAAAAACTATAGAAGATCGTATAGGTGTAAAAGCTTACGATAATTGGGGAATGACCGAAGCATACGGTCCAGGTCCATCAGTTGAATGTCAAGAGCAAAATGGGTTACATATTTGGTCCGATTATTTCTATCCTGAAATTATTGATCCAGATACAGGGGATCTTTTATCTCATGGTGAAACTGGAGAGTTAATTCTCACTAGTCTACATAAAGAAGCCAATCCAATATTTAGATATCGAACTGGAGATATTACTGCCTTACACAAAAGTGAATGTCCTTGTGGGAGAACAGGATTCATTATGGATAGAATTAAGGGTCGGATAGATGATATGAAGATCATTAAAGGAGTTAATATTTATCCTTCGTTGATTGAAGAAGAGGTTTTCAATTTATCAAAATTATTTACTGATATTTATCTGATAACGTATCATACGGTTGGAGTTATGGATACTATCACTGTAAATGTTGAAGTTAAACCAGGAGTTGCCAAAAATAAAGCCAAGAAAACTCTTCAAAAAAATCTTCGTGAGGCTACAATGCTAAGTATAAATGTTATGGTATTCGATCCTGGAACTTTACCTCGGCAACAAGGAAAAGCTATTCGTTATCAAGACATAAGAGATCGTAAAGATAGGTATAAAGGATAATCAAAGTGATTTTTTCTGTTTTTTCCTATTTTAGCGCATTCTATGTGTGATACAAATCCATAAACTACTTAATATCATTGATTTCTTTTAGTCAAGTTTAGATTTCAAAGTTAAAAAAAATAATACGGTTTTGTTCGATTTTCAAACTCAAAATGGATGAGGTTCAAAGCTGTATTATGGCAATCATAACCATGAGGAATGATATAAGTGGATTGGTTACATCTAGGCGAAATAATCCGAACCCATATGTGTAAATATCCTGATAAATTAGCAGTTAAGGATAAGAATCGCTCTCTTACTTATAAAGAGTATAATACACGTACTAATAAGCTAGCTAATGGACTATATAAAAGAGGACTTAAGAAAGGAGATAAGATTGCCGTTTTATTAAACAATTGCGTCGAATTCATGGAATTATACGCTGCTGCTGCCAAGGCCGGTCTCATAATAGTACCTCTGAACTTTAGACTTCTTCCTGAAGATCTATATTGGATTGTTCGAAATGCAGAAGTGGAAATGGTTATAGTGGAGGATAAATACTATGATATCACCATTGAAAGCTGGGATCTCATCATTAAATATGGCCTCGATAAACTTCAGCATGTAGTGATTGGTGATATTCCCGTTCAAGAAAATTGGATCTATTATGAGGATATTATTAATGAAGGAGAAGATGAATACCCCTCTGTTGATATTAATCCTGAAGATACTTGGATTCTTCTCTACACAAGTGGAACAACTGGAAGACCAAAAGGAGTTGTCCGCTCTCATCAATCCTATACGTCTTTTTTTCTAATAAATGCTGCGGAATTTTCTTTTACTCCAGAGGATTATGGATTAGTTCTCATGCCATTATCGCATGTTAATTCCACTTTCTATGCATTCGTTTTTACCTATATTGGAGCAAGCGTCTATGTTCACTTAGAATATGATTATGATCCTGAAGAAGTTCTTCAAATCTTCAATCGAGAAAAAATAACTTTCTCATCTCTGATCCCTACACATTTCAATCTAATTTTGGAGTTGCCTACTGAGATTAAAAGCAAATATGATCTTTCTTCCTTCCGTTCTATCCTCACGTCCTCAGCTCCAGCTACTATAGAGATGAAACATGGGATTATGGAACTTTTCTCTGAAGCAAGATTATTTGAAGCTTACGGTTCTACGGAAGCTGGTTTAGTTACTATCTTACGACCTGAAGATCAATTCAATAAAGCAGGTTCTATCGGTAAGGAGTGTATTGGTTCTGATACAATCAGACTTTTAAACTCAGAAACTCGCAAACCTGTAGCTGATGGTGAAATAGGAGAACTTTTTTCCCATAGTCCCATGCAACTGACAAATTATTATAAATTACCAGAAAAATTTGCTGAATGTATGAACAATAGATTTATTAGTGCAGGAGATATGGCTAGACGGGATGAGGATGGTTTTTTGTACTTAGTTGATCGTAAAGCAAACATGATTATTACAGGAGGCGAACATGTTTTCCCCTCTGAAGTCGAAAAAATCCTTACTGGTCATTCAGCTGTTGTTGAATGTGCTGTAATAGGGCTTCAAGATTATAAATGGGGTGAATCGGTCACAGTCGTCTGTGTTTTAGCGACAGGCTATGAAAAATCTGATGAATTGACTGAAGAGCTTAAATTACATTGTAAAACCAACCTAGCCAGTTTTAAGGTGCCTAAGAAGATTTTATTTATTGAATACGATGATATGCCAAGAACTGGCTCGGGAAAAGTGATTCATCGAATACTAAGAGAAAGATTCAATACTCAGAAGATTCCTAGTTAGTGTTTCGTTACTTTTACCAAAATTGCTCCAGCAGAATCGCCTGCAGAACAACCAGCGAATAAACCATAACCACCATTTTTTAATATTAGCTCCTCAATCAATTCAATTAGAAGTCGCAGGCCTGTGGGCGACTGTGGGTGTCCATAAACAAGGGATGAGCCATAATTATTTATAGATTCAAGGGCTATATCCATCTCTTGACTGAAGAAAATATCATTAATTGCGAACGGATTATGGAGTTTAAATGCAGATATGTCTTTTACAGAAAGTTGGGCGTCTTCTAAAACACTCTGGCTAGCAGGAACAGGTGCCATTGGCATAAAACCTTTTTTACTTCTAGCTTGTCCAAAAGCAAGCACTTGGATTTCTATATCCTTATCACGACTTAACTCTTGTGAACGCTCTTTACTAGCAAGAACCACTCCACAATTTCCATCTGCAGGGTGTGTTTGAGTTCCAAAAGTTACAGTACCATCCTTAATAACAGGACGGAGCTTTTGCAATCCCTCCATGTTTGTTGGATGAATACCTTCATCACAATTAACTGTACCTATCACTTTTCTACCTGATTTAACTTCTATTGGCAAAATCATAAATCGCTTTAGGAAAGCTAGATCATCTTTCAGAGCATCTTGGTATTGTTTATATCGCAAAATGACAGTTTCTTCTTGAGATTCCCGTGAGATCCCTGATTCTTTAGCTACATTCTCAGCAGTTTGTATCATAGGATTTTTTGCATATGGATCGTAACCAAAATTATCCCATACCCAATTTTCGACATCAGCTTTCCCTCCAGGGGCAAATGGATTAGGGTATAGAATGTGAGGGCCATTACTAGTTCGATCACAAGTTATCGCTAGTACAGTATGATTTAGATTAGTTTGTGCATCAACCTCAGAAGCACCACCTGCGAGAACTCGGGCAGAAGTAGCACAGGCTTGAGCTACCATTGGACCTGTGATATTTGGAGCCCCAATTAAGCCCGAAAGCCATGTTTGTCCATAGAAACTGTGTTTTTGAGGAACCGTAATACCAAGGTGAATAGAGCTAAATTCACTTGAAGAAACATTGCATTTTTCAAGAGCTCGGGTAGTAATTTCAGCAGCAAAGGGAATTGAATTCAAATGTGAAAAACTTCCTTGCCATCGTACAAATGGAGAACTCCAATAACAACCTTCGGGAATGAAAACATTTTTGAATTTCATTTTCTCTAAAACTCCAGCTTTCTATTTTGGTTTTGGTAATACAATATCAATCAATTCTTGATCAAATGAGTGGCCCTTAGATAGTAACTGACGATATTTAATGAAATCTATAACATCTTTTCCTGTTTTTTTCCTATCATTGAATGCTCTGAATCCTAATAACGCTTCTGCATTCATATTAACAGATAACCAGTGTCTGTTCGCTAGTTTGGTCTGATCCCAGAAAAATTTCTTTTTCATTCTAATTCCATCTATGGACTTCATTAGGCATCCTGGGAAAAGATTTGTAAAGGTCCAAATTATTTTGTTAATAGCAGCGTCAAGAAGAGAAAAATCGATTTCGCAACTCTTCATCAGATCTCTAGCTTCTTTAAATTCTTGGCCTTTTTGAAGTTTACCATAAACTATCTCTCCTTCATGAACATATTTATCAATAATAACTGTTGGATTACGAATGAATTCTCCATCTTTTTTAAGGACTGGAACGACTTCAGTAATCATTCCTAGCTGTTTCATCTTGTATGCACTCCATAATTCACAGGAAACACAATTCCACATAGCGTCTTCGATTGAGAGCATCCAAGGAAGAAAATCCGTTGAACCTCCATCAGGAGCGGAACCATGACGAGGACCAGCTTGGCCAAAAAGGGCTGTGTCAACAGAAATCGTCAAATCTGCAGCCATTCCTATTTCTTGGCCTCCAGCAACACGCATTCCATTAGCACGACAGATAACTGGTTTTTTACAGTTTAAAATCGCATCAACCATTACGTTGAACAGATCCATATAAAGACCATACTCATTTGGTTTTCCAGAATAATATTCAGCATATTCCTTAGTATTTCCACCAGTACAAAATGCTCTATCGCCAGCCCCAGTAAAAATAACGGCTACAACAGATCTATCCATTGAAGCTCTCGAAAAACCTGCAATAACACCTTTTACCATTTCAGTTGTGTAAGAATTTAACTGACCTGGATTATTTAAGATAATCCATGCAGAATAAAGGCCATCAATATCCTCATTAGTTTGGGGATTAATTATAGGTCTCAATTCATAAGTAATACAAGGAGGTTCAGTTCCAAAATACTCATCTTTCCAAAGATCATGATCTTTCATAGCTTTTATCCTTCCTAAGATTAAGATTGGAATGATAGTATCTTAAAGCAAGGAAGCATAAAAATTCTATTGTTGATCCAGACTCAATATCAAAAATCGAAAGTGTGAAAAAACATTAAATAATCAACAAAACAAAACAAAAATGGAAAATTATCTCTCAATTAACAGGTTGGATGAAAAATGATTGATTTCACACTTTCAGAAGAACAAGAAATGCTCCAAAACAGTGTTAGAGACTACGTTGAACGTGATGTAGCTCCAAAAGTCAGTGAATATGATAAACAGCAAAAAAGTCTTTACCCTGAAGTACTTCCCAAAATGGGTGAGCTGGGTATACTTGGAGTCTGTATACCTGAAAAGTACGGTGGCGCAGGTTTTGATTATATATCTCTAGCCATAGTCTGCGAAGAGTTAGAGAGAATTGATACGTCATTACGAGTAATAATGTCTGTTCATACTGCTTTAAGCAGTTGTACATTATGGCAGTGGGCAACTCCAGAACAAAAGAAAAAATATCTTATTCCGCAAGCTCAAGGAAAAAAAATTGGTGCTTATGGATTAACTGAACCAGGTTGTGGTACTGATGTAGCAAACCTTCAAACTAAGGCTGTTCGAGAGGGAGATGAGTATATCCTGAACGGAGCTAAACAATGGATCAGTTTGGTAGATGTAGCTGATAACTTTCTTATTTTTGCACGATTAGGAAAAGAAAAAGGATATAAGGCCATCGCATGTTTCATTGTGGAAAAAGAATCTCCAGGTGTCTCCACAAACTCATTCCATGATAAGCTAGGAGTAAGAACAGGGGATACAGGTGAAATCATTTTACAAAATGTAAGAGTGCCAGCAGAAAACCTTCTTGGAGAGGAAACTGAAGGATTCAAAATTGCTATGTCAGCATTAGATAATGGTCGTTATACAGTTGCTGCAGGCGCTGTGGGTTCAATCCGAGCAAGCCTCGAAGCTTCTATAAAATATTGTCATGAAAGAAAAGCATTTGGTAAAGAAATTGGTAGATTTGAATTAATTCAAGAGCATATTGCATATATGCAGGCAGGGTACGACCTATCTCAATTATTGGTTTACAAAGCAGGATGGTTGAAAAACAGAGGAATATTGAATACAAGAGAAACTGCTATGGCAAAGTGGCGAGCAACAAGTCATGCCTCAGATGCGGCTAACAGAGCCATTCAAATCCATGGAGCAATGGGCTATAGCGGAGATTTCCCAGTAGAACGATATTGGAGAAATGCACGAGCAAACACAATTCTTGAGGGTACAAATGAAATACAAAAACTTATTCAAGGCTCATTCGTCCTTGGATATCGAAAAAAAGCCGACCTTAGACTAAAAATGCCGCCATATAAACCAGAAAAGTGAAATTTAACAGAAAACTATATATTCTCATATTTCAATCCAATATAAACCTTTAAATTTGCAATGTGTATTTATTTAGGAATAGTTGGGAATAGCGTTTAAAGAAAGAAGTCAGAAGAAGTGTATTTTTATGAAAAAAACCATTTTAGTTTTACTACTAACGATACTCTTGTTTCAGGTTTTTCCAGAACCGGATCTAGGAGCTGTGACTTTAGATATTTTTGGAAAAAACCTTCTCATCAACCCAGGAGCAGAAACAGGGGATATGACTGGATGGGATCCAGGAAACTTTAATTTACCTGGAACACGACAAAATAGTCCAGAGCCCCATGGTGGAAACTATTATTTTTTCCCAGGATCTGGTTCAAATCATTACATGTTCCAGGAGATTAATTTAACAGATTTAGGATTTACTATCATCCAACTGGACTCAGGAAGACTGTATGTTGCATATGGTGGTTGGCAAGCTTCATGGCCAAGTGATCCTAGAGATAAGGGACAAATTAGTGTATTTTTCTATAATTCTTCTCACCAACTCCTACATAGTTGGTTGGGACCAAATTCAGGATACGATGGTTGGCATTTGAATGAGAATAATCGCACATTACCAGTAGGAACTCGGTTGATAAAATACCAATTTAATGTAACAAGGGTTCAAGGAAGCAACAACGATGGAAATTTAGACGATGCTTACGTGGTTATTACTGAACTTAAGGAACCTAAGATCCAGAATCTTTTCCCATCCAATGAAGAAATTATAGTTTCACCCGATGTTCTTATTTCATGGAAAACAGACCTTGTTTCAACTACAGAAATCTTCATTCGCGATTTAACTACTGGATCATCCTACAACAATTTTACAGGAGAAAACACAACAAATCATTTTTTCTTAATTAAAGATCTAATTAGAGATCATATTTATGAATATTATGTAGCAAGTGAATCTGGATTCGGATTACGAACAGAGAGTGAAGTCAGATCTTTCTCAATAGGAGCCGGTATACTATTTTCACACCGAATATACAATTTTACTGTAGCTAGAGATTACGATCAGGGAGTTTATATTTCAGTTACCAATTTAGATGATGGTCCTCATGAAATGTTAATATCTGTTATCTCCACTTATCCCGATCTTATTATAGGATTTGTTGGAGATGGCTCAATTGACAAAACAGTCACTCTTGACCCTCTTGAATCAAAAGAAATTGAATTAAGAATTCACACTCAGGATGCTCAAGAATCTCATTACCTTATCCCCCTACAATTAATAAATCTTGGCTCAGGTGTAAAACAACAACCACTCATGGATTATGCGACATTAAATATTACAGTTGATGTTGGTACAATTGATTTTGATTTAGTAGAAATAAATGATGACCCAACTACCTTAATTAAGACCTTTAATTTGACGAATTATGGTGATACAGTTACGGATTTTGAAGTTTATGCGATCGGAGAACTTACATCTTCTGTAGTATGGTTACCTCAGATTTATCATTATAGGCTAGATACAAATGAATCTGTTATCTTTGAAGGAAAATTAAACGTTAACTGGAATTTCAACGGGGCAGTTAGTGGAATAATTTCTGTCAAATGTTTTAGTGAAATAAAAGATTTTTCAGTGACATACTCTGGTAGTGGAGAGATTTTTTACGGGGGTGGCGATGCTGTATATACTCAACAAAGTAGTGGATGGTTCTGTACAAATAAACCCTCAATCGACCTCCAATTTGATATGATTCCTAACCTTGGGTATGATGGTGAGTATTTTGGAAATGATGATGAGGGTAATATCATTAAAAATGGTGACAAAATAACAACAGAGGACGCATCTAAGCATATTCATACAGAAGCAGGATGGATTAAGATATTACCGGCCTCAGAAGCAACTGTTGGTAAAACGGTTAAAGTAACTGTTGGTAAAATTTGGGCAGCTACACAAGAAGCCTTCGGGGCACCACAATCAAGATATGACAGTGGAGGTAATGCTGCAATTGGTACTAGAGGAACATTTATTGAATTTGGTTACAATACAACAACAGAAGAGACAATCTTCAAATTGCTTGAAGGGCATGCAGACTGGTATTCTGACACTTTAGGAATCTGGAGATCTGTTACAATCAATCCTTCGAATAATATGACTTATGAAGTTATAAAAGAATATAATTCAACTTCCTTAGAGTATGATTTAATTTTCAGGTCTAGCTCAGATCTTGGAGAGGTTTGGTCAAGTAACGCGACAATTTTAAGCAGCACTACCCTTAAAAACCATTCTTTTGCGTTTCTTTCTGGAAATCTGTTTTTAGCTTATCAAGATGCCGATACTATCTCTTATCTCACAAGCAATGATGATGGTGTCACTTGGAGTTCACCTACAAACGTAGCAACTGGCCAAATCTCTGATGTTGGGATAAAAACACCTTATAATAAACTTCTGATCTATTGGCAGAATAATAGTCTTACTAAATCTGGATTATACTTCATTGACTCGAGTGATAATGGCCAAACCTGGTCTCAAATTAAGAAAGGTCCTGTTACATTTGAGAATACACTTGAAACATATTTAGAAATTAATTTTGGCTTACCCAAGAAAAAATATTCCTATAGGAATCACGATATTATTATCTCTATTAATAGTAATGAAATAACGCGTTTGAATGATACAATTCCCTTCGGTAGATATCTCTTCCCATTTAATCCTGACTTTCTCCACTATAGTTATAATGGAGAAATGGTCACTAATCAAATTGATATAGATACATATCACCTGAATGGCGGACATTATGTGGTAACAACAGATGCTAATATTATCATTCACCTCAATGAAGTAGCATTACCAATTTATTGCCAATCTCAGAGTGAAGCTGATGAAATTGTAGAAAATATGACAGATATTGAATTAGTTCATTCTGATTTGGGAGTATACACTAATTATATCGAGATTCCTGATGTGATTCGGGAGAATGATATTGCTCAAATAAACTGTTCAATTATTAATCTTGGTGACATAACTCATTCTGATGTTACAGTTCAATTATTTGATGGTGATCCTACTCTCAACGGCCTTCAAATTGGATCTAATTTTACAATCCCTGCTCTTTCACCTTCTAATATTCATAAACTTAGTTATTCTTGGCTGTCTAGTTCTTCAACAGAAAAAATCTTCGTAAGAATTGTTGATGAAGACAATAACTTGAAAAATAACGTAGCATATCGCTCGGTATCTGTTAAAGGTGTAAATGATATTCCACAAGTTAAATTACTCTCAACCTTTGGATCAATCATTAATGAGACAGTTTTCATAAGATGGAACTCTTCCGACTCCACAAATGATCCGTTAACCTTTTCTCTCTATTATGGGTCAGAAGAGATTTGGAATTTAATTACCGAGGGTATCACTAGTGAGTTTTATTACTGGAATACCAGCAATGTTCCTAATGACTATCATTATTTGTTAATTGCAGTTTCAGATGGAATCCTTACCTCAAATGTGACATCAACACAATTTCAGGTGAGTAATGAGATCACTCAATCAACAACATCTTCTATTCCTAGTTCTACATCACCGGCCCTAGAAACGACTTCTACTGATGAATCAACCCAAGAGAGTAAACAATCACCAGGTTTTACTATTTCAATCATCTTTGCTTATCTACTCACAATAACTTATAAATCAAGGCAGAAAAAAAAGCAGGATTGATGTTAACCAGCTAATTATCCAATTCCTTTTTGGGAAGATCGATTCCATGGAGCAATGGGATATAGTGGAGATTTCCCAGTAGAACGATATTGGAGAAATGCACGAGCAAACACAATTCTTGAGGGTACAAATGAAATACAAAAACTTATTCAAGGATCCTTTATATTAGGTTATCGAAAAAAAGCCGATCTTAGACTAAAAATGCCTTCATATAAACCTGAAAAGTGAAATTTCAGCGCAATAATTTATAAAAGGAACCAAATATGAAATCGCAGTAAAAAATGAAAGCAATTGAAACTGTAATCATTACTGGTGGTAATTCAGGTCAACATCTTTATTCCTCATTTAGTTAATTTAAAGACCATGTTTAATATATTTTACGAACATAAGGAATTTTTTACTCATTAGTAAATATGAGATGTCTATTTACCTCCAATATGTATATCCTACAGCAAATACTTTTCTAATCTAAACCAGTCTTTGACGACAGAGGCTGTTTAAACTACTGAACTACTAGAACCATTTACTTAATCCTTTACTTAACCATCTTTTCTCGAATAATATCTTCGCCAAATGCCAAAATCTACGTGGTTTATACATTTTAATTTGAGGTACAGGCTCTGCATAGAAGTTTCCTCTACCAAAACCAGCTTTTCCTCCTCCAATTTCGATAAAACAAGAACCTGAGCCCTTATATCGTGTGGGCCTACCTTTTTCAGTAATTTTAACGGCAATATTATGGGCAACTACTTCAGCCTGATAATGTGCAAAAACACCTGCTTTGGGAAGTGGTTTTCCGAGACTTAATGGTATTCCAGTAACATCTCCAATTGCATAAACATCACTAAATGATGTTTCAAGTGTGTGGCGATCGACAGGAATCCAACCACTGGAATCAACTAACTCTGCGGCTTGTACAATTTGTGGGGCTCTGTGAGGTGGTACATATGCTAGAATGTCATAATTAACTTCAGTTCCATTAGAAAAGATCAAATGACGAGAACTTGCTTCTACTTTTTCTATTTGATACTCTGGAAAATATTTCACACCTTGTTGTTCAACCATTTGGCGAACTGCATTCGAATTTTTTGGCCCAGTCACACCCATTGGACCTGGTTCTGCAGAGTACAATTCTACTTGGATGTTATCCTGTAATTTCTTTTTTCGACTATCGTGTTCTAGAAGCATTGCTGCTTCATAAGGTGCCGCTGGACATTTATAGAGAGGTGTTGATGTAATAACAACCAGTTTACCAGATTTAAAATTGTTCCAAGCCTCTCGAATTCGTTCCACTCCATCTAGACTATAAAGATTATATCCTCCCTCTGTGAGTCCAGGAATTGTTTCAGGAGCAAGTTCTGCACCGAGTGCAATGACCAGATAATCTCCTGAGTATTTGGTTCCTTCTACATCTATTTCATGGGAATCAGGATAGATCTGATTGATTTCACCTTGAATTATCTCAATCCCTTTTTTTTCAAGCTTAACAAGTGGTTTGGAGATATTCTCTGATTTGCGACTATTCGTCATTACCCAGAGTAATGAGGGATAAAAAATGTGATTCGGTTGTCTATCCACAAGAATCACCTTATGGTCTCTAGGTATTTTTTTACGTAAAAGGTTTGCTGTTACTAACCCTCCTACTCCTCCACCAAGTATAAGTACAGTTTTAGTATCTTTCATCTGATATTCTCCTTAGATTTAATCCTCTAATTCAATAGTAGAAGATAAAATTTCTAGATGGATTTTCTAATTAATTTATCTCCGTGAGAATCGTAGAAAGTTTATTTTCGGTTAAGATAATCCATAAAAATTCCAAGTTTGAATTACAATAAAAAAGTAAATCATAAGTCTGATTTTAAATCCCTCAATAGATTCTCCGATTATTTATGCATATTAAAACTTGGTAAGAAAATTAGAGCAAATAGTGGTAGAATTCGAACCTACAAAAACATCAAGAAACAGATTTCTCGTATGTTCATTCATTTTCTTTCGTTGATGAGAGTTTAATGCGGTCACTTAATTCTTATCCGAATTTGTGAAATATATGATTGACACAATTAAGAATGTGATTATAAAATAATCTACTATTTTCTTCATTTTTATCAGGCGGAATAGAGCGTAAAACCTGTATGACAGTAATACCTTTTGGGCAATCTCCAAGTTATTAAAAGTTTCATTTTATACTTTGGAATGAAGCTAAGATCAATTTTCCTTTTTATTACTTCTAATTCATCTAAACATTGATCGAAAGAAATATAATTGTCAGATATCTTGAAATAAAAAAACTGGGATTCTTATTGCTTACTCAAATTAAATTCTCTTCACAAGTGAATTTGACACAGAAAGCCTATCGTATACAAGATCCAAATTTGAGCGAACGATGCATCTTGGTGGAATCGGTTGCCGCGAGAGAGATCTTGACTGATCATTTTCTCATTGGTTCTCCCCTGATATCGAAATCTAAAATGGCCGTTAAGGATTGTTTATCTGTGTTCTTTGCACTACAATCCGAATTGACTCCAAATTCTCAAATTGCTGAAATAGTCCCACTTTCTGGTTCATTAACATATGAAGTCCTTAATTCTTTCTATGAACTCTATAAACAACCATTATCGAGGAGCTTTATTGGAATTAGACGCTTTCAAAAACCAGATGGTCGATGGGATAGTACTACCTCCTATACAAATTTTGAAGCCCTTGCTGAATCTCCAAAAGCAATAGTTATTGGAGATACTATAGCTACTGGCGTTACTATGACTAAAGTTATTCAAATGGTTCAAGCTCGTCTAGCTACTCCATTAACATTCATAATTATTTCTATTGCAGGCTCATTGATTGGGGCTCAACGTATAGTTAAGCTAGAGGAATCTCTTCAGCGAGCTTTCCCAGGGACTAATATTTGGTGTTTGTTTACAGAAAGTTTTCTTGGTTTAGAAGCTAATGGCACAGATATGCCAATTCTTCATCCTGAATCAATAAGTACACCAGAATTGCGAGAATTGACGATGAAACGTTTGGGAGAATATTTAGGAAGAAATTTATGCTCTGTTTTAGATTGGGGTAAACGAACAAACGCTCCTTCTAAGCATTATGGGGAATTGAAAGAAGTTCTTCATGAACTAAAAACAAAAAACCCATCTGATATTTACATTGATCAGTTCATTGACAAGTTTCCATAAAGAACTTTCTAGATGATTGGTTTCTCTAAACCAATATGTTTTGATGTGGATCGATCATCATACTCCGTTTCTGCTGGTGAAGACAATCTATGAAAAAGAATTTGCATTATCCCTATTCCTGGAACTAGTTGGATTGGATTATTAAGCTGACAAAAAATTTCCTACCATGTTGGATCTACTGGTAATACAATAGTTTGGTCTCCGACCGATGATCATCCAGTTAGTTACAATGTTACTCGGGATGGCGTGGTAGTGGTTAGTGGCAACTGGAATAGAGATACAATCACTGTTACGGTTGATGGACTCTCAATTGGTCCTTATGAGTATATATGTACTGTACGGGACTCATTGAATCACACAACCAGTGATACAGTCATAGTTACCGTAACAGCAGTCCCAACAACCACAACAACGACAACATCGAATCCTGGATCTCCTACCCCTGGTTTTTAATTAACAATGGTGTTAATGATTATAGCTCTTACTCTTCAGAGAAAAAAACGCTGTAGTTAACAGTAAAAATGGGAGGGATTTCTCTAAAGAAGGATACGACAACCCATGGCTAATATTAAAAAATACTTAAGGAAAAAATCAATTACGTTACACGTTGGGTATCTACACTTTTTAATGTACTTTGTGATTTGAAGTGTAGATAACTTTGGTAGTAACACGAACTTCCGTATATTCTTATCATGTGACCTTTCAGGGAGTATCTTATTTCATGGGAATCCTAGTATTATTTTTTTTCTAGACAATTAGGAAATGCTAATAAAACGAGCTTAAATGATTTTTATGCCGCGGATATTGGTTTTTTAATCACCG
>SDBT01002351.1_pt1 | contig 33480 bp, 29 predicted proteins | sample 2277101 | NCBI WGS metagenome assembly SDBT01 (sample SAMN10404973, study PRJNA504765) | marine sediment metagenome | isolation source: marine sediment core GS10_PC15, 103 cmbsf | place: Arctic Ocean: Southern Knipovich Ridge | collected 2010
TTATGGATGAAGGCAAAGCGGTTATTTCCCAGCGGTGTGAAGGAATAGGGGATTGTCCCGCCTTTTTCATCAAGAAGGGTTACTCCATCTCTTTCAGGTTGTTCAAAAACCCAGTTCAGGTCTGCTATGTTTGCAAATATTTTCATTACCGTTCCAGTATTTTTTTCCTTCTCAGATACTTCCAGGTTGAGTCATTCCCCGCTGTATTGTCTTGATATTTGCTCTTATCTTTTTCCTTAAGATAATAAACAGCAGCAGCGATGGCGGCTATCTCTCCACGCTCCTCGTTAAGGTCAAACAAGGACGGTTCCTCGGCTATAAAATTCGTCGTAAAATTGCCTGAGGTGAAGCGGCTATGATTTAAGACGTTTATCAGAAATGGTATGGTGCTATGGATACCCTGTAATTCATACTCTCTAAGTGCCCGGACCATTCGTTTGATTGATTCGGTTCTGGTGGGTGCCCAGGCGATTAATTTGGAAATCATAGGATCATAATATAGTGAAATTTCATTCCCACTGGTAACGCCGCTGTCTTCGCGGATACCAGGTCCGCCTGGCGGCGCAATATGATGAATGATACCGGGTGAGGGTGCAAAATTATTCATCGGATCTTCAGCATAGATCCGGCATTCTACGGCATGTCCCCAAAAGCATTCAACGCTCTTGTCCAGGCTCATCTTTTTTCCTGAACCAATTTGTATCTGTTCTCTTACCATATCCAAACCAGTTACAAGTTCTGTAACAGGATGTTCAACTTGCAAGCGTGTATTCATCTCAAGAAAGTAATAATTACGGTTTTTATCAACCATAAATTCAATGGTCCCGGCATTCCGGTAATTACAAGACCGGGCTGCCTTTACAGCAGCTTCACCCATTTTTTTTCGTAAATCTGCGTCCAGCAATACGGATGGTGCTTCTTCAATAACCTTTTGATGACGTCGCTGGATAGAGCATTCCCGCTCTCCCAGGTGAATGACCCGGCCATGGGAATCTGCAAGTATCTGAAATTCAATATGACGGGGTTCCTCCAGGTATTTCTCAATATAAACGTCTGCATTTCCAAAAGCGGCCGCTGCTTCTCTCCTGGCACTTTCGATAGCCGAAGGAAGATCTTTGGGGTCTTCGACCAGACGTATACCTTTTCCGCCGCCACCGGCCGCCGCCTTTACCAGAACAGGATAACCGATTTTATTCGCTGTTTTTGATGCTTCCTGTACGGATTGGACTGCAGTTTCCGTACCAGGTACAACAGGCACACCGGCTTTAATCATTTTAGTCCGTGCTGCAGTTTTATTGCCCATTAGGGCAATCGCCTCAGCCGGTGGACCGATGAATGTGATGCCATTTTGTGTTACCTGACGGGCAAAATCGGCATTCTCGGCGAGAAAACCATATCCGGGATGGATAGCCTCCACCCCAGCCTTTTTGCATACTTCAAGGATTTTATCTACGTTCAGATAGGTATCCAGGGAACTGGTTCCGCGCAGCGGAAAGGCCTCATCACAGAAATGTACAAATGGTGATTTTACATCAGGATCAGAAAAGATGGCAACAGTCCTTATGTCCATTTCATGGCAAGTTCTGGCGATACGCAGGGCAATTTCACCACGGTTGGCAATTAATATTTTTTTAATCATAGGAGGTATTTTAAAATGAGTTTTATAAATATAGGTTTTCCCGCTACTCAAAGCAATATATGTGTGATCCAGTTTTGTTTAAGGAAGGGTAAGGATAGATTTTCATGGTTAGTGTTTTCTTGCGCTAAATTGTTATTTTGATTAATTTAATGTTGATTCAATAATGAGGTGCTGATAAAAATGCGTTTAATAGATCTGAGAAGTGATACAGTCACTATTCCCACACCGGACATGCGTGCGTTTATGTCCCAGGCAGCGGTTGGAGATGATGTATTCGCGGAAGATCCCACCGTAAATGATCTTCAGAAAATGATCGCGGAAATGTTGGGTAAAGATGCTGCTCTTTTTGTACCCAGCGGTACCCAGGCGAACCAAATTTGCATCAACGCCCATACGCAACCGGGTGATGAAGTGATTTGTGACTACAACTCACATATCTTTAATTATGAATCCGGGGCACCGGCGATGTTGGCTGGGGTTCAGCTCCATCCGGTAATCGGGGCGAATGGTCATCCTACGGTTGAGCAGATCTCTGCAGCCATACGCCCGCCTGATGATCATTATCCACATTCTAATCTGATTTGTCTGGAAAATACGCATAACCGGGGTGGGGGGACGATCTACCCTATTGATCGAATTCAGGAAATACGAAAACTTGCCAGAAAAAATGATTTAAAACTTCATCTTGATGGTGCCCGGCTATGGAATGCAGCAATTGAAACGGGTATAAATTTAAATGATTATGCACGAAATTTTGATTCGGTTTCACTCTGTTTCTCTAAGGGACTAGGGGCGCCGGTTGGATCGATTGTCGCCGGTTCCGAAAAATTTATCGAACGCGCACATTATTATCGTAAAGCTTATGGTGGTGGAATGCGCCAGGTAGGTATTCTTGCAGCTGCCTGCCTTTATGCTGTTGAGAACCATTTTGAAAGATTGGCAGATGATCATCAAAATGCCAGACTCCTGGCTGAAGGTCTGAATCAAATTGATACATTTGATGTTGATTTAAAACTGGTACAGACCAATATTGTAATTACTGATACTATTCTTGAGAGAACATCTGCCTCTGAGATCGTGACTCAGATGAAGAAAAATGGAATCCTGGCTATCCCCTTCGGACCCCACAAAATAAGATTTGTCACACATTTAAACATTAGTCGTGATGATATTGAATATTGCATTGACACCTTAACGCATATATTTAAATAGGAAATCCTTTGTACATAATTATCCTTGGTGCCGGTGAAGTAGGTTATAGTCTTGCCAAATTGCTTTCATATGAGCGGCACGATATTGTTATTATTGATCCTGATATCAGCCGCGTCAAACGTGCCAGAGAACATCTGGATATTCAGGTTTTTGAGGGGTCAGGCAGTAGTCCGGAGGACCTGCGCAAGGCTGGTGTTCAGAAAGCGGACATGGTTGTAGCAGTCAGTAATAATGACGAGGTGAATCTTTTAGCCTGCCTAATCGCCGGGAAATATAATGTAGAAACAAAAATTGCCCGGGTTAAAAACAAAGAATTTACAAGGGAAGATTGTGCGCTCAATGCTGAATCTCTGGGTATTGACCTGATCATCCATCCTGAATCTGAAGTTGCCAATGCGGTTGTTAACCTGCTTAAACTATCGGCTGCTACCGATATCCTTGAATTTGCTGATGGGAAAATCCTCCTGATTGGGGTTCATCTTGATAAAAACTGCGGGGTTTTGGGAAAATCATTAGCTGAGGTAGCGGGTTTGCTGGGAAATACAACATTTCGCACGGTCGCGATTCAGAGAAGGGATCGTACCATAATCCCTCGCGGGGCTGATGTGTTTATGAATAACGACCGGGTCTATGTCATGACACAGCGGGAAAATGTCCCGGATGTCTTAAAATTGGCTGGTAAAGAAAATGTTGTAATGGAAAATGTTATGATCTTAGGAGGGGGGCAGACAGGAATAGAGATTGCCGCGCATCTGGAAGATCATATCAATGTGAAAGTAATAGAATCAAATGCAGATAAAACAGATGAACTTGCCGACCGTCTTCAGAAATCTCTTGTAATTCGAGGGGATGGGAGAGATATCAATCTGCTTGCCCTGGAGGGTATTATTGATATGGACGCATTTATCTCCGTTACCGGAGATGACGAAACGAATATCATTTCCTGCCTTGTTGCCAAGCATCTCCAGGTACCACGCATCATCGCCCTAATAAATAAAACAGATTATTCTCCAATTATTCCGACCATCGGAATTGATGCCTATGTCTCGAAACAGATCGTTACGGTTGATCAGATCCTCAAATTTATTCGACGCGGATCAATAATTAGTGTGGCCTCCATTCCGGGGGTCTCAGCCGAAGTTCTGGAATATGTGATTGCCGAAAACGCTCGTATTACAAAAAAACAGTTAAAGGATATCCATTTCCCCAACGGCGCTCTCCTGGGTGCAGTGGTCCGGGGAGATGACTTTTTTATACCGGTGGGTAATTCGCAACTTGAGAATGGTGATAAGGTTGTAGTTTTTGCCCTGCCTACAGCAATAAAGGAACTGGAAAAGCTATTTAATTAATCCTTTATGTATGTTCTAATTAAACTTTCATAGGACGGAAACGCTATAAAATTAGCAAATATAAATATTCGTGTCATTTTATCGATTGTTGGTGTGTTACTCATCTTTCTCTGCATAACCATGCTTTTACCAATTCTTGTCTCGCTAATCTATGCAGAAGATGATCTTACATCGTTTATTATCTCCGCAGGTATTACAGGTTTGACGGGTTTGGTCCTGTTTTTTACCTTTCGAACAGAACATGATTTACGTCTTCGGGAGGGCTTTGCTTTGGTCACTTTTGCCTGGCTGTCCTTCGCCCTTTTTGGAGCGTTGCCGTTCTATTTGTCTGGTTATATTCCTTCTTTTACGGATGCTTTTTTTGAAACCATGTCCGGTTTTACAACCACTGGAGCAAGCATCCTGACAGACATTGAGTTGTTACCTCATGGCCTTTTATTTTGGCGTTCTTTTACTCACTGGATTGGTGGCATGGGTATAATCCTGCTGTCTTTAGCCGTATTACCACTCTTGGGGGTCGGCGGCATGCAGCTCTATAAAGCCGAGGTACCAGGACCAGAACACGATAAATTAAAACCAAGAATTAAGGATACGGCAAAAATCCTGTGGGAAGTTTACCTGTTGATCAGTGTTGTTCAGATGGTTCTGCTATATCTGGCCGGTATGAACGTATTTGATTCAATCTGCCATACTTTTGGTACCATGGCGACCGGGGGATTTTCTACTAAAAATGCCAGCATCGGACATTATCAGGGTGCTACCATCCATTACATTATTATTATCTTTATGCTTATTGCCGGTATTAATTTTTCTCTTCATTACAAAGCTTTGCGTGGCCGCGTCTCATCTTACTGGAAAGATCCGGAAACCAGATTTTTCTTTTTTTTAATTGGAGCCGGATCATCGATTATAATAGCTGAATTGTATCTATCACAACATTATTCGCTCTTTGAAGGCTTGCAAAAAGGCTTGTTTCAGGTCATTTCAATCATTACCACTACAGGATATGGAACAGATGATTATGAAAAATGGAGTAGCAGTTCGCAAGTAATATTGTTCCTTTTTATGTTTCTGGGCGGATGCGCCGGCTCTACGGCGGGGGGCATAAAAATAATGCGCTCACTGGTCATGGTTAAATTTGCTCTTAATGAAATTAAAAAACTGATTCATCCCAACGCCGTATTACCAATCCGCATTGGTGACAGAACCATTCCAAAGGATGTGGTTGGAAATATAGCAGGCTTTTTTCTGATATATCTGGGAATTTTTGTTTGTGGTGTTCTGTTCATGACATTACTCGGGATTGATTTTATGAGTTCATTAGGGGCTGTTGCTGCATCTATTGGAAACATTGGTCCCGGACTTGGATCTGTAGGCCCCACGGATAACTATGCACATATCCCACAACTTGGCAAATGGACATTGTCATTCCTGATGCTCGTGGGACGGCTGGAAATATATCCTGTTATTATATTATTAACACCTACGTTCTGGAAAGAATAATCAGGCTAATTCATTGTTTTTTATGAAAAAAATATTAAATTGATGAGAATTCTTCTCAGGCTCGCGCCATGATCGATATTGCTAAAATAAAAAGACAACTAAAAACATCTATTTTTGGTAAATACATCTATCATCTGCCGGAGATTGACTCGACGAATTCGTACGCACAACGTTTGGCCCATGAAGGTGCACCTGAAGGTACGATCGTCATTACGGATTTTCAGACCAAGGGAAGGGGGAGGCAAATCCGCAAATGGGAGTCATCTAAAGAATCGAATATATTGATGAGTCTGATCCTGCGGCCAAGTCTGAAAATTGAACACGTTATAAAAATTACCCTGGCAACGGCCGATATTCTTATATCGAGTCTGGAAAAGATTTTGCAGAAATCACGTCATGATCATATCAGGTTTACTGTAAAATGGCCGAATGATATTTTAGCAAATGGGAAGAAAATTGGCGGTATTCTCACCGAAAGTAGTTTGAGAGATAAAGAAGTTGTTTTTGTTATTGTGGGCCTGGGATTGAATGTAAATCAGGACCTTTCTGAACTAAGCAGTAAAACGAGAGATATCGCAACATCCCTCTGTCATGAGACGCAAGAAAATTTTGAACGTGAGTCAATCGCAGCTGAAATCATCTCCTCTTTTGAAAAAAAATATTTCTACCTGGAAAGAACCGATTATGCTGATGTTATTGGGGATTGGAAAAAACATTGTGCTTGTGATGGTCAGGCAATAGCTGTCGAAACTCATACAGGTACTGAGACAGGCTACTATGTCGATATAAATGATAATGGTGCGCTAATCTATCGTACCGAAAATGGACTGGAGAAAGAACTTATTTCAGGTTCTATAAAATACATATAGGCTACAAATGGATTTAATGATTGATATTGGAAATACACACACCGTCCTGGGCCTTTATGAAAAAGGGGCATTGGGTAAACACTGGCGAATTACCAGCCGGTTTTCCCGCACCGAGGATGAGACGTGGGTGGTCGTGGATTCTTTTTTTAAATTGCAAAAGATGGAAACAGCGCAAATAAAGGGTGTTTGCATTTCATCCGTTGTGCCCGAGCAGACCCAAATTTACCGGAGAATGGTTGAAAAATATCTATCATGCAAGCCGCTGCATATTAGCCCGGATTTGAATCTTGGACTTGATATTCTTTATCAGGATCCATACGCTGTGGGTGCCGACCGAATCTGTAACGCAGTTGCAGGGAAAAAGAAATACGGGGTACCCTTAATTGTCCTTGATTTTGGTACGGCAACTACATTCGATTGTATCAATAAGAATGGAGATTATCTGGGTGGCGTAATCTGTCCCGGGATCGAGAGTGCCGCTTCGATTTTACATCATAAAGCAGCAAAACTTCCCAAAATTGAACTTATTTTTCCCCAAAATGTTATCGGACGCAATACGGAAGAAAGTATGCAAAGTGGTATTATGTACGGATCGGTCGAACTGATTGAAGGTATGATTAAAAATATCAAGACTGAACTCAACGGAGACCCGAAAGTGGTTGCTACCGGAGGTCTTGCAAATACAATTGCCAAGAGAACGAAATCGATCGATATAGTTGACGAAAATTTAATTTTAGAGGGTATATATCTTCTCTATAAGCGTAATATATCCAGTGGTGGTTAATTGAAATGGCAGCAGAAAAAATACTAGTATTTCATCAAGATACAACAGTTTTAAAGGGAGTATCTCAATCCCTGAGTAGCCTTGGATTTTCGGTGATTTCCTCCTCAAATATCCAATACACCCTTGAGCTCGTCCGGCAGGAGAAACCCCACTTTTTACTCTGGGGTGACGAACTTACCTTAAAGGCAAAAAAATCGCTTCGCGCTCTAAAAGATTCGGATATTGGTGAAAACCTTTCAATCCTTGCTATCGGAAATGGAAGTGATCTCAATCTTTATGACCGTGTGGAAGCACAACACTACGGGATCGATGATTTTATTCCTGATATGAATGATGTTCCCCAGATACAATCCCGCATACATTTTCATCAACGGTATATCAAACAGATAAGATCAAATAATGATAAAATCAAGCGTTTCAAAAATCTGAGTGAATCAACCATAAGTTTAATGCTCAGCCGGGGAATTGCGAATATTTGTGAGATTTTAAATGATTTTTTTGTCAATGCTTATACCCTGCACTTTCATATTCTGGCCGTTAAGACATCTGAGCATGGTGATTTTGATTATTTTAATCTCTCAAATGCTAATAGAAGAATCCTTGTCAATGTCGATAAGGTTCAGCGTGATCCTATCTGGCAGGACAAGTTTATGGGTGTGGAAAACCTGCAAAATGGTCCTATAAGTAGTGATACGAAAATAGCGAATGTTCTGAAGGGTTGGGGACTTGAATTCAGCCAGGCCTATCAGTTTATCCTGACCATGAGAGGAAAATGTATTGGTGCATTTCTGTTTGCATTGCCAGATGGCATTGAGATAGACGCTGAAGAAGATACCCTGCTCACCGCACTATTCCGATCAGCCTCACAGCGCCTGATTGAGGTGAAAAGAATCTATAGCCTGGAGCGTGATGGAACAAAAAGAATGCCTGAGGTAAAAAGCTATTTTACAAAACCATCTGAGGATGAAATTCTTGTTCTGCTTAGCAAATTATTAATGGGGCAGTTACAGCCAGATGTCACGCTATATATTAATTATCATGAGGGATTCAAGTTTTTATATCCTAAGTACTGCTACAGAGGAGATGATAGAAAAAATATTTTTGAAAAAGATAAGCCACCGGTCTTGTTATTGAAAGATTTTTCGATCTTCGATACTGTCCTTCAGAACAAAAAATCATTAATTGTGGATATGAAGAGAAGCGGTCCTGGCCAGCAGTTGAAAAAAATGCCGGGTCTGGGAAATATTGAACTTAACAATATTATCATTTTACCACTGATGGGTGCTCAAACTATCCAGGGATTCTTTATCATCGGCCGGGCTCGTTTTTTAGAGAAATTCAGCAGCCGGGAAATTCAGGAAAGTGAAAAATTAATCAAGCAGGGAGCAGGAGCCCTGGAAGAAGATCAGATACTCCGTAATGCAAAACTTACAGTAAAACAATTGAACAGGATTTTTTCTCTCGGATCTGAACTGACTCTTGATCTCACACTTGACAAACTTCTGGAAAAAGTCTGTGTGGCTATTCGCAGGACCCTAGGCTGGAATGTAGTGATTCTTGATCTTAAGGATCAGTATGAAGAGTCATTTACGAATTTGCAGATACTGGGAATAAATGACAAAGAGTATAAAAAAATGCTGGATTTGGATGGATATCCTTCATTTGCTAAAAGACTCGATATTTCATTCCCCCTAGGTAATAGTTTTTTCTATGATCATAAACAAAAATATTCAGAGGAGGAACCCCTTCTTAAGAAGTATTTTGAAGAGCAGATAGGTAGCGAATGGAATGATAGAGACTGGATTTATGTCCCGATCAAAAGTCGTGGAAAATTACTTGGTGTTCTCTCACTAAATGATCCGGTCGAACGGAAACGTCCGACTGTTGAGCGTATCAGTTCTGTTGAATATTTTGCTAATCAGGCCGCAGTGATCATCGAAAATTATGTGCTGATCGAAGGGGTTAAATCATCCGAGCTGAAATACCGATTGCTGGCAGAAACCATGACGATGGGTCTGGTTACTTGTGAACCAGATCGAAAGATCATATATGTGAACCAGAGTCTTGCCACTCTCCTTAAATATGAATCACCGGAGCAGATGATTGGAAAAAAACTCTGTGATTTTACTGAGGCCAGTTCAAAACCCAAACTTATCAAGGGTGTTCACGATATTCTTCGGGAAGATAAAGCGCCCGATGATAATAAAGACCAGACCGAGGGAATAGAATTGGGAATGGTTGCCAAGGACGGGGAAGAGATGCCGTTTATGGTCTATATGTCTCCATTCTACCAGCATGGGAAAAAAGTCGGTTTCTTCAGTGTTCTGGCAGATCTGCGAAATCAGAAAAAAATTGAAAGGCTCAAGGCTGATTTCAATTCAATGATTGTGCATGATCTGCGATCACCACTAAATATTATTCAGGGGTACGTAGATATTGTCAGAACGGAAGTTGTGGGTTCTATCACAGAAGAGCAGGCTGAATTGCTGACGATTGCCAAAGAAAATGTGTTTAAGGTTTTGAAACTGATTGATAATTTTTTAACCGCCTCAAAATTAGAGGCAGGACATTTTCAAATTGAACCATCTATCAATTCAATGAATGGTTTGATTGATACCTTATGGGATCATTACCAGGTCCTTGCCAATGAGAAGAAAATAGAATTGAACAAAGATCTGGATGAGAATCTGCCGCTCTTTAGTTTTGATAAATTCAGGATTGAGCAAGTCGTTCGGAATTTTCTCAGCAATGCTTTGAAATTCACCCCCCCCGAAGGAAGTATTACACTTACAACAAAACTCAAGAAATCAAAGAGTGAAATATCCGAGGAAATGCAGATGCATGCGGATATTTTTGTAATTGATACAGGTGTGGGGATTCCTGAAGACGAATTGGGAAAAGTGTTTAATAAATATGAACAGACTGAGGCAGGAAAAGATGCATCTCTGAAAGGAACCGGGCTCGGTCTGGCAATTTGTCGGGAAATCGTGGAGTTGCATAGTGGTGAGGTTTGGGTAAAAAGTGATTTGCATCAGGGAAGTACATTTGGTTTCTTGCTCCCTATTCAGGCATTAAAGATATAGAATGAATTTTATTAGTATTTTATAATGATCGCATGCGTATAACCGCATCTCCCCAAATTTCAAAAAACCTTCAATTTTTTGCGAACTTTCGTATATTTCTCTCATGGCAGCAGAGATCATGTCTCTGGCGCGATTCAATATAATTAAACAAAAGTGAAAATGTCCGCTAATAAAGTAAAATCCAGTTCAACACCCTTGATGGAGCAGTACCTTAAAATTAAAACAGATCACAGGGATAAGATTCTGCTTTACCGAATGGGGGATTTTTATGAAACTTTTTTTGATGATGCCCGAATTATCTCAAAAGTTCTGGGAATAGCTCTCACCAAGCGAGCGCACGGTAAGAGCGCGGATGTGCCGCTGGCAGGATTCCCTTATCATGCCTTAGACACCTATCTCCATAAACTCGTAAAAGCCGGTCACCGGGTCGCTATTTGTGAACAGGTTGAGGATCCCAGGCAGGCAATAGGAATCGTCAAACGCGAAGTTATTGAAGTTATAACGCCCGGAGCAACCTTATCTGATAAATTGCTCGATCATAAAAACAATAATTTTCTCGCTGCCTTATTCTTTTCAGATCACGCCATAGGGCTGGCGCTCTCTGATGTTTCCACGGGGGAATTCTATGCAGCAGAAATTCAAACTGATCAGCTAATTGAGCAATTGCTTGCTTTCCACCCTAAAGAAATACTTGTACCGGCTGGACAGAATGATGAAATAATGGCCTTCCTGAATCCACACCTTGATGTGATCTTAACACGTCGTGATGACTGGTTGTTTAATGCAGATTATGCCTATGAGGTTCTGACCAACCATTTCCAGGCACATTCATTGAAGGGATTTGGTCTCGATAAGATGACTGCGGCTGTGAGTTCTGCCGCATCGATTATCAATTATTTGCAGGAAAATTATAAATCCAACCTTGAACATATCCGAAAAATCCAGGTGATCAATCTTTCAGATCATATGATCCTTGATGAATCAACAAGAAGAAATTTAGAAATTAAAGATCCAATCCAGGAAAATACCGATGGTAAAACCCTCCTGGATGTTATTGATGAAACACAAACGCCCATGGGTAGCAGAATGCTCCGAAAGTGGATCAACCAGCCGCTGCAGGTGAAGGATAGGATCTCGGAACGATTGGATTTAGTAGAAGAACTATTTCTCAATGAAGATATTTTGTCAGAGTTGAGGAAAATATCAGCAAACTGTCCGGATATGGAACGTCTGATCGGGAAGATTGCTACGGGACGGGCTAACGGGAGAGACCTGATAAATCTTAAGAGCGCCCTGAAAGTGATTCCATCAATAAAATTACTTATCGACCAGACGAATTTACCCAAACTGAAATCAATATCGTCTAAATTGAATGATTTAAAAGAGATCGTATCTCTGATTGACAAGGCCATCGTTGATGATCCACCAATCAATTTATCCGACGGAGGAATATTCAAAAGAGGATATTCAAGAGAGCTCGATGAGTTGTATGAAATTGCTCATCATGGTAAAGAATGGTTGATATCCCGTCAGGAAAAAGAACGGGAGAGAACGGGTATTTCCACATTAAAGATCAGCTATAACAGAGTTTTTGGTTATTATATTGAGGTGACAAAAGCTAACCTCGACAAGGTACCGGAGGATTATATAAGAAAACAGACCCTGGTCAATGCTGAACGTTATATAACACCCGAGTTGAAAGAAATCGAAGAAAAGATATTAGGCGCTGAAGAGAAAATGAACGGCCTGGAATATGATCTTTTTCAGAAAGTCAGGGAAAATATATCCCTGGAGACGGAAAAAATTCAGGCCAATAGTCTGGGCATTGGTTTACTGGATTGCATTTGCAGTTTTACCCGCGTCAGCATTGATAACCGTTATACAAGACCAACATTGAGAGATGATAATGTCCTTAAACTAAAGAAGGGGCGTCATCCGGTTGTTGAAAAGTTCATGCGCCCCGGGGAAGAATTTGTACCCAATGATGTATATCTGAATCCGACAGATGAACAAATCTGGATCATAACAGGACCCAATATGGCAGGCAAATCGACCTTTCTTCGTCAGGTAGGTCTTATCGTCTTTATGGCTCAGATTGGATGTTTTGTGCCGGCCGAAGAAGTGGAGATTGGGCTTGTTGATCGGATATTTACCCGGGTGGGCGCTTCCGATAATCTTGCCAGGGGTGAAAGTACTTTTCTGGTTGAAATGAATGAGACAGCTAATATTCTCAATAATGCCAGTAAGAGGAGTCTGGTGTTACTGGATGAAATTGGCCGGGGTACCAGTACTTTTGATGGCCTGTCAATAGCGTGGGCTGTTTCCGAATATCTGCATAACGAAGAATCCATTCAGGCTAAAACACTTTTTGCCACTCATTATCACGAGTTGACGGAATTAGCGTTGATGTATCCAAAAATAAAAAATTATAATGTTACGGTTGAAGAGTGGGAAAATAAGATCATTTTCTTAAGAAAAATTATTCCTGGTGGCACCGATAACTCCTATGGAATACATGTGGCTCAGATGGCCGGTCTGCCGCGAAATGTCATCGAAAGAGCAAGGGAAATTCTGGTGAATTTAGAGGCTAATGAACTCTCTCCAAATCGTACACCAAAATTAGCCCGTCGTCATGCCGGCCGTGATGTGGACAAGGAGCAATTAACCTTGTTTACCAACAGTGGTCCGTCTCCCGTTGAGAAGGCATTAAAGAAAATTGAGCCGGATAAAATGACACCGTTGGAAGCTCTGATCAAGTTGAATGAATTAAAAAAGATGCTTGATAATTGATTCTCTTATAATAAACCTAAAGATACGATTAAGTTGGGCCGAATATAGAGATCGTGATCAACAATATGTAACTTCAATAGATAATGAAGATAAATACTATTTTTTTCTTGCATTAATTTTTTTTATGCATTAGATTTAACCTAATTAACATCTTAAGCCTTATTTCATCTGACATGTATAGGAGTTTTCGATGAAAACAGTTACAAAAAAGGATGTAGCGAAGCGTACTGCAAAAGTATTAACTGAGAAGATTTATACAACAGAAAAGTTTGTCGATGCCATCTTTACTGTTTTGCGAGAAATCCTTTCGGAAGCGGATCCTGAAATCAGGATTGAAATACGGGATTTTGGTGTTTTCGAGGTGAAGAAAACAAAGCCAAAACCGAAAGCACGTAATCCCAGGTCAGGTGAAATTATTTATGTTCCGGCAAGGCGCAAGACCCATTTTAAAGCAGGCAAACTTTTAAAGGATGTCCTGAAAGTACCTCTGCCTGATGAGGAAACATAGGCATATCCGGAGCTTTGATATCCCTGCCCATACCTTGATCCCTCCCGCATCCTGTTGCTAATGTAATAGATTTATATCTTGATTATTGAATTAATACAATTGATTTAAAGTCTTGAAATCTATAAATTTTCAGTCAATTGTTATTCTCCAGCCCGAGCCTATATTATTTAATAATGCCCGATAAAAATAAGTAGACGTGCTTTATAATCACAAAAGAAAAACTCAGGAAATAAATAATGAGTAAAATTAAAATTGCACTCGCTGGTATCGGGGGAATTTCTCAAATAGTCCGGATACCCACACTTAAAAAGATGGAAGATGTCGAGCTTGTCGCTATCTGTGATCTTGATGAAGCAAAAGTCAGCTTCATAGCCGATAAATTTGAAATACCGCGTGTCTATTTTGATTATCAAAATTTATTAAAAAGAGAGGATCTGGACGGTATCTTCATCTGTACGCCAAACAATTTTCATTATCCAATGGCACTCGCCTCACTGGAGAAGAATATTACCACTCTGGTCGAAAAACCTCTTGCTCTAAATCTGAAACAGACTGAACGCATTGCCGAAAAATCACATGAGACGAAAACTAAACTGGTTGTGGGTATGAATTATCGTTTCCGCGATGACGCCATGGTACTGAAGGATTTCATGGGAAAAAATGAAATTGGTGAGCCTTATTATATAAAAACAGGTTGGCTGAGACACTGGAGCAGGCCCAAATTACAGAACTGGTTAACCGAGCGTCGTATCTCCGGTGGGGGTGTAATGATGGATATGGGTATTCAGTTAATTGATTTAGCACTCTGGCTGATCGATAAACCAAAGGTAATAAATGTTCGTGCCTACAGTTATAACATTTTTCTGGATGGAGATGTAGAAGATTCCGCCCTGGCCACCATTGAAACTGAAAATGGGGTTGTTATCACCGTGGAAGTATCCTGGCGAATGCATCTTGAGAAAGATATGAATTATACCAATGTTTTTGGCAGAGCGGGTGGCGCCTTTATGAATCCTCTGAGGTTATATAAAGAATTACATGGAAAGCTGGTCAATATGACCCCTATAGATTTCGCCTCAAATGTCGATGTGTTTAAACGATCCTTTGAGAATGAAATGCGTAACTTTATTAATGTTATAAGAGAGATAGAAGCCCCTGTAACCCCTGTGGAAGACGGTGTTTATCTCATGCAAATACTCGATGCCATTTATCAATCGGCCAATACAGGGAAGCAAATTGACCTCAGCTAAGATTGTTAGCAAAGATATTCGAGATGTATTGCTCTCTACCGTTTTCTTTATTGTTGCCTATGCCCCAAGTCCCTTTGGATTTTTTATATACATTGCTTTTATCCCTCAATTTTTTATATCAAAAAGAAATAATCCCGGCCGGTCATTTGTTTTTGGCTATCTTATAGGTCTGATTGTTAACGCTGTTACCTTATACTGGTTGTTCTTTTATTCAGGTACAGGATTCTCAATCATTGCGATCGGTAACGCCCTCCAGTTTGGTGTTTTGACAGCGATGCTTTCATTCATATTTAATCGGGATGCAAAACTGGCCCTTTTCTTTTTTCCATTTTTGTGGACTTTTCTGGAATATATAAGACAATTTGGTGATCTCGCTTTTACCTGGCTCAATATTGCCCATACACAATCCTATTTTTTGTATATCATACAATATGTTGAGTATACGGGATATCTTGGTGTCGTCTTCTGGATAGGCCTTGTAAATATTAGTATTTACTTGGTGATTACCTCCTCTCAAAACCTGTCGCTTAAGTTCAAACGCAGTTTGGTCGTCTTGCTATTGTTTCTTATCCCCCTGGTTTTCGGGATTTATAAAATGGGGTTAGAAGAGAAATCTACAGGGGTCTCAGTTGCCTATGTTCAACCCAATATTGATTCGGATTTAAAATGGACACCTGATTTTCTACAAGAAAATCTTCCTCTGCTTCTAACTCTGACGGATAGTATTCTTATAACAAATCCGGATCTCGTTATTTGGCCGGAAACGAGCATCCCTTATTCTCTGGCAGACCATCACGATGATTTGGAAAGCCTGTATCAACATGTGCATAGTAAGGATTATCATTTGCTGGCCGGTGCATTAGATTTTGTCCACATTAATCGTTTAAATGAGAAATACAATGCCGCTTATTTTTTGAATCCCGACGATTCAACCCTGGGTATATACCGAAAACTGCAACTAGTTCCGGAAGAAGAAAGGTTCCCCTATAAGGATTATTTACCTCATTGGTTGATTGGTAAAAGAGAATTTGATATGACAGCGGGAAGTGAAGCGGTTACGTTTGAGATGCAAAGCAGACTTTACCAATTACATTATGGTGGGGATGATTGGAAGGTTGTCTCGCGAGATCAACATTTATCGCCTGTAAATATCTCTGCCCTGATTTGTTATGAATCGATTTTTCCAAATCTCGTGCAACAATTTATAGACAAGGGTTCCCAGATTCTGATTATTATAACCAATGACGGCTGGTTTGGGTATACATCACAGCCCTTTCAACATTTACAGGCAGCTGTCTACAGGGCCCTTGAACAACGCGTTTCTGTCGTCAGGTGCGCAAATACGGGAATATCCTCGTTTATTGATCCCTATGGAAGACGATATCTTGAATCCGGCCTTTTCCAGCAGGCATTAGCGCAAAAAATAATTCCTATCCGGACAGAAAAAACATTTTATTCAAAGCACGGCGATTGGCTGGGTATATTTAGTGGTATATTTGTATTTTCTTATTTACCTTTATTGGCTTTAATCTCGATAGGGAAAGTTTTTAAACTTTCTAACTGGTTTTTGAAAAAATGAAAATTCTATTTAGTTTAATTCTTCTGGTCATTACTACCACTGGTCGGGAGATGTCTTCTGAATTGAAAACGAACAGAGATATTATTGACAGTCTGACTGTTGATGTAATTTCTAATTATCAGGATCGTATGTCCGACGGTAGTGCGGATTCCCTGTTAATAGACGTTGGCAAACTGAATCAGGATGCCGGAAATTATTTGAGAGTTTTGATTGGGAATTTGTTTACAGAAAAATCTTTTATAGTCTTCCGAAACTATAATGACGTTTCGTCGTTTCAAGGGTTGATAGTTGACATCGATTACTTCGATATTGGCGTAGAGTACTCAAAACCATTTGTAAAGACCTTTCTTGGTATGGATTATGTCCATCGCCGGATTCACCTTAAATTAAAAGGTCAGATATACAAGGGTAGCAGGCAAAAGGTGGAGCAGGCAATAGATAAGGAAGTTACGTTTAAGGACGAGATACCCTATGATTCCGTTTCCCAGGTTGAAGAATCTCCTTATGGTTTTACAAAAGGCAAGAGGGAAGACTTCTCTTTTTGGGAAAAAATATATGAACCGGCAATAGCGATTGCTTCGGTTGCGATAATCGTATATTTGTTTTTTGCACAAAGAAGTTAAGTTAAGAATTAGGAGAGCAAGTGATAAGATCAATAGTTGTGATTGTGTTGGCTTTGATTTGGATTGGATGTTCAGGAAGAAGCCCTGAAAGTACGTGGACGGCAGAAGAATATTATAAATATGCAAGAGAACTCTATGATGACGAGGATTATTTTGAGGCAACCAATGAATTTACCGTTATAATTTTAAGATATCCCGGAAGTTCTGTGGCTGACAGCGCCCAATATTATCTGGGAATGTCACATTATGACCTGGAAGAATATATTATATCCAGCGCAGAGTTCTCCAAGTTAATCAATAACATGTCCCGGAGTCCTCTCGTTCCTGATGCCCAATATATGCTGGGTATGAGCTATTATGAGATGTCTCCGCGACCCGCATTGGACCAGGAGTACACTGCGAAGGCATTAAAAGCATTTCAATTGTTTGTCGAAGACTTTCCCGGCCATAGTAAACGTGAAGAGGTGGAGAGACGATTGCTTGAATTGCGCGAAAAACTGGCTGAGAAAGACTTTTTAAATGCGGAACTTTACCGTCAAATGCGGAGGATTAAGTCAAGTATTATCTATTATAACATTGTTCTCGAACGATATTATGATACTTCCTGGGCAGATGACGCCATGCTTGGTAAAGCAATCTCGCTCATTGATCTGGGGGATTTTAAGGAAGCCAAGAAACTATTAATAGAGATGAGAGAAAAATTTCCAAATACGGATTTAGCTTATTCCATTACAAGGTATCTGCGCAGAATCGAGGTATTTGAAGAGGATGACGAGAGTCTCGTTGATGAAAATAATAACTGACCTCCTGGTTTCAACACATTAATTAATTCAATACAGCTAACGATTTTTCTATGAATTCCTCCACGAATTAATTCGAATTTCACGAAATACATTGTCATTAAATACAATGAATGTAAACAATTGTAGTGGCCGTTCGCGAACGGCCACTACTAAATGAATCATATATCTTCCAGGATTTACCCCAAACAAAATATAGCCTGCCGGAGGCAAAAAAAATTAATGCAAATTGGATTGTATGGTGGAACCTTTGATCCACCCCATAATGCTCATATCAAACTAGCCCGATGGGTCAGGGATAAATTAGATTTAGATTTTGTCTATTTTATTCCTGCCGCTCTTCACGCGTTAAAAAACAATTCTTATGTAACGCCGGCAGAAATCAGATATCGAATGGTCCTGGCGGCGACAGAGATGGATACACACTTTAAAGTTAGCCGCATCGAACTTGATCGACCGGGAATTTCCTTTACTGTGGATACCTTACGCGAATTTGCTGACTATGAGAATATACCTGATGCAAAGCTGTTCTATATTATCGGAATAGATAATCTCTATGATTTTCATCGCTGGAAGGACCCGAAAATCATAACGGATTTGGCGACGATTATTGTAATTCAACGGCATGGCTGCAAACAAGAAAATATTTCCGATGATTTTAAGCAAAGTGTTCTTTTCCTGGAATCCCCGATCATAGATATATCTGCAACAGATGTCAGAGAAGAAATAAAAAAAGGTATATTTGATACCAATAAGGTTCCTGCACCGGTTCTCGGGGTAATAAGGCAATTGAATTTATATCAAAGATGACGATTTGCCTGCGATACCTTCGATTACATCACTCTGTTCCGATACTCTTTCCACCGTCAAAGGTTTGTTTTTTTAAACCATAGGCTGTAAATTCAACTTTTATAAACACTCGTATTGATTAAGTTAAAAAATGTACATCCCGGGGGTTGGATCAGGCTTTGGTACCGGATATTGAGAGAGAAGAACTTGCTTAAGATCGCATTAGCACAAATAAACTCAAAACTGGCAAATATAGAAGATAACCTGGAGAAACACCTTTATTATATTGAGAGAGCTATTGAGGAAAAATCTGATATTATTCTTTTTCCGGAACTGTCTCTAACCGGATATTCTTTAAAGGACGCAGTTTTTGATGTAGCCATGACGCCTCATGATAAAAGACTGCAACCGCTATATGAAGCCAGTAAAAAAATTTCTATATGTCTCGGATTGGTTGAATTAACAGACAATTATGAAGCGAAGAATACAAACCTGTTTCTGGAAAAAGGAAAGTTAATAGCACGACATCGGAAAGTATATCTGCCGACTTACGGGGTTTATGAAGAGAAACGTTATTTCACGCCAGGGAACAGATTCAGAGCCTTCGACACGAGCCATGGCCGCTTCGGCATGTTAATATGTGAAGATATGTGGCATCCATCTTCCAGTAGTATTCTGGCGCTTGATGGTGCACTCATCATTCTTGCGAATTCTGCCGGTATCCTGCGGGGTGTTCAACAAAAGGATAATCCGGAGAATATTCAGATCTGGGAGTATCTGAATAAAACTACTGCACATCTGTTTACCAGTTACCTGGTATTCTGTAATAGGGTTGGCACAGAAGATGGGCTGATGTTTTGGGGAGGATCTGAAGTTATTGATCCCCATGGGAAGGCTGTTAGCAAAGCACCTTATTTCGAAGAACACTTATTAATAACCGAGATAGATGAACTCAAACTAAAGCATGCCAGGGTACATAATACCTATTTAAGCGACGAACGTCTGGATATCGTGTGTGAAGAGTTACAACGAATTGCGCGAGCAGCAAAAGAATATTAATTTCAATTTATCATGATCTATTCATAGCGCAGCAAGGCTGCAAACAAAAAGATTAAAGAAAGCAGAGAGCGGAAAGCAGAAAGCAGAAAAAAAATCTCTGCGGTCTCTGCGTTAGATGAATATATCCAGTTTGAAAAATTTTGTTAATCTCCTCAGGCGATCCGCTAGGCGGAAAAAACAAAGTTTTTGGCAGCAATAGCATAGCGCAGCAAGGCTGCAAACAAAGAAAAGAGAAAAGGTATAAGTAAAAAGGAAAAGGGACTCCTCGGAGGAATTATCACTCCAATAGGTTAAAAATGTGCAGATTATTGAGGTTGAAGGAGCTATAAATTATGTTGTTTATTTTGAGCACACCCGATCGGGAAGTATCAGATATCCAGAATCAATTAAAAACGAACGGATTTGCAACTTCGACGTTTGATAATATATTTGAATGCAAGAAACGTGCTGCGAAAGAAATTCCATTATTACTTCTGGTAGCTAATAATTTTAAAGAAAAAAGCATTCCTGACCTCATGTCTTCTTTAAAAAAGATTGATCAAATGAAGTATACTCCGATCATCGCCTTGCATTTTGGTGAACAGAAAAATCAGGTCAAAGAATTTTTTAAATTTGGTGCGGTTGATGCAATTCGCCAGCCTTTTGAGTTTTCGGAATTATTAGTAAGGATAAATTTGAGGATCAGCGAGTCCATGCTCCAGCATCACTTCACATCAAATGAATTTTTTTGGAATGAAGCACAGGAAAAAGATCAGGGCAGACGAACCGGCATCTTCAGGTTTTACGATATCAATAATGCCCAAATCGGCAATATAATGGTAAAGGAAGGGCGGGTCGTGGCAGCGGCTTATGGCTCGCTCATAAAGGAGGATGCCTTCCTGCAACTCGCTTGTAATGAGGAATTAAGATTTATTTTTGAGGATACGGATGAGATCCCAAATAGTAATATTAATGCGAGCATTACAAATCTTCTGATGGAAGCAGCAAAACTAAATGATGAAATAAAAAAACAGGAAGGAAAAAGGCCCGGTGATATAAAAGTGCTGGTTCTTGACGATAACAGAATTGCCCGTATCATGGCCAGCAGGGTAATCAAAAAGACGGGATTTGAATGTAAAGTCACCAGCCCCAAAGAGATGACAGTTCGCTTTATGGCTAGTTTTGCCCCACAACTCATTATTCTAAATTATGAAGATGCAGACAATATTATGAACATGTTGTGGCCAAAACCGCGCACAGAAAGCGACATACCTATAATTATTTATTGCGACGAAGATGTGAAAGACATAAATTTCAAGCGTATTGGTAAACATAACATAAGCGCGACCGTCTATAAAAATAAGTTTAATGCTGAAGTAAAACAACTTTTTGAAACGGTTAATCTTATCTAATAAAAGGGTTAAAGGAGGCTTGATGGAGATCAGAGAGATCCGCCAGCTCATCAAATTAGTGGAAAATGCTGAAATTAGTGAACTTGTGATTAAGGAAGAGGGAAACGAAATAAGAATCACCAAGAATAGTAAACAATCTGCCGAAACTATGGTAATGAACCCTTCTCCGGTTGTATCCTATCATCCGGCAGCCGTTATGCCCGGGCAGGCGCTGGTTGGGACTACTGACCCCGCATTGCCTCAGGCAGATCAGACACAGACGCCTGCAGAATCAGCCGGTGAAAATTTTTATGAATTACGTTCACCGATGGTAGGTACATTTTATCGCTCTCCTGCTCCTGATGCTGATCCTTATGTAGAGGTAGGCCGGAATGTTGAAGTTGGTCAAACTCTGTGTATTATAGAGGCTATGAAACTGATGAATGAAATTGAATCTGATTATACCGGAAAAATCGCCAAGATAATGGTAGAAAACGCGCAACCGGTTGAATACAATCAGGTTCTTTTCCTTATCGAAAAATAATGAATGAAATTAAAATATAAATTATTTATCAGTTACCTCCTTCTCATCTCGTTTTTTTCAATCGCGCTGTTCCTCTTAATCCTGCAATTAAAAGCAATCGATCATTTTGTAAGGTTGCGGATCGAACAAGATGTACAGGAAGTAATTGATCTTTCCCGCCAGCAGCAAATCCTTGAAGATGTTTACGCGCAGTATATCTTAACACGTCTTCCCGGCTCTTCAAAAAATCGTTATCAGAAGAATCTGGAGGATGGCATTAATTCTTACCAATCAAATTGGCACTTGTTCAAATCAAGACGACAGAATTCCGATTCGATATCTGTTTCTCCGATCCTTGATTATCTACTCGATAATCTGGGTGAAAAAAGAGTGGATCAGGAGAGAAAACGTGCAAAAGCCGAGATGGAACGCCAGTGTGAAGCCCTTTGGGAGAAAGCGAGGAATAAACTAGGTATTGTATCAAATAAAATAGAGCATGTCGATCTGGGCGTGAAGACCACGACCGGTAATCTGCGTAAAGAACTGAGTTATCTCAGCGAGTTAATAGGCGCACATACGCGTCAAAGAGGACAAGAATTAAAACAGGTATCAGAAGTGATTAATTTGCTTGTCCTGAGTGTCATGCTCACCATGGTCCTTATAAGTCTGTTCGTTGCTTTCTTTGTGGCAAGATTGTTCTCCCGGCCGCTTGAAGAATTAAAAATTGGTATCGATCAGGTGGCTATACAGAATTTTGATGTTAAAATCCCCGGAAAATCAAATGATGAGATCGGTGAACTGGCATCGGCATTTGAACAAATGGCTCTGCGTTTGAATCAGAATGAAACATTTAAATCTGAAATGCTCAACCAATTTACGCATGAGATGAAAAGTCCATTAGCGGCAATATATCAAGCCATAAGTCTGCTTGAGCACAGCCTTCGGCCTGATCCAACAGAAAATCAAAAGCGTCTGCTCTCAATCATTAACGGTAACAATGAAACCCTGTCAAACCTGATCACAAATATTTTGCACAGCGCCACTTATGATGGTGAAACCATGCAGCTTGATCTCAAAAACGAAAATCTGGTCAAATTATTTACCAATACCATCATGAAACTGGCCCCAACAGTCAAAAGTAAAGAAATGAAAGTTGATCTTAATTTCTCCAGTGAGAAAATTGAAGTCGATTTAGATAAAGACCGTTTGGAGGAAGTCTTTATTAACTTGATTTCAAATGCAATCAAGTTTTCACCAAGAGGTTCAAAAATGCAGGTTTCGATATTCGAAAATGAATCATATGTAAATATTCAGATAAGAGATCAGGGAATCGGGATACCTGCAAAGGAGATACCCTATATTTTTGAGAAAATGTACCGGGCAAGCAACTCTACAAAAATCTCGGTAAAGGGTACGGGGTTGGGGCTTTATATTACATCTCAGATCATCAAAGCGCATGGCGGTAAAATTAAGGTAAAAAGTAAAGAAGGATCCGGAACAGAATTTACGGTTCAGTTACCTTTCCGGATAGAAAATAAAGAAATGCTAAATTTAAATGAAATTGGTAAATAGCGTATTCTGAATAGGTGTTATCAATGGAAAAAAATATCATCTTCTGTTAATTGATGATGAATCTGAGTTCAGGTATTTAACAAAACTAGATCTTGAGAATGAAGGGTTTTCCGTGATTGAGGCTGCTAATGGCAAGGAGGGGTTAGCCCTGATGCGATCACAGAAACCAGACCTGGTTTTACTGGATTTAAATATGCCGGATCCGGACGGCCATAAGGTTTGCGATATGATCAGGGAAGATGAGGCATTACGCAATACGCCCGTAATAATTCTCACCACAAGTGATGATCTTAGTGACAAACTCAGGCGTCTGGATGGTGGGGCTGATGATTACATTACAAAATCAATAGATCCGAAGGAAAGAGTTGCCAGAATAAGGGCTATAATTCGCCGGAACCTGCAAAACCTGGATAGTAATCCCCTGACACGTCTGCCCGGAAATACTAAAATCCAGGAAATGATCCGCAAACGGATGCAAAGCGGCGATGAATAATCGCCGCCAATCATTTACAAATATTGGAGAAATTATTAAAATTGTGACTGAACTGAAAAAATTCGCAAAACAAAAGGATGGAAGCTGTATTGTCTTCGATAAGCGCACGGAATAACACTTATTTATTTTTCCCGATTTTTCTTATCTTTTTTGGGCTTGTGACAGGAGGATGCAACAAATCGTCCTACCAGCAAGATGAAAGCCTCGAATTTGAAATTATGGAAAGAGCAAATGTTTACATCGAAAACGGTGATTATGAAAAAGCCGGTTTGATCTATGAGCAGTTTATTAAGAAATTTTCAAGCCATGCATATGTCGATGACGCCGCCTATCGCCTTGCTTATTTGCATGTCATTTCTGATGAGCGAAATCCCTTTTTTGACTATAAAAAAGCAACGACGTATTTTGAGAAATTTATCGAAACTTATCCAAATAGTCGCTATATTATAGCCTGCAAAAATTGGTTGAATCTTTTAATGAGCGTTACACCTGCCACTGTCGATCCTGTAATAATCAGAGTAAAGGAGAATGCCGATCCGGCCGTACTAAACCGGCTAAAAGCAGAAATAAAATCATTGCAACAGGAAAATACCAGACTTAAACAGACATTAGATGAATTGCAAAGAGCGATTGAAAGATGAAAGGACCATACTTTGTTTAAAAAAATCTTAATTGCAAACCGGGGTGAGATTGCTTTAAGAATAATACGCGCCTGCCAGGAGTTAGGTATTAAAACCGTTGCCATTTATTCTGAAGCAGATACAGACTCTTTACATGTTCGCTTTGCTGACGAGGTTGTGTGCATTGGCCCGGCTCCGAGTTCAGATAGCTATCTTAATATGGTACGAGTCATCTCTGCCGCTGAAGTAACCGGTGCTGATGCTGTACATCCCGGCTATGGTTTTCTGGCCGAAAATCCGGAATTTGCGGAGATTTGTGAATCCTGTAATATTGAGTTTATCGGGGCTACGGCCGATATGATTCGCAGAATGGGAAACAAAGCTGAAGCCAAGGAAACGATGAAAAGAGCAGGCGTTCCGGTTGTGCCCGGTAGCGAAGGCATAATTAAGGATCTTAATCATGCCAAAATGCTCGGCAGGGAAGTGAAATATCCGGTGATGATAAAAGCCGTGGCCGGCGGTGGTGGGCGGGGATTGCGCGTTGTCAATTCTGAGGACAGCCTGGAGATGAATTTTATGATGGCCAGTGCCGAAGCCGAGGGTGCGTTTGGCAATGCTGATCTTTATATGGAAAAATTCATCGCCAATCCACGTCATATCGAAATCCAGATAATGGGGGACATAGAGGGAAATGTTGTTCACTTTGGTGAGCGGGAATGTTCAATTCAAAGACGGCATCAAAAGTTATTAGAAGAGGCCCCATCTGTCGCTGTGGACCCTGAATTGCGGAGAAAAATGGGTGAACTGGCCGTTAAGGGGAGCAAGGAAGTGAATTATGTCGGTGCCGGCACAATTGAATTTCTTCTTGATGAGGATAAGAATTTTTATTTTATGGAAATGAACACCCGTATCCAGGTCGAGCATCCCGTTACGGAAATGGTCTATAACCGGGATCTTGTCAAGGATCAGATTCGGACTGCCGCCGGTGAACCGCTTGGCTATTCTCAGGATGGTGTTCGACTACAGGGACATGCTATCGAATGCAGGATTAATGCAGAAGATTGGGAGCGCAATTTTATGCCTAATCCGGGGAATATTGAAAATGTGCATATTCCCGGCGGCCCTGGTATCAGGGTGGATACGCATATCTACTCTGGATATAAAATTCCCCCGTATTATGATTCCCTTGTAGCTAAACTTATTGCTTATGGCAAAAATCGTGAAGAATCTTTGGCCAGACTGAGAAGAACCCTGGATGAATTTGTGATTGAGGGTATAAAAACCACCATCCCGTTTCATCGTAAATTGATCGATCAGGATGATTTTATAAAGGGTGATTTTGACACAGGATTTCTCGAAAGAACTAATCTTTTAGAATAATGGAGGAATAATGAATATTCCGGAAGAATTAAAGTATACTGAAGAGCATGAGTGGGCACGAAAAGAAGGTGATCATGTCATCATCGGTATTACCGATTATGCGCAGGGTGAACTTGGTGATGTCGTCTATTTGGACCTGCCGGCCGTAGGTGATAGTTTTAGTCAAAATGATGCGTTTGGTAGTATTGAAGCCGTAAAGGCTGCATCTGATCTGTATATACCCCTGAGTGGTGAAATCATTGAAGTTAATGAAGCCCTCAGCGACGCTCCTGAAACGATTAATTCAGATCCATATGGCGAGGGTTGGATGGCGAAGATAAAAATTGCTTCAGAGGAAGAACTTGATAAGCTAATGGATGCAGCCAGCTATATGAAACATATTGGTCAATAATGAGAGAATAAATAAAGATGCCTTTTTTGACGAATTCAGATGCAGATATCAGGGAGATGCTCACGACTATTGGTGTAGATGATTTTGAATCATTGATTTCAAATATTCCTGCCGACCTGCGATTTAAAGCAAAATTAAATATTCCATCATCGATATCTGAAGCAGAAATTATCAATCATATCGGTTCCCTTACTAAAAAAAATAAACTGGGCACATCCTTTATGGGTGGTGGGGTATATGATCATTATGTGCCGGCAATTGTCGACGCCCTGATCAGCCGCTCGGAGTTCTATACTGCCTATACACCCTATCAGCCTGAAGTTAGTCAGGGGACCCTGCAGTCCATTTATGAATTTCAATCCATGATTTGTGAATTATCGGCGATGGACGTTACCAATGCTTCCATGTACGAAGGTGGATCAGCTTTGGCCGAGGCTATGTTGTTAGCTTCTGCGCATACCAAAAAGCAAAAAGTGCTTGTTGCCGGATCATTGAATCCTCGTTATAAGGCTGTTCTCCAGACCTATATTAATCACAATGATATCAGGATCGAAGAACTGCGCGGTATAAATTTTACCATTGATATGGATAATCTGGAAGAAGTATTGGATGATGATTGTGCCGCTGTGATTCTGCAGCAACCTAATTATTTTGGTTATCTGGAAGATACAAAGCGTATTGGAGCACTCCTGGCGGACCGAAAGGCACTCTTAATTGCCTTTTATGATCCCATATCCCTGGGTCTTATTGCTCCACCGGGAGAATATGGTGCTGATGTCGCCGTTGCAGAAGGACAGGTACTGGGTAATTATCAAAATTATGGGGGTCCATTTGTTGGTCTTTTTTCAACGACGAAGGAGCTCGTCCGAAAGATGCCTGGCAGGATTGCCGGTCAGACGACGGACCTTGAACAAAAGACCGGATTTGTTCTAACGCTTCAAACACGGGAACAACATATTCGTCGCGAAAAAGCAACATCTAATATATGTACCAACTCTAGTCTGCTTGCTCTGGCAGCAACAATCTACCTGGCTGCAATCGGCAAAAAAGGTATCAAAGATGTAGCAAACCTCTGTCTCCAAAAATCACATTATCTGGCCGAGAATCTGGGAAATATTGAAGGAGTAGAATTAGCTGGTAAAGGTCCTTTTTTCAAGGAATTTGTCATCCAATTACCCATGAAAACAGATATCGTTTTAAAGAAACTGGCAGAAAAAGATATACTGGGAGGGATTGATTTGCAGGATCCTGACCATCTGCTTATTGCCGTAACCGAGAAACGAACAAAAGAAGAAATGGATGATTATGTTCGTGTAATGAAAGAGGTGTTGGGGTGATTTTCGTTTACGAGAAATTGAGCGTTCAACGTTGGTTATTGGTGTTTGGAATTGGGGATTGGGAACTTGGAATTGGGAATTATTCCAATAGGATTGCGCAGGGGGAAATTGAAATAAGTATACCGTCAGCTAATTTTTCTTCCTTAATAATGAAGACGATGAATGTACCAATCAACTAATTCCAAATTTCCAATTCCTAATTCAAGTCTCTATATTTATAAATATTTATCTTCAATTCCTAAGAAACATGTCAAAAATAATCTACTTTGGTGAAAAAAAAGATTTTACCGGATCGCTTGAGAGCCTCTTTGCTACATATCAGTCAGAATTGAGTATATGCAGCGATAGTCAGGAACTCATCACCCGGGGGGAAAAGGTTGGACCGGATCTTATTATCATAGATGGGGATTTTTTGCTGAGTGACCCATATTTGGCCGGCAAGGCTTTAAAAAGGGGCAGGAAAACCAAAAATATTCCTATTCTATTTTTAGCTTCGGAAAATAAGAATAAAGATGTCCGTGAAGATTGTCTAAAAGCGGGAGGAGATGATTGTCTGATCAAACCGGTGAATATCAGAGAATTGGTTAGCCATGCCCATACAATAATTAAAAAAGTGCATATCGCGCAAAAGATGACCATGCATCAACGGGATGGTACTGAAATTCGCAGTAAGCTTTCATCAGAAATTAATAAATTAAATCAAATTAACTGGGATCTGGAAGAAACAGCTCTGATTGATAAACTTACCGGTATCTGTAATCGGTCACATTTTAAGACTAAGTTAAAGGAAGAGTTCCACCGTGCTCTGCGGTATGATATCTCTTTATCTTTGATCCTTATCGATATCGATTCATTTGGACGATTTAATGACAGTTTTGGACACGAAGTAGGTGATTATGTTTTAATGAAAATTGCCAATGTTCTTCAATTGCATTCCCGCTTCTCAGATACGGTTTGTAGATTGGATGGTGCCGACTTTTCTGTTATACTGCCCAGAACTGATATGCAGAACGGCATATTTGAGGCGGAGCGTCTGCGTGTGGCTATCAATCAGACAGAATATATTGACAAAGATCTACTTGAGGATGATGATAATCTTAAACGACGTAAGAGGGATGAGATAAACATTACAGCCAGTTTGGGGGTTGGCGCGTTTCCGTTTGACAAATTATTAAAAAACGAAAATGATCTTTTCGAGTGGACCCAAAAGGCTCTGAACCGGGCCAAGACGACAGGAAAAAATAAGACGATTTCTGCTGCAGAATTGCTTTAAATCAGGAGTGGACATGTATCGTAAGTTATTGTTCGAATTGAGCAAGGAGGGAAGAAGGGGGCATGTTTTGCCTGAATGTGACGTTCAGGAAAAACCCATCACCGATATGATTGATTCAATATTTTTAAGAAGTAATGAAGCAGATCTGCCAGAGGTTGCGGAAAACGAGGTTGTGCGGCATTATACAGCCCTTTCAACGATGAATCATCATGTAGATAAGGCATTCTATCCGCTGGGTAGTTGCACGATGAAGTATAATCCAAAGATAAATGAAAAAATTGCCTCTCTTGCAGAATTTGCGAACCTGCACCCGGATCAGAATTCAGACGATGTGCAGGGTGCTCTTCAGATCCTTTATGAGCTACAGGAATACCTCAAAGAAATTACAGGCATGGAAGGTGTAACCCTTCAGCCGGCAGCCGGCTCGCAGGGAGAACTGGTCGGCCTGCTTCTGATGCAGCAATATCATAAATCAAAGAATGAAGAACGCAATATTATTCTCATTCCGGATTCGGCCCATGGCACTAATCCGGCCAGTGCGGCGATTGCCGGTTTTGATATCCGAACTATAAAATCCAATGAAAAAGGTGTGGTCGATCTCGCCGATCTGCAGGAGAAAATATCACCGGAAGTTGCCGGCCTGATGCTTACAAATCCTAATACTCTGGGCATTTTTGATCACCAGGTGAAAGAGATAAAAACGATGCTTGAGTCTGTCGATGCACTGTTTTATATGGATGGTGCAAACATGAATGCGTTATTTGGTATCGTTCGGCCTGGCGACATGGGTTTTGATGTGATGCATTTGAATTTGCATAAAAGTTTTTCCACCCCTCACGGCGGCGGTGGTCCGGGGACGGGACCGGTAGCCGTAAATAAAAGACTGGTAAGATATCTTCCGGATCCAATTGTGAAATATGATGGCATATCCTATTATCTTGATGAGACCAATGACCAATCGATAGGAAAGGTGCATAGTTTTTACGGCAACTTTGCTTTGCTTTTAAGAGCGTATGTTTATATCCGCATGGTCGGCGCAGAAGGATTCCGAAACATCGCAGAACATGCAATTATCAATGCTAATTATCTTTATGCGCGCTTGAAGAGCCGATATGACCTGGGTTATCCATCACAAACCATGCATGAATTTGTAATTTCTGCTGAAAAGCAGAAACAGAGAGGTGGTACGGCCATGGATATTGCCAAGCGCCTTCTAGATTTTGGTATTCATCCGCCGACGGTTTATTTTCCGATAATCGTGAAGGAGGCAATGATGATAGAGCCGACGGAGACTGAGAGCAAGGAAATGCTGGACTATTTCGCCGATGTTTTAATCCGGATAGATGATGAGATTTCCGAAAATTCTGAAAAATTGCACGAGGCTCCGTACACGACACCCGTTAGACGGTTGGATGAGGTTGCAGCAGCACGGAATCTGGATATAAACTGGTATAAAAGAGACCAGAGTAGTTCATAAAATGAAGAATATTTTTCTCGCAGAGACGCAGATTAGCACAAGACAAAGGTATTAGGCAAAAGGGTAAAGGGTAAAGGGTAAAAGAAAAAAGTTTAGTCTGCTCCCAAGGGATTCCTTTGGAAGAGTCTTAGTGGCTATGAATTATCCAAGTTAATAAATTTTTATTCGTGAAATTCGTGGATTCTAATCTTTGAGAGGTTGCGAAAGATAAAATATCCAATTTTCATTGGTAATAAATTTCCAAACTTCATCCTGAATTTGTATATTAAACGAAATTTCTGAATCTCTGGGAGTGATTAATGGGGAAGAAAATATTAATTGTCGATGATAACCCGAATGTTTTGAAATTGCTTAATATCAGTTTGTCAAAAGCAGATTATGATATTGTCGAAGCAGAAAATGGTGAAGTGGCCTTTGAAGTTGCCAATAAAGAGATCCCTGATTTAATTATATCGGACATCATGATGCCGCAGATGGATGGTATTGAATTATGCTGGATGATACGAGAAAATTCCAAAGTACCCCTGGTTCCTTTCATATTTTTAACTTCCTTCGACGATTCTGAAATGGAGATTCGCGGTTTTCGTGCCGGTGCCGATGAGTATTTAAATAAACCGATCGATCGGAAGGAATTACTGGAACGTGTCTCAGAATTACTGGAAAGGACTCAAAAGTTAAAAACTATTGAAGATAAAACAGAGTCAAAAAAGTCATTTTCCGGTGAATTAAAGGATTTGAGCATTGTCGAATTGGTTCAGATGTTAAACCTGAATAAAAAATCGGGTGTTTTAAAAATTGAAGGTCTTGGCAGTGGTGAAATATATTTGCAGGGGGGACAGATAATCGGTGCTAAAATTGGAGATAAAGAGGGCGAAGATGCCATTTATGAAATGGTGACCTTTGAGGATGGTTCCTTTAATTTTGAGGTTTCCAATGAAAAATTCCCTTTTACTATTAAATCAGGTACCATGAATGTGATCATGGAGGCCTGCCGGATCATGGATGAAAGACGACACGGGGAATGATTTTCGTAGAGGGTGGAGCGTGGAGAGATGGAAGAGAGGAGTGAAGAGAGAAGAGGGAGGAGAGAAAATAGGAATTACAAGAGATAATTTCAGATACCTAATTCCTCCCGATAATAGAAGTCGTCCTCCGGCCGCCTGATCGGGACTAAATCATCCATGATTTAGCAAGTTCTCAATTCCAAATTCCTAATTACGAATTTATAAACCATATTTGACAAAAAAATATTTACTATTTAAATTAACCGTCTATGCCAAATATATGTGGGCCAGTAGCTCAGTTTGGTAGAGCAGCGGCCTTTTAAGCCGTCGGTCGAAGGTTCGAATCCCTCCTGGCTCACACAGATAGAGGCTCAGATTCATTGAATTTGAGCCTTTTTTAATGATATATTAGGCACTTTATAATTGGTGTACATGCGTATAATATAATAAATATTTCACAAAGTACTAAATTTTTTACTACGAATTTACTACGAAGCAATTTTGTGTGTGTAACCAATTCACAACGATCTTCAGTTCATGCATCCCAAATGGTATTTTCGAAGAGAAATAATTAGTCCTTTTATCATATCCCATCTTAACACTCCCATATATAATTTAAGAATACATTTTTTAGTTGTGAGGATTGTTTTTAAGTGGTTATTATGGAAAAATAGTATAAGGGTATGGAGATAAGATTATCTATGTGGAGAGGTTTAATTTTACATTTAGATAAAATATTGAAGTGGAAAGAGTAACTACCATATGGAAAGGCTGCTTCGGATTATCGTGAATAAACATTTCCAACTATGAGAAACACAATTACATAGCATATAGCTCAAAGTAAAACCACACAACTCCATATGTACCAACTTGCCATCCAATTGGTACAATTGTCAGGAACCTCTTTGCAACCACATACAAACAAACTTGGAAGTGCAATACAAAATCAATGTATGCTTCACTTTTCAACCAAATGGATGCAATCCATACATTCTACAAAACTCTATCAATCCATATCATATGCTTTATAAATACTGGTAATACATTTAAATGCTTCAATCATCACTATTTAAAATATCCTTCAGTACCATATAGAATTCTAATAATATTTTTCCATTCATAATTTCTTTTCATCCAACTCATTTATTCTTTTTTTTCCATTACAGATGGTTATAATAGCAGCTTACAATATGGATATACTATCTTATCACTTAATTAAGTCTGATTCTCTATTCAACAACCATTCTATTGATATTTTTTTAAACCATCTTCTTTCTATTTTTTTCCAACTGGATTATATATTATATGTCTGATATTTATTATATCCTTTTTGCACAATTATCTCATCCATATTATATGGTCACTTATTTCCATTTGGAGTAATAATTTGTTTTGGGATTTTGTATGTGTGATAATATTTATCAACCATTCCACTTTTACATTTTCCATTCTGAAAAATACTCCCTCCCCCCATATTTATTTAAATAGCCAATTGTCCAATCACTAATCTTTTCTATCCCATTAAAATTGGTTTTCCACTCCACTTGAAATCTTCATACAATCTTTTGTTCTTGGTCTAAGTTGGCTGGATTGGATACCAACTACTTTGACTAATTCACTGTTCGCATTTCCAATTTATTTAAACATCCATTCCACTTGTCCAGTTGGTTTTCTTCTATAACCCAATCATCTATTTTAACAATCCAATTGGTTATTATTTTAATTTCCAGTTGGAGGGTGACATTTGTACCAATCCAATTGGGACACAGATTTGGTTAACCAATCAAATTTCCATTATATATTCTGCTCATACCCTTTTTTCCATCCATACAACAAAGCACTCATAATGATTGGTTTCTGCTTGAAATTGAAAGTATCTTACAGGTTTAAAATTTCTACTTAACATTCATTATGTATGGTGTCTTTTGATATACAATAAAAATCCCCCTCCAGAAAACTGATCCAAAGGGGGATATGGATATATAAAAAGGTGGATATATCACTTAAAATCTAACTTTCTTTTGGTAAAAAGAAATTATAGACAAAAGCAAATATATACCCACAAATAACTCCATCAACAACACCCCATACTAAACCAATAAAGGCACCTCCAATGCTAAATTGGTATCCAAAATAAAAAGCACTTAACAATGATATGGTCTTCCCACTACTACCAATTATTAGCAACCAAATTGTCCCTAAG
>SDBT01002352.1_pt1 | contig 33454 bp, 29 predicted proteins | sample 2277101 | NCBI WGS metagenome assembly SDBT01 (sample SAMN10404973, study PRJNA504765) | marine sediment metagenome | isolation source: marine sediment core GS10_PC15, 103 cmbsf | place: Arctic Ocean: Southern Knipovich Ridge | collected 2010
TGAACTGAAAGAGATCGCCTAGTAACATTAAAGTATGCTAAATAAGTTCATCATAATATTTGATAATGACAAAAATAGAGTTGATCAGAAACTTTTTGTTTTAATTCTTCACAAAACTACATAAAGATAATATATTTATTTTTCAATTAAAGATATATTCAAGAAAAATAAAAATGTTTGATAATTATGGATGAAAAGTTTGAAGCTCATACAATTCCTGACAGAATTAGTATAAATTATCGCTACTCCTATGGTGGGCAATCTAAATTCTTCATTGAACTTATGAATAGTAAAAAGCTCTTAGGTACGAAATGCACTAAATGTGGAAAGGTTTGGATGCCTCCTAGAATTAACTGCTCAGAGTGTTACACTCCTGCTGATTGGGTTGAGATGAAACAAACTGGAGTAATTATGGTTTCTACAATTGTATGGTATACCACAAGTGCCTTTATAAAGGCTATTCCGTATGGAGTAGGGTTCATAAAACTGGATGGAGCGGATACATCATTGCTTCAAGGAATCTTCTCCGAAAATTTAGTTCCCTCTAAAATTAAAAAAGGTCGGAGAGTTAAAGCAGTCTTTTCAAAAGAAAGAGAAGGTAAAATGACTGACTTCTTTTTCGTTCCTGAAGAAGAATACGAAACCTGGATCAATAAACCTGAATACGAAGGAGGCGTGTAAAAATGGGTCTTGCAAAAGAGAATCTAATAAAAATTATTGATAAAATGAACACTATTCCCAAAGCACAGACTGTATTCGTCACCAACATCGCCGGAAAAGATGTTGATTGGGATATGACATTTCAACTTAATCTCGACAACGAGGATCCCTTTTATTTGGAAGTAAAGGAGAGAAAAGTAAAAGTAGTGGATGGAACCTTTTCTAATGCAGAGATTGTAATGACAGGAGATAATAATGCAATCGTAAGAATCTGTGATGGGAAGGGGGATTTTACTCACGCAATAAGCCGAGAACAGATTACTGTAGAAAAAGGAAAAGTCATGGATGTTATCCGTCTTACGAGAGCAATTACTATCGTTCTGAAATCTGAATAAATAACAATAGTTATTTTTTTTTCTTATTTGTTAAACTTATTTTTTTATAAAGCTCAGTGAATTAAAATTATTTTTTGGAAGATGAATTAAAAAAGAAATATAATCAATATTATATAATAAAAAATATTTAATCTAAAATAATATAATCCAAAATAATTAAAAAGAGATGTTTAATAAAATGTCAGATGATTTATCAAACAAATTAGTTATTAGTGCTGCTTTAGCGGGTGCTGTAACCACTAAAGGTCAAAATCCCGCTGTACCTTATACTCCTGAAGAATTTGGAGAAGAAGCAAAAAAATGTTATGATGCAGGCGCAGCAGTTGTTCATATTCATGCAAGAGATCCAGAAAGAGGGATTCCTACACATGATCTAGATAAAATTAAAGCTGTTATCGATTCCATTCATGACAAAGCACCTGAAATACTCATTAATTTAAGTACTGCTATTGGCCCTATATCTAACCCTGCCGAAAGAATCAAACCTATAAAAACATTTGCACCTCCTTTGGCTTCATTAAACACCAACTCTATGAATTTTAGTGTTGGGGATTTTAAAAGTGGAAAAGTTGTAATGGCACCTGGTAATATCTTTGCCAATAATTTTAGTACTATCCAAAAATTTGCGAAGGTAATGAAAAAAGCAAGAACTAAGCCTGAAATGGAAGTGTATGATTATGGAGGCATGTATAACATGACTTTCCTTAATAGACAAGAAGGACTCTTCGAGCAACCCCTACATTTTCAATTAGTATGGGGTGTTCTTGGAGGGGTTCCTTTTTCCTACCAAAATTTAGCCACACTTCTTAATTTAATGCCTCCAGGATCTACATGGAGTACATGTGGTGTTGCTAAAGACCAATTCAGAGGGGCTATGTGTGCTGCTCCTATGGGAGGACATATAAGGGTCGGTTTAGAAGATAATATCCGTGTGATGGATGGAAGATTAGCAAAGGGTTCATGGGAACAAGTAGAATGGGCAGTGAAGGTTACTAAAATAGCAGGAAGAGAACCTGCGACTCCAAATGAAGCACGAAAAATATTTAATTTGCTTCAATAATCTTAGTAAATATTAATTTTTTTTTTCTTAATTTAAATTATTCATCTAAAGGTTCTGAATAACATAAAAATAAAAGAATAAAAATAATACAGGTTAAAATAATTATTAATTTCCGCGCCATCGTGGAGTCTTTTTCTGCAACCTACTTAATGCCCCAACACGCATGTCCTTCGTTCTTAGTAAGTAAGAATTTATCAGGTTTTCTAAATCGATACCAAGGTCAGTATCTTTCCCGTATGCCCAATCTACCATTTTTTTTCCAAGACCTACTGCAAGAGGAGCACTATCGATTAACTCATCAGTATAATTTTTAATCTGAGCATCCATTTCTTCTACTGATTGAGCAACTCCCGTTACAAGACCCCATTCATAAGCTTGTTTTCCATCAAATTTTCTTGCGGTACCGATAATATCTTTAGCAATGGGAATTCCAACTAACCTTGTTAAGCCAATGAGCCCTCCCGTAATAGGAAGTACACTGTATTTAGCTTCTGTCATATTAAACACTGTAGATTCAGTACAAAACCGAAAATCACAACCAATTGCTACTTCAAGAGCTAACCCAAAACAAATTCCAGCAATTCTGGCAATAACAGGTTTTTCCATTTTAGTTAGTTTGACACGGAATGCTTGAAGGTTGATCGAATCAAAGTATCTCATTCCACTGCTATTTTTTCTAGGATTAGCAGGATGATACCCCTTGAGGGTTGGATCTTGTCCCATTAAAAATCTTAAATCAATACCCGAGCTAAAACAGTCATCAGTACCAGTTATAACCACCACTCGTGATTTAGAACGCTCAACTTCATCAAGAGCGTTACTAAGCCCCATAATCATTCCCCAATTAAATGCATTCTTTTTATGTGGACGATTTAATTTAATTGTAGAGATAGTTCCTTCTTCATTTTCCTCAATTATTATTAGATCTTCTACTTCACTCATATTTCAATGCCCGTTATTAATTAAGTCAGCTTCCTTTCCATCTTGGTGTTTTTTTTCGAAAACGCGCCATAGCACCGGTTTTCATGTCTCTCGTTCTTAATAAGTAAGAATTGATCAAATTTTCTAAATCGATACCAACGTCAGTATCTTTCCCGTATGCCCAGTCTACCATCTTTTTTCCGAGACCGACTGCTAAAGGAGCGGCATCGATCAATTCGTCAACATATTTTTTAATCTGGGCATCCATTTCTTCTACAGATTTAGCAACTCCCGTCATGAGTCCAAGTCTATACGCTTCATTTCCATCGAACTTCCTGGCAGTCATCATAAGATCTTTAGCAGCTGGAACACCGACGATCTTTACTAATCCAATCATTCCTCCTTGATCTGGATTTATACCGTATTTGCCTTCCATCAAAGTAAATGATGAGGACTCCAAGCAAAACCGAAAATCACAGTTGATCATTAATTCACAAGCTAATCCCCAACAAAGCCCTGCTATTCTGGCAATTATTGGCTTCTCCATCTTAGACATTTTCATATTTAATTGTTGAAACTGTGAAAGGTTGAAAAACCTTCCTCTGGCCGTACTTCTTGTTTTAGGGTGTTCTTCCATCATAAGAGCATCTCGTCCCATCAAGAGATTTAAATCAATTCCAGAGCTAAAAATTTCATCGCCACCAGTTATAATTATCACTCGTGACTTTGAACGTTCAGCTACATCTAAGTACTTTTGAATGCTCCTTACTATTGTCCAGCTTATAGCGTTCTTTTTTTCTGGTCGGTTTATTCTAATAGTAGAAACAGTTTCATCTTCATTTTCTTCATATACTACAACTTCTTTTTCGCTCATTTTATATACCTCCTTAACGACCTTTCCATACAGGTTTCTTTTTTTGCATTCGAGCCATTCCCCCAGTCGTCATATCTTTAGAATTCATCAATATGCTGTTAACCAAGGCCTCAATTTCCAATCCCAGATTAGTATCATTGCCATAAAGCCAATCCACTGTTCTCTTCATAAGGCCTACCGCTAAAGGACCGCTATCAATCAATTCATCTGTATAGTTTTTAATTATCGCATCTAATTCTTCAACCGATTTTGCCACACCATTTACAATTTTCAACCTATAGGCTTCATTTCCATCAAATTTTCTTCCAGTAATAGCAACATCTTTAGCTACAGAGATACCACAATTTCGAACTAAATTAGTTATACCACCTTGGGCAGGATTTATTCCATATTTGGTCTCAAGCATACCAAACAACGCAGAATCTAAACAAAACCGAAAATCACAGGCTAATGCTAACTCAAATGCCCATCCAAAGCAAACTCCCGTAATTCTCGCTATAATTGGTTTTTCGATTTTCTGGAACATAAAACTTAACCGTTGATTTTTCGCAAAATGGAATCGCATTCTTCCGGGATGTCTCGGATCTGAAGGGACTGTTTTTAGCATCTCTTCATCTTTTCCCATTAATGTCATTAAATCTACTCCAGAGCTAAAACAATCATCAGAGCCAGTAAGGATTATAACTCGTGATTTAGTCCTCTCCGCTTGATAAAATGCTTCTCTGAGCGCATTTCCCATCGCATAGTTTAAAGCATTTTTTCTTTCCGGTCTATTCATTCTAATTGTAGTGATTTGACCGTCTTCGCTTTCCTCCATTATTACAATATTATCACTCATTTACCTTCCCCTCCATTGTGGTTTCTTTTTTTGCATACGGGCTATCCCTCCTGAGGTCATATCCTTTGTTTTCGTGAGGATCGAGTTTACAAGCGCCTCCAATTCTAATCCAAGATAAGTAGTCTTGCCGTAACACCAGTCAATTGTCTTTTTAGTTAATCCTACTGCTAAGGGAGCACTATCAATTATTTCATCTATATAGGATTTTATCATCATGTCTAATTCTTCAAGTGTTTTCGCTACTCTATTTACAACTCCCATTCGATAGGCCTCATTTCCGTCAAATCTCCTTCCTGTCATAACGATATCTTTAGCATGCGCAACACCCACTAATCGGGTAAGTCCTATACTTCCACCTGTATCAGGAATAATACCTATTTTACTTTCTACCATACAGAATAATGCTCTTTCTAAGCAAAATCGGTAATCACAAGCAACAGCTATCTCAAAGCCGTATCCCATACAAGGACCAGTTATTCTCGCGATAACTGGTTTTTCCATTCTCTGGATAAGTTCTTGACTTCTCTGCATATAATTCCATGTATAATAACGCATCATCCGTGGATCACCCGGATCTGGAGGTAAAACTTTCATAATATAAGGATCGCCACCTGTCATCGATTTTAGATCTATTCCAGAGCTAAAACTCTCATCTCCTCCATGTAAAATTATAACTCGTGATTTAGAATCCTCAGCTTTGTTTAAAGCTTCTATTAAATCTGCAGTCATTTTGGTTATAAACGCATTTTTTCGTTCTGGACGGTTGAGTTGAATGTATGAAATTGTCTGATCTTCACTTTCACTATATAATACATTTACACTTTCTTCAGTCATTTTTTATAACACTGTTTAAATTAGTTATGATCTAAAAAACCTCATGATAAAAAAATCATTTCATTTCACGAGGAAAACGACAATTATGTGGGTAATGTAGACAAACCTTAAAACTGAAAATAAGAGCTGCTAAACCTAAAAACAATTATTTTAATTATTTAATATTCAAATAAAAGAAATTTGTTAACTTAGATGATATTACTTACCTCTCCATTGTGGCTTTTTCTTTTGAAGCCTCGCAGCTGCACCAATTTTCGCATCTTTAGTATAAAGTAGTTGGGAACTCACGAGCGTTTCTAATTCGTTCCCGAAAGCTACATCCTTACCATAACAATCATCAATTAACTTTTTACTTAATCCTACGGCTAAAGGAGCACTATCTATTAATTCATCTGTATAGGATTTTATTATTAAATCTAACTCTTCAATTGTATTAGCTATGCCATTTACGACTCCTAGCCTAAACGCTTCCTTTCCATCAAATTTCCTTCCTGTTAAAATAATATCTTTAGCATTTCGAATTCCTACTAATCTTGTCAATCGAATGGTTCCCCCTACATCTGGATTAATCCCCATCTTATTTTCAATCATGCTAAATATTGCTGAATCTAAACAAAAGATGAAATCGCAAGCTAGGGCCATTTCAAATGCCATACCATAACACAATCCATTTATTCTCGCAATAACTGGCTTTTCTATTTTTGCAATTTTTGTATAAAGTGGTTGCAGCCAATTATTAACATAATATCTAAAATTTGAAGGTATATTTATATCTGGAACTATTCCCTCGAGTTCTGGTGTTTTTCCCGTTAAAAAATTTAAATCAATTCCAGAACTAAACACATTTTCAGTTCCCGTTATTATTACAACTCGAGTTTTTGAGCGTGCGATATTATCTATTGCATCTTGAATCCCCACTAGCATATTATACCCTAGAGCATTTCTTTTAGCCATATGGTTCATTTTGATTGTAGTTATGGATTTATCCTCGTTTTCTTCTATTAATACGATGTTTTCACTCATTATTTTTCATATCTCCTATTAACTTTGTTATGAATATAAGAATATTAAGATTAAAAAATTCTCACTTTTTAAGGAAGGAGGTAATTTATCCAATGCCCTACTTGCCTACCCATTTTGGTTTCTTACGTTGAAGCCTTGCCATCGCTCCAGCCATAACGTCTTTCGTTTGAAACAGCCAAGAGTTTACTAATGATTCTAACTCTAATCCGTGCTCAGTTCGCTGACCATACACGGTTTTAATTAATTTCTTGCCAATCCCAACAGCTAAAGGAGCACTATCAATCAGATCATCTATACATTCTTGGACCATTGCATCCAATTCTTCTTTGGTTTTTGCAACGCCATGTACAACCCCTAATCTATAAGCTTCCTTTCCATCAAATCTCCTTCCTCTTAAGATGATTTCATTAGCGTTCGGAATTCCTACTAATCTTGTAAGCCTGGTTGTACCCCCTACATCTGGAATAATGCCTACCTTCGTCTCGGTCATCCAAAAAATTGAAGATTCCAAACAAAACCTAAAATCACATGCTAATGTCATTTCAAAGCCCATCCCAAAACAGTAACCGCTAATCTTAGCTATTACTGGCTTCTCTAGCCGTTCTATTTTATTATATGTTTCTTGAGTATCCGTCATATTATGATAACGCATAATTGAGGGATTTCTCAATTCAGAAGGATCAACTTTTTGACTGGAATCTTGTCCAGTTAACTGTGTTAAATCAATACCTGAGCTAAAAAATTCATCTCCACCTGTTATAACAACAACTCTGGATTTTGTATTTACAACACTATCAATAGCATCATGAATACCATGCATCATGGCTACATTCAAGGCATTTTTTTTCTCAGGTCGGTTTAGTATTATAGTATCAACTGACTTATCTTCGTTTGTTTCTATTAGGACATTATCTTCACTCATAATTTTTCAACTACATTAAAATTTAATGATGATCCAAATTAATAAAAACAAAAAAACTATTTCTTTTTCTATTCATGTAGTAAATTAATTAATTTTCTTCAAACCTACTTTTAATTCTAATATAAAAAAAAAAATTTATTATTTTCCCGTCCACTTCGGTTTCTTACGCTGCATTCTCGCGATAGCACCTATTTTGAGGTCGCGGGTTTGCACTAACATGGATTGGACTAGCGATTCTAGCTCCATTCCATGGTGCACGTCGCGGCCATAACACGCCTTAATTAAACGCTTTCCCATCCCTACACTTAGTGGGGCGGAATCAATTAATTCATCACAGTATTTTTGCACTAAGGCGTCTAAATCTTCTGAGGTTTTCCCAACCCCGTTTACAAGTCCCATTCTAAAAGCTTCATTCCCGTCAAATCTCCTGGCGGTTAAAAGGATATCCGTAGCATTGGGAATACCTACAAGACGAGTTAAACGAGAAGTCCCCCCTACATCTGGAATAATTCCAACTTTAGCTTCCATCAAGCTGAATATTGCAGATTCTGTACAAAACCGAAGATCACATGCTAATATTAATTCCATCGCCATTCCAAAACAGTATCCATTAATTTTGGCTATGAAAGGCTTCTCTGCGCGCTCTATCTTAGTAAATATATGCTGCGAATATGTACTATTTATGTATCTAAAAATCGAAGGGGAGGCCATATCTATTTGACCATCTTTTTTAACAAACGCAGTATTTATTTGAGTTAAATCAACCCCAGAGCTGAAATACTCGTCCCCTCCTGTTATGATTACCACTCGTGCTTTGGAAGATACGATTTTATCAATCGCATCTTGAAGACCTAAGAATACGTCAGAATTGATAGCATTTCTTTTTTCTGGACGGTTAAGAGTTATTGTGGTTATTTCGGTCTCTAAATTTTCATCTACCAATACGGCATCTTTATTATATTCATTTTTCATCATATTAATCATTCTTGATAATATCTTTTTATGTTACAAATTAATACAAGCTAAAAAAAACCTTTCATTATCTAATAGGATTATGATTTGACTATATTTTTTTTTAATACAGAAAAATATAGTGAATTAAATAATTTTTTATATTTGATCTTCTTATAATTTTTGTTGTTTCAAATTGAAACCACTAAAATTCTAATTAAAAATATGAGAGGATGAGATTTTGAAATTTTTTAAATTGTTAACACCTTTGAAACTCGGGAATATAGAAATATCTAATCGAATTGTTATGCCTGCGATGAATGCGACCATGGCAAAGAATGGTATCGCTTCGGATAGATTCTTGAATTTTTACGCTGAGCGAGCTAGAGGGGGAGCTGGTATGATTATTGTAGGTGGTACCAATGTGAGTAAATATGCGAAAGGCATGCCAACGCAGATTAGCATAGAAGATGATTCTTTTATTCCACATTTGCAAAAGATAACGGATGCAGTTCATGGAGCCAGAGATGATGCGAAAATAACTTGTCAATTATACCATGCTGGAGCGTATTCAATGAAACAGATTATAGGTGAGACTCCAATTGCCCCTTCTGCGGTCATGAGTAATTTTAGTAAGTCAGTGCCGCGTGAAATGACCTTGGATGATATTAATCATGAAAAACAGGCATTTGCTGATGCGATTGTAAGGGCAGAAAAGGCGGGATTTGATGCGGTTGAAGTTTTATCAGGTACCGGATATCTTATGACTGAATTTCTTTCTCCTAAAACGAATAAACGTACAGATAAATATGGAGGTAGCCTTGAGAATCGCTTAAGATTTCCTCTTGAAACTTTGGAGTTAATGAAATCAACGTCAGCAAATCTCCCGATAGGCATTAGAATTTCAGGAGATGATTTTGTACCCGGAAGTAACACATACAAAGAAAAAGCGGTAATAGCAAAAGAAATTAGTAAATTCGTAGATTGGATAAATGTAACTGGAGGCTGGCACGAGACGAAAACACCTCAAATAACTATGGATGTTCCAGAAGGATGTTACACGTATTTAGCAGAAAATGTTAAAAAAAATGTGTCTATCCCTGTTTTTGCCTCAAATAGGATAAATAATGTTGCATTAGCTGAACAAATAGTAATGTCTGGAAAGGCAGACGCAGTTTGTATTGGTAGAGGTTTAATCGCAGATCCTTATTTGCCCTTGAAAGCACAAAAGGGAGAAATTCAAGATATAATGGCTTGTGTAGGGTGTAATCAAGGTTGTATGGATGGTGCAATGAAAATGAAACCGCTTGCCTGCTTGAGAAATGCTCGAGCAGGATATGAGGCTAGAACTGAAGTAAACCCTGTCGAACAAAAGAAAAAAGTCATGATTATCGGATCCGGACCATCAGGGTTAGAAACTGCAAGAGTGGCTGCAATGAGAGGACATGAGGTCCACCTTTTTGAGAAAAATGATCAAATTGGGGGGTTATTGAATGTTATTTGGAAACCTCCGGGAAGAAATGAATTTAAAAGAATAATTGATAATTACAATTACTGGATGTTAAAACACGGTATTAATGTCCATCTCGGTCAAGAAGTTACACTCGATACTGTAAAAGAGTTTAATGCAGATAAAGTTATTGTTGCAACAGGTACAACACCAATAAAACCAGATATCCCTGGTATAGATAGAGATAATGTATTTTTTGCAAATGACGTATTTACTGGAGATGCTCCCGTTGGTAGAAATAGTGTTATTATTGGAGGAGGCGCAACCGGTATTGAATTAGCGATTTATTTAGCTAAATATGGACAAATGAGCCTTGAAGCATTTGATTTTCTCACACAATATCATGCATTAGAACCTGATGTGGCCTTAGGAATGATTCATAACGGAAGAAATAAGGTAACTATCTTAGAAATATTACCTCGATTGGGCTCTGCATTAGGGAAAACTACTAAGTGGGTACTTCTTGATCGATGCGATAATCTAGGTGTCAAGAAACTTGCAAATGCTAAAGTCACTGAAATTGGAGAGAATTACGTAAATTATAGTGACGCCGAAGATAACGAACATGTAATTGACAACGTTGATTATGTGTATTATGCTACCGGGGTAAAATCAAACAATACTCTTTTCAAAGCAATAAAAGAATTAGGTTCTATTGATGTAGATGTTATCGGAGACGCTAAGAAAACAGAAACGATCTTAGATGGTATATCTAGAGGTTATAAAGTAGGTAATAGTATATAGAACATTATTCCCCTTTTCTCAATCCAAGTATAATATATACAAATGTGAATTTTTTTTTATTTTTATCTTTTTTTCGATAAATTATGAGTTCTGTAAAAATTCTTTATAAGGTTTAACTTTTAATACAGTTGAATCTTCCAATGCTGCAGTTCGATGTTTTGAAGCCTCTTGCCATTTATCTCCGAAAAGCATTTTGAACATTTTTTCGAATGAAGGGTATTTTACAAAAGTAAATGAATCAAAATCAAATGGTTGAATAACATCCACAATATTAGATTTAATTTTTCCTCCATACTCCAAACGACCTCCATATTTTCCTAAAAATGTGATAAATTTCCTTCCATATTCCTTATAGGCATCTCTGCCAGCTTTTATTTCCTCATCACTATATTTGGCTTTTGTCAGATATTTCAAAAAATTTAATATTACTATCGTTTGATCTGTATAAGTTTCAGAGTTAGGTTTAACAAACTCTTGTGTTTGTTTCCGAGGATAAGGATCAACTAATACTATTCTATAATATTTTAATTTATTCTCCTTTGCTAAGCGGTCAAGAGTATTATCAAAAGTTTCTCCTTTTTGAAAATCTGAGACTATAAATTCATCCCACCGAGGTTCTTTTATTTTTCCTTCCATTTGAGAGATTTTATTGGCAGCAAATATAATTGATCCTCTTTGACTAAGGAGCTCCATTCCACACCAAGATTTACGATCTTGGTATTTTAAAAAGACTATGATCGTTATTTTTTCCATAATAATATATTATTTCTTTTTATTAATAATTTTTTTTACTGGCTTTTAAAATTCTTTCAATAGCTTTTATCAAGCGATTCACCTCTCTTGCTTATTGTTATGGGCAGTGTTTTTCCCAATATCTCACAAAATTCACTTAAAGTGATTTATCTTTCTTTTTAATTAAACTTTAAATCTTAACATTTATTAATAGTCCAAATTTTACCTATCTAATTTAAAGATTTTAGTTAATATCACTAAATAATACAAATAATAAATTTTAAAGTGGAAAAAAATGACAGTTGAGACGTTTTGGTGGTGGACACAGGAGCAAATAGATTTAGCTAAGAGAGTTAATAAATTTGTAGACGAACATATTGAAGAGGCTGAATCTTATTTATGGAAAAGAGAGCTTCCCCTTCCACTCATCAAAAAGATTGGTGATGAGGGATATTTTGGTTCAGCAATCCCAAAAAAGTATGGTGGTCTTGAATTAGGAGCAACAGGTACTGCTATAGTATGTGAACAAATATCAAGATTAGTAGGTGTGGGAGGCCTGTTCGGAGGTTCAACATTTGGCGGACTTCATCAGTTATTAAAGCATGGTACTGAAGAGCAAAAACAAAAGTGGCTTACGAAAATGGCTAGTGGTGAAAGTATTGGAGCAATTACTATTACTGAACCATTCGCAGGTTCGGATGCTGCTAATGTTATGACAACTGCTGTGAAAGAGGGAGATGATTGGATTATAAATGGTAAAAAACGGTTCATTACTGGAGGGGGAATTGCAGATCGTTACTTAATGTATGCAAAAACAAGCAAGGACCCTGAGGATCGTAAAAACTACAGTCATATCACTACTTTTATCTTGGAAAAAGGAACTCCAGGATTTTCTTTAGAAAAAATTAATTCATTAATAGGTGGGGGTATGGTCCCAAATGCTTATCTTTCTCTTGAAGATGCAATTATTCCAGATAAAAATAGGATTGGCCCCGTAGGGAAAGGTTGGAATGTAATGATGGCTGGTTTAAACTTCGAAAGAACTATGGCTGCAGCAGGGACTATTGGAGGTTTTTTGGATACTATACGTCTTCTTTTTCATTATACTACAAGAAGAATACAATTTAATAAAACTACAAGTAGACTTCAAGGAATTCAAAATGAAATAGCAGATATAATTGCGAACTATAAACTAACGAGATTATTTGTCTATCATCTTGCTAAACAAATAGATGATGGTCAAGAACCCGCAATTGAGGCTTCTATAGCAAAAAACTTTGCAACTGAGTGTGTTAGAGATATGGGTTTAAGAGCTGTACAAGTTATGGGGGGAGATGGTCTTACTAAGTTTTATCCTACTGAGCGCATCATTACAGGAGCAAAAATAGGAGAAATTGCAGCTGGTACAACAGAAATTAATAAAATGATCACATATCGATTTGCTTCACGAATGGATCTTTACACCGAACCTGTGAGATTTCAATGGAATGAAGAGGTTAATGCCCCTCTTAGATCTCTAAAAGAATCAAAATTTAAAGGGCTTGAACTAAATGAAGAGAACATTTTAAAAGTTATCGCTCATAATTACAAAATTCATCCTGGATTATATATGACTCCTGATGATGTAAGATATGAGATTGGAGGATCTCGAGGAACAATCTTAGAAATTTTTAATGCATTGGTTGAAAAAGAGTTAATAGTTACTCATCATGACCGTGCCGGAAAAATATCGTTAGTTAAAGCGACTTATGACGGTTTAAGAAAAGCTTTTCCAAAAGAATATTACCGATGGTTTCCTGATTGGTATCCAGATTCAGAAAAATTTTAACCTTAAGTATTTTTTTTTTATTTTTTCTTCTTAAATTAAGTTTTATACTTTAAAAGAAGATCGAAAACGAGAATGTATGGAGACGCTGCGAGCAAAGGGTCTCTAAGAAAATACTTCAAATATTATACTCTATAATAAAACTTTTTTTTCTTTTCATTCTATTTTTTTTGCGATGTGTTATTAAATTTATTAAAATCTTTTTATTCTAAATTGTCTAACATGATCTAGAAAATTAGAACTACCCAAAAAAGTTTAGAATATGTAAAAAATCAATTTAATTATGCTCCATTATGTAGGAAAAAGGAGAGAGAATACTATTTAAAACTAAACTTTAATTATTCCCTTCTGAATATCATTGTAGATTTCTTTAGTTAAAGGTGTGTAATTTGATTCATGAGGTAGCATCACATATATAGCATCGTCAATAATATCTAAATTAAATCCTTCCTTCTTCAGTAATGATTTTTTAATTTTAAATGTAGAAGTGGTTGCTATTTCAGATTTAACTCTTAGAAAAATAGGTACTCCATAGGGAGGAAGATTATCTAATAAATACTCTGCTAACCCTTTAAAATTAAAATCTTCAATATTAATCTCAGTAGCAAATGATGCCATTCCAGCTCGCCCGTCGGAACTGGGGATTTTCACACCATAGACTGTTGACAGAAAAACTTGCTCAAAATTATTAAATATATTTTCTACTTCAGTGGTACTAATATTGTGTCCTTTCCAGCGAAAGGTATCCCCTAAGCGATCAACAAACATAATATGTTTACATCCTTGGTCTCGAACTAAATCTCCACTATTAACCCATGTATCTCCTTCTTTGAAGACGTTTCTTAAGACTTTTGATTCAGTCGCTTTTTTGTCAGTATAACCAATAAAACCTATGTCGCTTTGAAGGGGAAAGATTAACAACCCAACTTCTCCTAAACCTATTTTTTGCATAAAATTATTATTATCTCTTACAGCAACATCTTCCTCGCCATCGTATTTAACAATTGCAAAAGTTTGCATGTTATATCCACATGTGCAATCAAAATTTAGAAAATTAGTAAACGTGCCAATGCCCTCTGACGTACCATAAAATTCGCCGACTCTTTCTATACCAAACCGAGTTTTAAATTCTTTCCAAATCTCTGGACGAAGACCATTGCCGATAATTGTCTTAACGAGATTATCTGCATCGTTAGGTTTTGGAGGTTGATTCATTAAATAACGACATAATTCTCCCACATAATTAAATACCGTAGCTTTAAATTTACGGACATCATCCCAAAATCGACTCGCACTGAATTTTCGTGCAAGAGCTAAAGTTCCCCCAATCGTAAATACACAACTCATTCCAAACACTAAGCCATGTGGGTGAAAGAGAGGAGTCGAAACGTACATTATATCCTCGGATGTTAAACGTGCTAAAGCTTGCCCGTACATAATACCAGACACAACCATTCTATGATGGGGAAAATGCGTAGCTTTGGGTAGACCTGTAGTACCTGAAGTAAAAATATAAAGGTGAGTATCAAATGTTTTAATTTCTGATGTAGTTGATGGATTAACTACTGGAAATTCCTTAACAGCAGAAGAAAGATCTATATATCCCTCTGGACAAGACATAGTGCCTGCATCTGGTGAAAAGCATAGTATTTGATCTTCGAGGTCAAGGTCATCCCTTATGCTATTAAAAGCTTCAAAACATCCTTCCCCTACAACTATAACTTTACCAAGAGTTATTTTAATACAATGAATAAGGGATTTTTCGCGTAGATCCGAGTTGATCAGTGAACCAATAGCCCCAATTTTTCCAACAGCTCCCACAAGAACTACATATTCAATACGGTTTTGCATAAGAATGTCTACGATATCCCCCTTTTTTAATCCTAAAGAAAGAAAATAATGTGCATATTGATTTACGAGTTCATTATATTCTTTAAAAGTCAGCTCTGTGTCTTCAAATTTTATTGCTATTTTATCAGCAAATTGTTCAGCATCTCTTTCAATAATAGTCCCAAAAGATATCTCCTTTTCATTTGTTATAGTAAAGACTTTACCCATTAATTCACCACATTCTCTCATAAATTCTTTGTATCGTTTTCTAAACTCTCTACGCTCGATAATATTTTGTGGTGTTTGCTGTAAATTATCTGACATAGATAAAAAAAATAGAATTAACATAAAAAGTTTAGGATATGAAAACAATCAGTTTAGTTATCTAAAATACTTTTTTCTGAAAAAAATATAAAAAATTATAGCAAATTAAATGGTTTTAAATTTTAATAATTTCTATCTAAAATGATATATAAGTAATAGAACTAACAAAAAATAAAGAAAATGAGGATGAATTTTGAAGTTTTTTAAATTGTTTACGCCGTTAAAAATTAGGGATATGGAAATATCTAACAGGATTGTAATGGCAGCAATGAATCTTAGTATGGCTAATAATGGGGTCACCACACAAAAGATAACGGATTTTTACGTTGAACGTGCTAAAGGAGGAGCTGGTTTGATAATTGTAGGGGGAGCTTACGTCGATTTATATGGAAAGGGAATTCCAACTCAGATGGGTATCGATGATGATAGCTTTATTCCAGGATTACAAAATTTAACCGAATCAGTACATAAAGCTAGGGATGATGTTAAAATATGTTGTCAATTTTATCATGCTGGAGCTTATTCAATGCCACAAATTATAGGCAAAACTCCAATTGCTCCTTCTGCCGTTTATAGTAATTTTAGTAGAACTACCCCTCGTGAAATGACTATAGAGGATATTAAAACGGAGCAACAAGCCTTTGCTGATGCAACAGTAAGAGCAAAAAAGGCAGGGTTTGATGCTGTTGAAATATGTGCAAATGCTGGTTATTTAATGACCCAATTTCTTTCACCCGTCACTAATAAACGGACAGATAAATATGGAGGAGACCTTGAAAATCGTTTAAGATTTCCACTTGAAACTCTAGAATTAATGAAGTCAGTATCAGATGATTTTATCATTGGGTATAGAATTTCAGGGGATGATTTTGTAGCTGGAAGCAATACGTATAAAGAAAAGGCAGTTATTGCAGAAGAAATCGGGAAATATGTTGATTATATTAATGTAACTGGTGGTTGGCATGAGACTAAAGTACCTCAAATAACAATGGATGTCCCACCAGGATGTTACACCTATTTAGCGGAGAATGTAAAAAAACACGTATCTGTACCTGTTTTTGCTTCCAACAGGATTAACAATGCAGAACTTGCTGAACAAGTGTTAATGGCAGGAAAAGCAGATGCTATATGTTTTGGTAGAGGATTAATTGCAGACCCATACTTGCCGATGAAAGCACAAAAAGGTGAACTTCGAGATATAATGAATTGTGTAGCTTGTAATCAAGGTTGTTTTGATACAGGTTTCCAAATGAAGTCAATAACTTGTTTAAGAAATGCTAGAGCTGGAAATGAAGCTAAAACTGAATTAAAGCCACTTGAGAAAAAGAAAAAAGTTATGGTGGTTGGATCCGGACCAGCAGGGTTAGAGATAGCGAGAGTGGCTGCAATGAGAGGACATGAAGTTCATATTTTCGAAAAAGATGATAATATTGGAGGATTATTAAATATAATTTGGATACCTCCGGGAAGAAATGAATTCAAGAGGATGATTGATAATTACAATTATTGGATTCAAAAATATGGCATAAATGTTCACCTCCAACAAGAAGCTACTATTGAGACTGTAAAGGAACTAAATCCTGATGTAGTTTTCGTTGCCACAGGATCAATTCCAATAAAGCCTCCGATTTCGGGTATAGATAGGAAAAATGTGTTTTGGGCAAATGATGTATTTACCGGGGATGCGCCTGTAGGGAGAAATAATGTAATAATTGGAGGGGGTGCAACTGGAGTAGAATTAGCTATTTTCTTAGCAAAATATGGACAACTGAGCCTAGAAGCATTTGATTTTCTGACTCAATACAATGCGTTAGAACTTGATGTTGCTTTAAGCATGATTCATGGCGGGAGGAATAAGGTAACTGTCTTAGAACAATTACCGAGATTGGGATCTGCTTTAGGGAAAACTACCAAATGGGTTCTTCTTGATAAAGCTGATTATTTAGGTGTCAAGAAACTTACAAACGCTAAAGTCACTGAAATTGGTGAAAGTTACGTGAATTATAGTGATGCCGAAGGGAATGAACATGTAATTGATGAAGTAGATTATGTGTATTATGCCACAGGAGTTATACCAAATGATTCTCTATTTAAAGATATTAAGGATTTAGGGATCCAAGTAGAAAAAATTGGGGATGTTCGGAAACCACAAACCGTCTTGGATGCAATTGCCAGAGCCTATAAACTAGGAAACAGTATTTAATTTCAATACTTTTTTTATATTTTTTTTAAATTTCTTTCAATTCATATACCGTATCACAACAAGAATCTCCTTCAGCAACAGATTTAATTATACTCAATTTAATCTTATCACTGACAGCTGTACGAAAATACTCGTAGTCAATTTCCATTACAGCCTCACATAATTCTCTTGTTGTATTTTTTAAGCCAAAAGGACAAGTAGTACCTTGAATTTGAAATTTTTCATCTGTTATAGCTACCACATTAACTAATTTTGGATCATAACTTTGAGTAAATGCCTTCGCAACGGTAGATAATTTATTGTTAGCTATTTTCTTCCGAATTTTTAAACCTAAAGCTCGCCCTTGTTTTCCTAATATTTCTTTAATCACAGGTAAAGCTTCTTTTCCAAACTTTTCATAAATTGCTTTAATTAACATTCCTTGCGCTTCTGTCGGATTGCTTGGTAATGTTTCGAAGTTATTCTCTTCCATAGTATCCCCTTAAAAATAAAACCGAATTTAAATAAATAAATAAATAAATTTTATTATACATCTATATTTTTCCTTATCAGTATGGTAAATGCGATATTAATTGTTCTTGATACTCTAAGGCAAGATCATGTTGGATGTTATGGCAATACTTGGATAAAAACACCAAATTTAGATAAGTTTGCCAAAGAATCCGTGAAATTTACACGAATGTACCCAGATTAACTAATAATATCATTTTAGATGCTCCCGAGAAGGCAAAAGAACTATTAAAGCTTTGTTGGGGGGATGCTAAAGAACCGATTGATATGGAATTCATGCGCCGATTCAAAGACGTATTAGGTTGTACTCCAGTTACCGAAACACTTACTAAACAAGATTAAAACAACAAAATTTTCAAACTTATTTTATTGAAAGATTTATTTCTTCTTCTAAATTTTATCGAAAACTATAAATTACTATATCTCAAATAAACAACTAAAGAACTCAATTATTAATAATGGTTTGTATAATGAATATAGAAGATTTTCAAGATATTATTTATGAGAAGGAAGAAAATGGGATATGTACTATAACACTTAACAGACCGGAAAGATTAAATGCACTTTCTTTTGTGACCTTTTTAGAGATTGAGACCGCTATAAAGGATATGGAGCAAGATAACAATGCTCGTGTTTTAATTATTACTGGATGCGAGGAGAAAAATGCTTTTTCATCAGGAGGATATTTCAATATGAAAAATTTAATGGATATTGACCCAGAAATCAAAAAAGAATTAGACTTAGAAGATATTGCGATAAAAAGATTATGTATGACCTTTTGGGACTTCTCAAAACCAGTTATTGCTGCCATCAATGGATTAGCAGTGGGTGCGGGAATAACAATGCCATTATCCTGCGCGGACTTAATATATATGGCGGATGACGCTTGGGCTGGATTTTTCTTTACCAAAAGAGCAATCGTACCTGAGTTCAGTATGTCCTTTATTCTACCACTACTAATTGGTTTTCAAAGAGCGAAAGAAATTTTATATCTAGGTGATAAAATACCCGCCCAAAAAATGGACGAATTAGGATTAATAAATGGAGTAGTCCCTCATGAGGAATTAATAAATCATTGCCGAAAGGTTGCAGAAAGATTAATGCCTCCAAAGGGAGCGAGTGTATCTATAAAATTAATTAAAAAAATGATTCACGATTTTTTTAGAAACATTGTTTCAGAAAGCTTGGATAAAGAAAATATCGTTTTACGAGCAACCTTTAAAACGCAAGACTTTAGAGAATCTGTTAAATCTTTGGGAGAAAAAAGAGATCCTGTTTTTACTGGTAGGGAAAACAAGATGATTCAAGACTTATTAAAACAGCCTTTCGATTTGGAAGGGGAGAGAAAAAGACCAAGATATACAAAGTAAGCTCTATTAAAATTATACCAAGATTTTGCCATCTTTAATTATTACTTTATCATCTATTACTATCGTTACTTTATCCATCACACCATCATGATGGATATTGCTATACGTCTGACCTCCAATGTTAATATTTTTACCAACGGCAAGATGAGCTGTACCAATCATCATTTTATCTCCTATCGTTCCAGTTTTTTCTTTCACTGTATGATTAGTTCCAATGCCTAACTCCGCGATATTATTTCCGTTCTCATCAGCCTCTTTAATAATAGTTCGTATTTGTTCTGCTTCTTCGGCACCCTCGATTTTTACGGCTTTTCCATTTTCTATTGTTACTTTTACAGGAGTCTTTATAGCACCAACTTTTTCAAAAATGGTGTCAATTACCCAAATACCCTGTGCAGTTCCCTCAACAGGTGCTATCGCAGCTTCCGCGTATTCTGGAACTGCCCCCCATGCTCCAGGCACTATATGCTGCACTCTCAGAGGTGCGGAAATTCTATCTTTAATGGAAAATGTCACATCTGTTCCCAATTTTGTTGTAATTCTTGCTTGGTTCCCATTTGTTAAAATTTCTGACAATTTTTCGGTAAGTTCGGTTATTTTATAGATATCTTCCTTAGTGATATCGGGCTTAATATAGGGCACAGCACCTACTCGTGCTCCACGATCAGTTGCTGCCCTTCTAGCATTCATGTGGAGAAATAGTTGTAAAATATTGTAAGGAAGGACTGCTAAAACCACATCTGACTCAAGCATTTTTTCACTCACCTCATCAGGAGGTTCTACAAGCATATCTCTAACCTTAACAGTGGCTGTTTCTAAAACCGCTCCAATTTTTTCTATCTCATCAGCTAACATCTTAGCATTTTTTGAAAAGCCTTTTGACGTGATTATTAATACCTTCTCCTCAGCCTTTATCCCCATACATGTTTCTACAATAACTTTTGCTCCTTGTATATACTTTTTTCGATCACTCATTTCTATATCTAATTTGTTTCTAAAATATATTGAGATTAATCCTTAAAAAAAGTCTCTAATAATAATTAAAAAGTAAAATAAAAAAATATTGAATTTATTTTATGTTCGAATAAGCATTTTTTAGGAGCTTTTCTGCATCATTGGTTATTTTAGAAATTAGGTCCCCAACTAATTCTATGCTATTTACGATACCACCGCTTTGACCCACTAATATTGCGGAGTCTTCCATCTCTCCTTCTAATGCTGTCACATAGGGCATCATCACTTTAGCTACATCATCCATAGAAATAGCCGCTTGTTCAGCTACAAAATCTTCTTTACTTGGAACGAGGCCCTTGGACATACAATATTTATTTTTCCAGAGTCTAATTGGTCCTAAGCCTCCTGTTACTAACCTTGTATCCCCTGCCTTCATCGGAGGTATTATACTTTTATAATTCTCATGAAATTCTGCTTCTTTTGAAGCTATAAATCTCGAACCCATTACGATACCTCCACCACCCATAGCTATAACAGAAGCAAGACCCTCGCCACTTCCATAGCCCCCACATCCCATTAATGGCAAGTCAGGATATTTCTGCCTTACTTGTTGAAGAAGAACTAATGTGCTTACTTTTTCGTAGGATTGATGACCACCGCCTTCCCCTCCAGTACAGCATAATCCATCAACTCCTGAGGCGACACATTTATCTGCGAGCCATAATGCTGGGGCTACATGAAAATGCTTTAAAACTCCCTGTTCCCTTAATTCCTGAAAGCTCTTTGATTGTGGAAACATTCTCGGAGATCCAGCACTCGTAACACAATATACAACCTGTTCTCTCAGTTTAGGGTTTGCCATGATAAATTTCGGTAACTTTTTACTCAGCTTAGGGGCATCCATGTCACCTCGCGATGTTCTTACGTTAAAACCGAAGGGTTTATCTGTATGTTCAACTACATATGTCATACTTTTTTGCATATAATCTCCGGTCATAGCTTTAGAAAGAGCTTGCATAAATTCAGTTCTGTCCATCGTATGGTCCATCGCCTCACGTGTCCCTTTAAGTTGGTCAAGACCGCCAGAATGACTTATAACACCAAGACCGCCAGCTTCACTAACAGCAATTGCCAGGTCATTCGTGAGAAAAGGACCCATTGGAGCATTTGCAATAGGAACCTTAATTCCAAACATTTTTGTAATATTCGTTTCAATTACCATATTTTTCACTTCTTTATAGTTGTTTAATTTCTAAAAAAAATCTGTGCTCTGTTCGTTTGAGAACACATACTATTAGGTATTATTCTCATTAAAATTAAAATATTCCGAATATCTTATTGAACTCTCTTTTGAATAGAAATAAACTTTATTAAATAATTTATCTAACTACATTATAGTAACAATTTTTAATATGAGGTGAAACTAATGACAATTCAAAATGAAGAAGATCAGATTTATAGAGATCTACAAGTCCATATAAATAATCAAGCGCTCCCATATCCGGAGTTAAAGTCGGGGGCGGAAATTCGCGTGCTTAAACACATATTTAATCCAGAAGAAGCTAAATTAGGTTTATTTCTCACTTATAAATTTGAGAGTATTGATTTAATTTTTGAAAGAGCAAAAGACAGCGGAATATCTAAAGAAGATTTAGAAGCAAAACTTGAAAATTTGGTTATGAAGGGTGCAATTGGACATAGAGAAATGGATGGAATGAATCATTATCAAATTTGGGGGTGGGTTATAGGATTTTTTGAAGGACAAGTTTATCGATTAACACCCGAATTCATACAGGATGGAAATGAGATGATTGACGATCCTATGTTCGGTATCAAATTCTTGGAAAGTAGACCTCCTCAATGGCGTACTATTCCAATCGAAAAAAGTGTTACATCCGAACATAAAGTTGCTACATTCGATGAATTAGAAAAACTCGTAATGAATTCTAAAGGACCTATAATGGTAGTGGAATGTATTTGCAGGCAGCAATCTCTCATTGAAGGAGAACCGTGTAAAGTGACTTCCCGCAAAGAAACATGTATTGGTTTTGGTGATTTGGCTAAAATAGGATTATCGAAAAGGAAGATGGGAAGAGAACTCACTAAAGAAGAAGCACTCGAAATCTTCAGGAAAAATCAAGAAGAAGGATTAGTTTTAAATGCATCAAATTCAATTGAAGCAGAATTCATTTGTTCTTGTTGTGGGTGTTGCTGTGGAATGCTCGGTGCACATCAAAAATTACCAGATCCTAGCATTTACTGGATAAATAATTTTTATGCGGAAATAGACTCAGAATTGTGTGTAGGATGCCAAACGTGCGTGGAGAGGTGTCAAGCAAAAGCAATTAAGTTCCGGAGTAAAACGAATCTCTCTTCAATTAATAAAAAGAAATGCATTGGATGTGGAAACTGCGTAGCCGTTTGTCCTGAAGAAGCTATCCAGCTCGTAAAAGTTGAGAAAGAATCGGTCCCTCCAGAAACTTTTGATGATTTATTTGATGAAATAAAGTCAAGTAGAATATAATTTAGTATTAAATTTCTCATTTTTTTTTTATTTTTTACCGTAGAATTACATCTTTAACAATTTTTGAAACAAAAATAAAATAAATAGAAAAAAAAAGATTTTTACTTAATAGAATTGTACGCATTTTTTATAAGACGTTCAGCCTCACTTATTAGTGTAGTAACGATATCATCAATGGATTCTATGCTATTAATTATACCTCCGCTCTGACCAACTAGTATAGCGCTGTCATCCATGTCTCCTTCCAAAGCACCTGCATAATGCATCATTTCATTCATCAACTCGTCTATAGATCTTGCTTGTTCCTTAGCCATTAATTCTTCTTTACTGCCGACCAAGTCCTTTGACATGCAATACTTGTTCTTCCACAATCTAATAGGCCCGAGCATTCCAGTGACTAAGCGCGTGTCTCCAGCCTTCATAGGTGGGATCATTCCTTTATAAGCTTCGTGATAACTGCTATCCTTCGTAGCAATGAATCGAGTACCCATTTCTATACCCCCACCACCCATGGCTATAACGGCAGCAAGGCCTTCTCCTGTTGCAAATCCACCACATCCCATTATTGGCAAGTCGGGATATTTTTGTCTCACTTGTTGTAATAGAACTAATGTGCTCACCTTTTCGTAGGACTGATGCCCACCACCTTCCGTTCCTGTACACACTAACCCATCACAACCAGCGGCCACACATTTATCTGCTAACCATAAGGCAGGCGCTACGTGAAAATGCTTAATATTCCCTACTTCCCTTAATTTTTGAAATGATTTCGAAGAAGGTAAGAGCTTAGGTGACCCAGCACTAGTGACGGCATAGACCACTTGTTCCCTTAATTTTGGATCTTCCATGATTTGTTTTGGAAGCCTGCGAGCAAATGTAGCTGTATCCATTTCATTTCTTCCAGTCCTTAAATTGAATCCAAAGGGCTTATCCGTATGTTCTGATACCCATTTTATGTTAGTATACATATAATCCTTGTCAGCCCTCTCTTGTCGTTGCTTCATAGCCTCAGCTACAGCCATACCACCTGCTACCGCTTCCTTTACAACATCAAGAGTTTCAATCCCCTGAGCATGACTTACTACTCCCATCCCGCCCGCTTCACAGAGAGCAACCGAGATTTGATTCGTAAGGTAAGGCCCCATCGGCGCATTTAAAATTGGATGCTTTATTCCAAACATCTTTGTAATATTAGTTTCAATTACCATATTTTTCACTTCTTTATTGTTGTTTAAGTTCTAAAAAAAACTGTGCTCTTAGTTCTTTTGAGAACACATACTATTTGTATTATTCTCACTAAAATTAAAAATTTTTGATATTCAGATAACAGAATAAAGAAATAAAAAAAAATAGAAATTTACTTAATAGAATTGTACGCATTTTTTATGAGACGCTCAGCATCTCCCATTACTGTGGAAACAATATCATCGATAGACTCTATGCTATTAATTACGCCTCCACTCTGACCGATTAGTATAGCAGAGTCATCCATATCTCCTTCTAGAGCACCTAGATAATGCATCATCTCTTTCATCATCTCTTCCACAGATCTCGCTTCCTCCTTTGCAACTAACTCTTCTTTGCTTCCTACTAAGTCCTTTGACATGCAATACTTGTTTTTCCACAACCTAATCGGACCAAGCATACCTGTAACTAACCGCGTATCTCCTGCTTTCATAGGGGGGATCATTCCTTTATAAGCCTCGTGATATTCGCTATCTTTCGAAGCGATAAATCGAGTACCCATTTCAATACCTCCACCACCCATAGCTAGAACTGCAGCTAATCCCTCACCACTCGCGAGACCACCGCATCCCATTATTGGCAAGTCAGGATATTTTTGCCTTACTTGTTGGAGTAAAACTAAAGTACTCACTTTTTCGTAGGATTGATGCCCACCTCCTTCAGAACCCGTACATACTAACCCATCAACACCTGCAGCTACGCATTTATCTGCTAACCATAAGGCTGGTGCCACATGGAAATGCTTAATCCCTGTACTTTCTCTTAGTCTTTGAAATGGTTTCGAAGAAGGCAAGAGCTTAGGGGACCCAGCACTAGTGACGGCATAAACTACTTGCTCCCGTAATTTTGGATCTTCCATAATTTGTTTTGGAAGTCTGCGAGCAATTGAAGTTGCATCCATTTCATTTCTAGAAGTTCTTAAGTTGAATCCAAAGGGCTTATCTGTATGTTCAGCTACCCATTTTATGTTGGTTAGCATATAATCCCTGTCTTGACTCTCTTGTCGATCTTTCATGGCTTCAACAATGTTTACACCATTTTTCATCGCATCTCGCATCGCAAGCATTGAATCAAGACCAGCAGCATGGCTTATTACACCCATCCCCCCTGCTTCACATAGAGCAACCGAGATTTGATTCGTAAGGTAAGGCCCCATGGGAGCATTGAGAATCGGGTGTTTAATTCCAAACATTTTTGTTATATTTGTTTCTATAACCATATTTCATCATTTTTATATTGTTTTTTGTTTTTTTTTGTTTTGAAACTATTGGAGATTAACAAATCTAATATAATCATTAAAATAATAAAAAAAAGAAATTATTTAATATTGGTAAACGCATTTTTTATAAGCTTTTCAGCGTCTTCAACTACGGTATTCACGATATCTGTGATAGATTCAATACTATTTATTACTCCGCTACTTTGTCCTAAAAGAATTGCTGACGTTTCAGTTTCCCCTTCTAAGGCAGTAGCATATGGCAGCATCCCTTTCATCATCGCTACGGGATCCATTCGTGACTGTTCTTCTTTAGCCATCAAATCTTTTTTACTTGTCACAAGGTCTTTGGACATACAATATTTATTTTTCCACAATCTAATTGGTCCAAGGACGCCAGTAACTAACCGTGTATCCCCTTCTTTTGCGGGAGGCATGAGAGCTTTATAATTCTCGTGAAAGCTACTGTCTTTTGACGCGATGAATCTAGAACCCATAACAATGCCTCCAGCACCCATACCCAATACAGCAGCAAGACCCTCGCCGCTTGCAAAACCTCCACATGCTACAACAGGAAGATCAGGATACTTCTGCCTTACTTGTTGTAACAAAACTAACGTGCTTACTTTTTCATATGATTGATGCCCGCCTCCTTCCGATCCGGTACAACATAATCCATCTACTCCTGCAGCTACGCATTTATCAGCAAGCCACAATGCAGGTGCTACATGAAAATGTTTAATTTCTGTTTGTTCTCTTAGTCGTTGAAAACTTTTTGATGCAGGGAATACTTTTGGCGATCCCGCACTCGTAACCGCGTATAGACACTGTTCTCTTAACTTAGGATTTTCCATGATAAATTTAGGAAGTTTTCGAGCAATCGAAACAGCATCCATTTCATTTCTTGAAGTTCTTACGTTAAATCCAAAAGGCTTATCAGTATGTTCTACCACTTCCATCAAATTGTCAGCCATATAATCCCTTCCTCCCCGACTCCCCGACATTCGTTCAGATAGGAGTTTAGTGATATCCTCTCCTGACTCTATTAAATCACGAATACCTTTAAGGGAGTCAAGCCCAGCGCTATGACTAATTACACCAAGACCGCCAGCCTCACTAACAGCTATTGCCATATCATTCGTGAGAAAAGGCCCCATCGGTGCATTTAAGACTGGATGTTTAATTCCAAACATTTTGGTAATATTTGTTTCTAAAACCATATTTCATCATTTCTTGTTTTTTTTTTTATTAAATATATTGTGGTGATAACCACATTAACTATATTTGAATTGTATAAACTATCAAATTTGAGCTAAAAAATGAAAAATCGTATATAAACTCATATGTGATCTTATCGTTGTAGATTATCACTATCAAAGAAATTCAAAAAATAATTGAAAGAAAATAAAAGTGAGCAAATTATTTGATGTTAGAATATGCATTTTTAATTAGTGTTTCGGCGTCAGAAACTATGGTACTAATAATTTCCCCGATTGATTCAATACTATGTATTAGACCTGCGCTCTGACCTAAAAGAAATGCTCCGTTCTCGAGATCTCCCCTAAATACAGCTACGTAATGAGTTAATTCTTCCATTAACGATTTCATATCTGGATTTTCGCGTAAATCATAGAACTCTTCTTTCGTTCCAACAAGTTTTTTGCTCAAGCAAAATTTATTTTTCCAAAGTCTTACCGGACCAAGCATACCAGTTACTAATCTTGTGTCCCCGGCTTTAGCAGGAGGAATAATACTCTTGTAATCATCACCGAATTGACTTTCTTTTGAACCAATAAATCTAGAGCCCATTACTATACCTCCTCCACCCATGCCTACTACAGCGGCAAGACCTTGTCCACTAGCAAATCCACCGCATGCAAGTAATGGCACATCAGGATACTTTTGTCTTATTTGTTGTAGCAAAACTAAAGAACTCACTTTTTCGTAGGATTGATGTCCTCCTCCTTCATATCCGGTACATACTAAGCCATCACAACCGGCAGCAACACACTTATCTGCCAACCATAAGGCTGGGGCAACGTGAAAATGTTTGACCTGTGTTGTTTCTCTTAACTTTTGAAAGTTTTTAGATTGAGGTAACATCTTTGGAGTTCCCGCACTAGTAAGCATATATACTACCTGGTCTCTTAATTTTGGATGTTCCATAATAAATTTCGGGATTTTTCGACAAAGCTGTGGTGCATCTGATTCTACTCTTCCCGTTCTGATATTGACTCCAAAAAATTTGTCTGTACGCTCAACTACATAAAGAAGGCTATTTTGTACAGTATCTTTTGTATTCATTTCGTAAGGTACTTCAATTCCAGCAAATTTTGCTGCTGTTTCGAGACTACCCGTATGACTTACCACTCCAAGCCCACCGGCTTCACTAACTCCAATTGCTATATCATTCGTGAGAAAAGGACCCATTGGAGCATTTACAATTGGATTTTTAATTCCAAATAATTTTGTAATACTTGTTTCAATAACCATTTATCATCACTTTTTTGTTTTTTTGATTATATAAAAAATTAATCCTAAAATAAGAAAGAAAAAAAAGAATGTGAAATTATTTATTTAATACCATTGTAAGCATTTTTCAGCAATTTTTCAGCATCACTAGTAATGGTACTAATAATATCTGAAATCGATTCTAGACTATTGACAATACCCGCGCTTTGGCCTAAAAGAACTGCCGTATTCTCGACATCTCCGTCTAATACTCCTAAATAATGTTTACCTGAGTTAATTCTGTCTTCCATTGTTATTTCTTTTTCCATAGCAACTAATTCTTCTTTACTTCCCACTAGTTTTTTCGACATGCAATATTTATTTTTCCACAATCTAATTGGTCCAAGAACACCAGTGACTAACCGTGTGTCGCCTGCCTTTGCGGGAGGAACAATATTCTTATAATTAGGATGATATTCGCTATCTTTTGAACCGATAAATCTTGTTCCCATTACTATACCTCCACCACCCATAGCCACAACTGCTGCTAATCCCTCACCACTCGCAAATCCTCCACATGCTACTATAGGAAGATCAGGATACTTTTGCCTAATTTGTTGTAATAAAACTAATGTACTCACTTTTTCATAAGATTGATGTCCGCCTCCTTCAGTACCGGTACAACATAGGCCATCTACTCCCGCTGCAACGCATTTATCAGCAAGCCATAATGCAGGTGCTACATGAAAATGTTTAATATTAGTTGATTCTCTTAATTTTTGAAAACTTTGGGATGCCGGTAATATTTTAGGTGAACCTGCACTAGTGACGGCGTATACAACCTGTTCTCTTAATTTTGGTGATTCCATGATGAACTTAGGGAGGCTCTTAGAAAGCTCTATAGCATCTCTTTCATTTCTCGAAGTTCTTATATTAAATCCGAAAGGCTTATCGGTATGTTCGACTACATATGTCAAATTCTTTTCCATATAATCTCCACGCATGACTCTGCCATCGTACTCTTCTCTTTTTTTTGGATCTTCCATCATCTCGTAAAAAAGCTTCCTCGCTTCAAGACCAGCAGTATGACTAACAACACCTAATCCACCAGCTTCACAAACTGCAACTGAAATTTCATTCGTCAAAAAAGGCCCCATGGGTGCATTTAAAATCGGAGTCTTAACTCCAAACATTTTGGTAACATTCGTTTCAATAACCATATAACATCATTTCTATTTTATTTTTTTAGTATTTTTCGTATAGCGTCCCTAAAAGGACTATACGACTAAGTGTTATCTTTGCTAAAATTAATATTTTTTCAAATTCAAATTCCCATTTCTCACACTAAAGTCAGAAAAAATCAAATTACAATTGAAAATAGACAACTTATAATAAAACTAAACTAAATTAAAATAAAAAAAAAGAGATTAATTTACAAGAGTTTATTTAACCATTGCGCTTGCGTTTTTGATGAGTTTTTCAGCATCCGATACAATATCGTTGACGATATCTTTGACTGATTTAATCTTTGTAATTAGGCCTGCGCTCTGTCCCATTAAGACAGCGGCATCTTCAACTTCGCCATCCATTACAGAAATATAAGGTTTAAATCCTTTTATCATTTCTTCAACATTTACTTCTTGTTGCTCAATATTCACTAATTCTTCTTTGCTTCCGACGAGTTCTTTGGACATGCAGTATTTATTTTTCCAGAGTCTTATAGGACCGAGCAACCCTGTGACTAATCTTGTATCACCCGCTTTTGCGGGAGGAATCACATTTTTCCAATTATCATGAAATTCGCTTTCCTTCGAGGAGATAAATCGAGTTCCCATAACAATGCCTCCACCACCCATACCAAGTACTGCGGCAAGACCTTCACCTGTTGCAAATCCACCACATGCGAGAACTGGAACATCAGGATATTTTTTTCTTACTTGCTGCAATAGTACCATTGTACTCACTTTTTCGTATGACTGATGACCACCACCTTCTCCTCCTGTACACACTAATCCATCAACACCGGAGGCGACACACTTATCCGCTAACCATAATGCTGGGGCAACGTGAAAGTGCTTAATTTCTGAAGCTTCTCTTAATCTTTGAAAAGCTTTAGATTCAGGTAAAACTCTTGGAGAACCAGCACTTGAAAGGGCATATAGACATTGCTCTTTCAATTTTGGACTTTCCATAATAAACTTTGGTAGTCTTCTTGCTATGGTAGGGGCTTCCTGTTCATTTCTAGAAGTTCTTAAGTTGAATCCAAAGGGCTTATCCGTATGTTCAGCAACATAGGTCAAACTTTCTTGCATAGCTTTCAAAAAACTCATTTTAGGGGGTGTTTTAGTCTTTCCCAGAACAAAATCCTTCAATCCTTCAAGACCGCCAGTATGTGAAACTATACCCATACCTCCAGCTTCAGCAAGAGCAATTGCAAGGTCGTTTGTATAAAAAGGCCCCATTGGAGCTCCTACTATCGGATGTTTAATGCCGAATAATTTTGTAATACTAGTTTCTAATACCATATAACATCATTTCCATATTTTTTACATCACTTACGTATATTTTTTTTTAATTTTTGTTGTTGTGAATATAAAATTCTCATGAGAATATATCCACTGTTAGGAAAAGTAAGTTAAAAATAAGAATTTTATTAAAAATTGAAAAAAAGAAAAATAGCAGAAAAAAGAACAATAAAGTTATTCGATATTAGCAGCAGCATTTTTTAATAGCTTTTCGGCATTGCTAACGAAACTTTCCACAATATCTTTTACAGATTCAATACTATTAATAATTCCAGCACTTTGACCCATAAGTATTGCTGTGTCATCAATATCACCCTTATATACAGCTACATAATGTCTCATCTCTTCAATATACGCTTCAGGAGTTCTCTGCTCTTCGTAATTAATTAAATCTTCCTTACTTGTAACGAGTTGCTTGCTCATGCAATATTTATTTTTCCAGAGCCTTATCGGGCCAAGCAAACCTGTGACTAACCTAGTATCACCTGCTTTTGCGACAGGAATTACACCTTTCCAAGCGTCATGGAACTCAGATTCTTTTGAACTGATGAATCTTGTTCCCATTACAATACCTCCACCTCCCATACCAACTACAGCGGCGAGGCCTTCTCCACTGGCAAAACCACCACATGCAAGTATAGGTAAGTCCGGATATTTTTGTCTCACCTGTTGAAGTAAAACCAAGGTACTTACCTTTTCATATGACTGATGGCCCCCACCTTCCGTACCAGTACATACTATTCCATCACAACCAGCAGCTATACATTTATCTGCAAGCCATAATGCTGGAGCTACATGAAAATGCTTAATATTTGAGACTTCTCTTAATTTTTGAAAAGGTTTGGAATCAGGTAACACTCTTGGAGAGCCAGCACTTGTGAGTGCATATAAAACTTGATCTTTTAGTTTTGTATTTTCCATGATAAATTTAGGTAGTTTTCGAGCAATTTTTCCAGCTTCTGCCTCATTCCTTGATGTTCTTATATTAAAACCGAAAGGCTTGTCTGTATGCTCAGCTACATATATTAAGCTATCTTGCATAGCGCCTAGATTATCTAACTTTCCTAGATTAGATAAATCTTTAGAGAGTTCTTCAAATTCTTCCCAAGAATTAACCATACCGGTATGGCTGACGATACCCATACCTCCAGCTTCACTGAGTGCTATAGCGAGGTCATTTGTATAAAATGGACCCATTGGTGCTCCTATAATAGGATGCTTGATTCCAAATAACTTTGTAATACTTGTTTTAATAACCATATATCATTATCTCTCTTTTAATTCAAATTGAGAATAAAAAACGTAACTATAAGAATAAGTTCAAAGTTAAATAAAAATGTTTTAATGAATATAAATAAAAAAAGGTTTAATTAGTGTTATAATTATAAAAATGGGAGAATTTACTTATTTTATCCTTGAATAAGCATTCTTTATGCATTTCTCAGCGCCATTAACTATCGTGTTAACAATATCTCCTAATGATTCGACGCTATTGATTACACCGGCACTTTGTCCCATGAGAACAGCTGTGTCCTCCATTTCACCGTCAAGAATGATCATATAATGCCTCCAATCTTCCTTTAGCTCTTCTGGACTTCGCATCTCTTCTATTTGCACTAAGTTTTCTTTGCTTGGAACGAGGTCCTTGGACATGCAATACTTGTTCTTCCACAATCTAATTGGTCCAAGCATTCCAGTAACTAATCTCGTATCACCTGCTTTAGCTGGTGGAATAACATTCTGATAATTTTCGTGAAATCCGCTTTCTCTTGTGGCTATGAATCTGGTGCCCATTACAATGCCTCCACCTCCCATACCAATTACAGCTGCGAGACCTTCCGCATTACCTAATCCTCCACATGCGAGTATGGGTAGATCAGGATATTTTTGCCTTACTTGTTGAAGGAGAACGAGTGTACTTACTTTTTCGTAGGATTGATGCCCGCCACCTTCGGATCCTGTTAATACTAATCCATCACAACCGGAAGCAATACACTTATCCGCAAGCCATAAAGCCGGAGCAACGTGGAAATGCTTAATATCTGAGATTTCTCTTAACTTCTGAAAATTTTTTGATTTTGGTAAGAGTCTTGGGGAGCCAGCACTTGTGAGAGCATATAATACTTGTTCCTTTAGTTTAGGATTTTCCATGATAAACTTTGGAACTTTTCTCAGAAAACCTGCAGCGTCCATCTCGTTTCTTCCGGTTCTAATATTAAATCCAAAAGGTTTATCCGTATGCTCAGCAACATAGGTTAAACTTTCTTGAATATAATCTGCACTTATAGGCCTCTGAATAGTAGATTTTTCTGATAGAAACATTGATCTTAAAAGTTCTTGGTTAGGAGTGTGACTGACAACACCTAAACCTCCCGCTTCGCATAACGCAATCGCCATATCGTCAGTTTGGAAAGGTCCCATCGGTGCATTGATAATCGGGTGCTTAATTCCAAACATTTTTGTTATATTTGTTTCAATTACCATATACCTTCATTTCCTTTTTGTTTAAAATTACTTATAATTGGATAGGAAAATAATGAATTGAATAAAAATCTTGCAACGCTCATAATACTAACGAAAAAAGGAAATCTTTTTTTAGTAACCTATTCAATTAGAATAATGGGTGATATAATTTGACAATAAAAACTAATATTACCGAAATGTTTGGAATTCGCCATCCAATCGCAAGCGCGGCAATGGGATATCAATCACATTTAACTAAAAAAAACTTAATTATGAATATAATCTCAATCGTTGAGAAAAAGTTTAACAAAAAAAAGAAGTATAAATTTATTTAATATTTGCATATGCCTTCTTCAAGAGCTCTTCAGCATCACTCGCTATTTTTTTCACAATTTCCTGAACTGGTTCTAATTTGTTTACAATACCAATACTTTGACCAACTAATACTGCTGAATTTTCAAGATCCCCTTCATAAACTCTCCAATAAGCTTGTCGCTCTTCTTCAAATTGTTTCGGATCTCGAGTTTGTTCAATGTTAATTAATTCTTCT